>JGI24022J15233_10011574_pt1 | contig 10071 bp, 9 predicted proteins | sample Ectturendosymbi2_FD_15233 | JGI IMG/M metagenome (IMG submission 15233)
GTCATCCAAAGTATCAAAAGACTCAGATTGTAGCCTAGTTTCCAGTAAAAACTTCAGCGAAATACTACCACCTAACGGTTGGTGCCCAGGGCCCGGCAAAGTAGGCCAAGGTGGCCTAAAAGTCCTCTACTTATGACGTCACTCACAAAAAACCAACACCCCCAAGCGAAAAAATTTTTTTTCGAGTACAGACTAGAAGACTTGCCACATTTTTTGACACTTCGACCAGGTCCGTAACCGTACAGGAGCAGAGATATTCCCACGCAAAGCCACGTGCTTTTAAGCGTTTTTTTTCCGAAAATCCCCGAATCCACCCGGGTGCCAAAGTGTTAACTAATGAATAACTCATTCATTAAAACGACCAAAAAAGGCTGTCCACTGTCCAGTCTATAGCATGTTGTGGAAAGAAAGAGAAAATGGCACTAGAGTCTGACCATTGTGAAAACAGTGAAATGTATTGTACAATAGAGGATTTTTTAATTCTGAAAGAGCTACAATCTTCTTTTTCATACAAACTCCAAATGAAGTCGTGAACAGAAACAGTGTTGTATAGCCTACATGAAGTGCTCAAATCAAGCTTTAGTAAAGATGAACTAAAACAAAAAACTTATCACTAAGCATAACTCTGAATAATAATCCAAGGTGCAACATCTGCAACTTGTGTGATATATCCGCAAACCTACTTCATAACAATGCTCTATGACGCCTGACATTAAGTGTCTTGTCAATATACAAACAAAACACTGACGTATGTATGTCCCAGAGCTAACTTGCCTAAAAATCCAAGAAATTACATTTTGTAAAAATTTAGAAAAATGTACGGTTCCTATAATTTATGATTCAGTAAATTTACCGCCTAAAAAGATGAAATTTACTCCTGGGGGTAAATTTATCCCAGGTTTAGAATCACTGACATAGTACAAGATACAAAAATTTGAAATTTTTATCTGCCAACATCTTTGAAGACAATTAACATACTCATACCTCAATGATATCATATCAAGAAGCAAGCCAACTTGAACATCAATTTTTAATGTTTTTCAGAAATGCTTCCAGTTTTACTAGTTCTGAAATGTATTTGTGGTACAGTATATACTTCAAGATTTCATCAGTTTTTCAGTTTAAACAAAACATTCTTTGCACATTTTGCACATGGACGTCAGTTTGATACATGTGCTACCTTCTGGGATCTGTGGCAAACACATGTACAAAATTTTTTGAGAACTTTTGTATCATGTTGCAGTCTGACCAATGTGTATACAATGTTATCACACTTGAAAGAATCATAATGATTTTGCAAACTTGTCTTTGAAGCAGGAAGTCACAATGCGTTTGTTCCAAGTAGAGAGGTCAAGTGCACTGCGACCGCGTTCCGCGCGGTGCAGTTTTGGAAAATTTTACCGTGACGCATGACTTTCGAAAATTTTAAACCACGCCAGCTCTGCGTACTGCGTGGACGTTCATCTAATGATAAATCTTTGCAAAACACAGACTTTTTGGAAGTTATTGTCTTAGATCACAACGGTTGTTATTCGTGTTTAATCTACACCTTTAACCTGCATTTTAGCGATGCGTCTGGGCGAAGATTCCTAGGCATAATATTGCTGTTATTTTACCAGCAGGTGGCGTGCTGCAGTCACTGCTCTGATGCACTGGCATGCGAATTGCTTATCTAGAACACATGGATGGCTAACTGGTAGGCATCTAACTAGGAAGATGCTTTCAGGGCTGCAAGTTAAAAACATTTTCTAGATTTATAGGTAGTGCCTGTTTTGCTTCATGAGGCAAATGCTATATACATGTGGTAGCTGTGCTGGGGCTATAATTTTGCCTTTAGTTGAAGACGAATGCTTGATGTGGCCACATAACAAATAGGATATGCAAAGAGGCAATGGGTTAGGGTTTAGGAAGATGGTATAAGGATTTAGAGGTTTTAGGGTTTATGGTTAAGGTTTAGCCTACATTTCATGCAACACAGACAAGGTGCTAACAATCTGCCAGCCCTAAAGACATGACAAAACTCGAGCATTGGACTCTGACATCACAGTCAACTAAGCAGGTCATATGTTTCGAACTTGTCACAAAATGTGACCACTTCAACTGATCAATTTTGGCAAAATAGCTTCAGCAGTGCTATTACTAATGAGGCAAAACAGACACTGTCAAATTTATTGGCAAATCTTTTACCCAGAGAAAAATATTATGAAGAGCACAGCGCTTCAGGTGAGGGGTACAAATGGCACTTGCTATTGGGGGGTAAAATTTGAGTTTGCGGTGCGGACACGGACAGGGAAAAGTACTACAGATGCGGTTGCGGTGTGGACAGCGGACACAAATTTTCTGTCCGCACCATCTCTAGTTCCAAGGTGCAAAATTTTCTGTGAATTTTAGTAGTGCGCCGAAATTTTTATTAGCTCACACATAAGCTTTGCCATACAGCATTCATATGTATCAAGTATATAATGTACACTTAGAAAAGAAAATATGGAATATATTTCTTTCCTCTACTTATTTACAGACAAAAGTAAAGTTGGCTATCTTTTCTCACATATTTACAGACAATGAGGTTGGCTATTTCTTTCACATATGTACGCTATTAATAGTACTCTAAGATTAGTATTGTACTTAACACCTTCGGCGCTGAGTACATTTAGCTGTAAATCCTATATTTTCGTGCCATTTTGCAACTCCGTAACTCACTAGTTGATTGTACTAAAGAGCTGTTCAAACCCTCAAAAGATTAGATTTTTTTTTTAATTTGAAAGTTTTGGGTTTCAGTTTTTTTGTGGTTGACACCGTAAGTGGGGTAAAAGGTTAAAGCCTTTTTGGCCGAGGTCATACAGCCCTGGGCCCTAACCACTAGATGAAATTGTTTGACTAAGTTTTCAGTGGAAACTACGCTAAAATAAAAGTCTTTTGAGCCTTTGGTTGGCTTTCTAACAATTCTGGTTCAAAAGTTATGGCCAAAAAAGCTAAATTTGGGTAAAAATTACTAAATAAGATTTTTTACCCAAATTTTACTTATTTTGCCATAACTTTGGAACCAGAAATGCTTAAAAGCCAATCAAAGGCTCAGAAGACTCAAATTTTAGCCTACTTTCCAATAAAAGCTTGAGTCAAAAATTCCCTCCAGCGGTTGGGGTCCAGGGCCTAGTAACCTGGATCAAACCGGCCTAAAACTTGCTCCACTTACGACACCACCCATAAAAAACCTAAAATACAACTTTACAATTTTTTAAATGCAAAACTAGAAGACTCGTCGCATCTTTTGATGGTTTGAACAGCTGTATAGCACAATCGGCTGGAGACTTATGGAGTTGCAACGTGGCGCAATAATATCGGCTGTTGTGGGATTTCAAAGTACAATGTATTCGTGCACTGGCTCCCAAGGTGTTGAAATGCTTTGCATCACACAATTTCTTGTTGACAACTTCCACAGTTTCTAGGTTGGCATATGCTTTCTGGCAATTTAATGAAGTATTTTCTCTGCCACTCATAAGCAAAATACCTGTCATAATACTAGGTGGATACACCATTTTCATGCCAATTCAATCATTATTAACTAACTTCACCTGAAATCCCTGACAGTACTAAATTCTACTAAAATAGTAGCACCCCTTTCATAAAAAAACACAAAAAAAGGTCTGTTAAATATGGATGTCTGTTTGGTGGGTGGATATCATAAATGGGTTTGTTATGGTGTTGCTAAATTTAAAAAACAAAAATAATAGTTTTGTGCAATAAATAAAGCTGAAAATCCATTGGTAAAAATAATTACTCATTGGAATTGATATCAACTACACCTAAACATATAATATTGTTCTTGGAGGTAGAACAAAGGTTCTAGCCACTGTGAAACTTACCTTGTCTAAAATTTTCCAACTCAAAAGTATACATCTGCTACAATTTCGCAGCAACATTTTCTGCAAAATTTTTTACTTGCAGTGTTACTGCTCACAGTAAAACATCTGCTTTTGCAACTTTGGTTTACTTCATTGCATAGCTATTGCCTTTCGAATGGTTTGTGCTTTCTGCAAGATTTGTTGTCAGCTTGTACAGTGTTACTTTGCAAACAAATTATCTTGACCATCACAGAATTTGTGATGATGCTGCAGTGTTGTGCCATGTTCCACTTTGCTTGAAACTTATGAGGCATAATATCAGAAAAAAAACTTCTAACTGCATGTAGTTGTGGAAGTATTTTTACTGATTTTTTCATTTCATGATTGTTGTCGATCACTTCAGGACTTCACCATGGAAAAACATGTCAGGTGCAGATTAGATATGCATTCAGACTTGAAAGGCAGAGTGCTTCAGTTGCTATTACCGCACTCCACGTCAGCATCATCCTTGCTGCAATTTGAAGTTGTAAGGCAAAAAAGAAAAAGAATGATGACTAGGGCCATTTTTATGACCCAAAAACCTTGAAAATATGACTTTATATGACCAAACAAATACGACCAAGTTAGAACATACAACTACTGTACAAAAAAGCATTACCAGCAAAAATAAACAAAAGAAATGGTAGCCTTATTGTTGAAGTGCCACTAAAATAAAGAGCTGAAAACATGATAAAAACATAGTTTGGTTTGAAGCAAAATGAAAACATGCATGGACATTGGTTTATTTCTTTGGGGCAGCAAGAACGTGCATTTTTAGGTAGTACGTTACATTTCATCCAAATAACTTGGTTTACCTACGTCTTTGCCAACATCCGCAAGGTGCCCAAGTGGGTTCAATATGCAGGATACACCTTAGACCTAGCAGTATAGTAGTTTCACTTGATATTCTGAGTTTGTTTTAATGGCTTCTTTATTGAATTAGATTGAAAATATGACGTTATGACCTAGCATGAAAAATATGACTTTATAACTTTTGTTATAGACTTTATAACTTTGTTAAGCGAACTGTACAAGATTTACCGGTAGTCACAGATATGCATGTTCCCACTCTACTCGGCATGCTTAATGTGTTGCATTTGCTTGTTAGACTTACATGAACTTTTGCAAATTCTTTGTTTCTTTATTCACTCTGCGTAGCATTGCAACCGCACAAAACTTCGCAGAGTGAATACAGATTACTCTGATTAATTGTATATCGGTTAAACCAGTGGTTCCCAAACATGTTCGAGCCGTTACCCTAATCAAGGTAGCGATTATGTCTTATTTGTTACCCTTAATATTTCGCAGTGATCACTCATAATACAGAACAACATTTTGGTTCCGCACTACTCCCAAAAAATTGCATATTACCTCTGTGGGTAATTTACACCACTTCGGCAACACTGGGTTAAACCATTCAAACGTGAAAAAAATAGCACGGTTAATTGCACAAACCAGATATATCATTAGAAATGTTATTTTAATTTTTAGATTTAATCATTCATTCCGCACCACTTTAACGTGAGTAAAAGACATGGTTCTGAGATTAAGCAGCTGAGTATCACCATTGGGATGGCCAGAAAGCAAAGTTACTCTTTTTTTGGCCGAGAAGTCGATAGCGTATGATGGTTTGTAGCTGCCAAGTCGCATTTAACAACTTATTCTCACATTCAACAATGGTGTGGATCAAGTGCAGTAGAATCTTCATGAATATACATTGTTGCATTACAGAAGAGCATGGCGGGAGTACTGTAGAAAATTAATGCCATGCAGGTGTACGGCCATATTGCAGAAAGTTCGTCAAATTACAGAAAGCCAAAGCGTCATCACACGCTGCGCGGAGATCTGTCAAATGCGACAATGGCACAGATGTTATTGTTAAACGGACTTGGCATGCCGACTAAACAGTCCCCCTAGTTGCGCCCCTGAATGTTTGCATACAGAATCGAACTCGGCCTGCAAAATTTCAAGATACTTAGCCCAGACTTCCATCTCTGCCGGAACTAAACCAAATAACACATAGCGGTGTAAAATTAGCACTGGTGTAACGTGTAAAAGGGACATACTCCCGTTCAAAATTTTGTTTATGTTGTAGAGCATNTAACTCTTTGTGCCCCCCTAGAAATTTCTTGACGCCCCCTGGGGGGGTGCGCCTCCCTGGTTAAGAACCACTGCTCTAGTGGATATCCAAATCAAACAATAGCTTACTGCTACAACTAGCCAAAATGTGTGTACCTGCTGGACTACTTGCAATAAAAACAGCCAAGATTGTGCTGTACGCTATTTCAACAATGACAAAGAGAGCACAAAATTTTATGACAACAATGTTCATTATTTTTAGCAATGCAATGAAATCTCTTATTCAATGTTAATCTAAATCTTTTTCTTTTCAATCTTTTTCAAAACTGATTTCCAATTTCAAGAAGTCAGTACATTTTCACCAATCTAATTACTTAATTTTTAAGTAAGGCAACTACGAGTTAGACTGCTACTGCTAGTCAGCTATGCTGTTCAGACAGAAACTGGTACTTGGTTCAACCTCAACACTGAAAAAAGTTTTCATAATGTCTTATACACCAGTATTTTACTATGATCTACTAGCCAATGCATTTCAAAGTTGAAACAAGATTTGTCTGAACAACGACGGGCTGCATCATTAAAATACAATAGAATAATTTTCATCTTCACATAGTTCCAGACTACACTGCCAGGGTTCCCACAAATGTTGACCAGAAATTCCTTAAAGATGGGTTTAAAACTCCCGAAATTTCACCAAAATTCCCTAGATTTTGCAAAAAGCAACATGTAATTCTCATCTAACTTTCAGCACATCAAAATACAGTACAAACTAGCAGGGACCCCAGAGAACTAGAACATAAAAATGGCATTGCCAAGTCTGCCCTTTAAAAAAGAGATCAACGAGAGCGGAAGTACTTTTTTCAAAACAGTACCTAGGAAAATTTCATAATTTATTAAAATCGAATTGAAACAAGTTCATTGCAACTATTCGTGCAACAAGAAAATTCAGAGTGATTGTGGTTTGGTGATTATACGCCACAATTAACGTTGAATTCGTATCAGTAATAGCAGAGTAAACCTACAGTAGTCAAATGCGGATCTCTATTTCTTTTATGCCGATGGTCATCGGTTCGACTCTCTCTTTGGTCGGCTCAGGGCGATGCAGCATTGTGGCTGCAACAAATGTTTCTGTTATTATTTTTGAGGTCGATGTTGTAGCTGAACAGAAACAAACATATTGGTAGCAATTTGTTTGATTTTATATTTTTCCGTGTCCCTCAAAAATTTTATTGCTCCGAATGCTGCACCGCTGTTCCAGCATTCCTGTAAACCAGCTTCCTGGCTTATTACATTTGCACACTTCGTGACACTCTGTTGTCTAATGTGCTTAAGAGCAGTTTTGGGATGATTCTTGAAGTGCTTTTGACTAAACAAGAGAAAACAATGACTTGGCCAGAGTGAAAATCTGAAAGGCGAGTTATGTTTTGCTATAAAACTAGGTAACTGCGTGTGATTACCTGTTTCTGTACTATATTCGTGTGATCTACAACAAGGGAAAGTTTCATATTGGATTTCTGGCGCTTGGTAAAGGGCTGACCATGCCCAACCAGCTTATAATTCAGACAGATGCAGCTGCTGTTGTCAGAGAGCCTGAAAACGTGAACAAAGCCCACACTGTGGCAGCAAGCAACAATAGAGGTCACACCCATGATCACTCTATTATTACTGCGTGTTCACACCACAGTTTGTGCAAAAATATGAAAAATATAAAAAACACATGGCCTAGGGCCCCGCACAACACCTTATGACGGCTCATTGTCAACTTAAAATTTGCCAAACTGCGCAGAGGCGAACAGAAATGCAAACGCCTAGACTCTTATTAGTTTACTACACAATATAAAACAACACTTTTCTTTTCATTATTGCGTTTGTTCTGTTGTAAGTCACTTATCAAGAATTCAAGAATTGTACCAAATAATGGTGATTCACATAAAAGTAGTATGTACCAAAATGTCTAAACTTGCATCGTGGAAATAAATAGTACCAGAATTGATATATTACCAGTTAACATTATGTATTCTGTAAGGTTTTCACTCTTACACGCAACGCGCTAGACTTTAAACATGCATCGCAGTAACAAAGAACACGCAAATACATGAGAGTACGCGACGATATATACGTGGCATAGGCTATACACCAACTCTGGCAGTCCTGACTTATAACCCCATGATTTATTATTCTAAGCTAAAATCTAATGACTTTCACCATTGTTGAGAGACATGAAACCACTTAACAAGTTCACAACTTCCTTCGGGGCTGTCTGCAAGACCGATGTTCAAATGATGTTCATAGCGCATGTGCATCGGAAACCAAAATAAGACAATTGGATGGAATACCTTAATTTTTTAGACCTTGGAGTACTAACTTGTTAATGAGTGTGGGCCAGACCACACGCCAAAGAATCAACTACTTTTTATGTCAACGAAGCAATTTCAATGAGTGAGCACAGAGCGCCTACTTATTAGTTCCAAGTGGCGATGGTATCTTTTACAGCTTATGGTTTAAAACCTCAACCCAAAACCTTCACCCAGAACCTAAACCCAAAACTTAAACACAAACCTAAACCCAACACCTAAAACCAAAAGCTGAACCTAAAACTTAAAACCGAAACCTAATTCCCAAACCTTGAACGTAAATCCCAACCAGTGGTGTTCAACCTTTTTCAAGCAGCAACTCATTTTGCAACTCAATTTAACCTATCAACCCCTTCCGAAACTGTCCAGTCAGGCATATGAAATGCAGTTGTGTTTGCACAATAGAAAATCTCAATGACTAAAATATAACATACAATATTACTATGCTTCACAAATACTATTAATTTCATGCACATGGCAACATCCGTGAGGGAGACCCTGCCGTATATGATACAAATAACTCCACAGCACTAGAATTGAAAGTAGAATAACTCCTAAGTTAGCAAATGCAATCACGTATCTAATTTCTGAACACAGCATATTTTTAGGTCACAAAGTTCATAGGCGTAGCCAGTGGGGGCCAAAGGGGCCATGCCCCCCATTTTTAAAACATATAGTCATTTGTGATTTGAGAAGTGTTTTTCCAAACAAAATAGTGTTATTCGCCTAAAATCAAACATTTTGGCCCCCCTCCAAATTTTTGGGCTGGCTACTCCACTGAAAAAGTTATTTGTGCATTTCCGAATGCAACAGTAGGTCTCCTGTAGTAATGGTCATAATCATACTTAAAACAATATTGAATGAAAAAGTAGGCTATCATTTTTGCCAGGTAACAGTAGCGCAGTTAGAATGAGAGCGAAGAGGCCATGGCCTCCCCAAAACAAACTTTGTCAGATTTTTGCTGGTGCTTAGTATCAATTTTCAGCTGTTAGAAAATAAACGGGAGTAACATTTGGACTCAAGACATCAATGACTGATGACAACATTGACTTGCCCCTCCCGAACAAAATTATTGACTGCACTATTGCCAGGTAATCCCACTGTGTTTTGGGTACGGCAAAAACTGGTTCCATGTACTAAATACAAAATATACAAGTAATTAAATTATGAATATATTTATCAGAAGTTCGTCTCACGACTCACAGAAAACAGGCAAACAACCCTCAGGTTGAAAACCACTGCCCCAAACCCTAATCATTTTAAAAAAGCACATAAACAGTATTCCCATCATAGGTGTTATCTCTTCAAGCTGAGCCAAAGCAAATAGTGAGAGCAGAACCAACGAACACTTGCACAGCAGGTATAAACACTAACCACTCAACTATGTTCGCATAGCTAGTAGAGCTCAACGTCATATATGCACAAACGTGGATACAGTTCGAAATGCAAAGTTGTCTCAGCAGAGATTTTGCAATTCATGGCAAAATACACTTCCATTTAGCAAATCTGTAAAATCGGATCACAACTAAAATTTTTGATAGGTTCAGAATAATGACATAAATACAACAAAAATTTTTCCCAGTCCGATCCGGTCCTGATCAGCCTATTTTCAAAAAAATTGCAATCAAATCCAGTCCTGATCCGTGCTCATCTCTTGCGAGCTGTACATCGGCGCGGGCCGGCGGGCTGCACTAAAGCGCGAGGGCTACACATTAGGGCCGGCCGCACAACAGAACGGGCTCGCGGGCTGAACTAAA
>JGI24022J15233_10011575_pt1 | contig 10070 bp, 4 predicted proteins | sample Ectturendosymbi2_FD_15233 | JGI IMG/M metagenome (IMG submission 15233)
TCCTCTGCGGCCTGTGAGTGTGGCGCAGAAGAACAAACCGTCGACCATGTTGTCCTCCAATGTCCAATCCATCGACCTCCTCATGGACTGCATAGCCTGATGGTTCTGGACGATGAGACAATCGAATGGCTGCTCAACACCTGCCCCGAGATCTAGCGCGGCCAAGCAGTGGTTTGAACAACTGTCTCAAAAGAAGAAGATGCATATTCTACTTTGTCTCATGACCACTTCAACCAAATGTGTTCAACCTAAATACTTTTCAGTGTCAATTGCATCATAAAGCATAGCTGAAGTTTTGCCACACCAAGGTTTTCTTTAGTCATTTGTTTAGGAACAGTGGTTCCACTTTGACACCCTCCATGTTTGTACATTCATAATTTCAATTATTAATCCTATCCATGTTGCCTTTATAATGCTAGTGTACAAACCAAACACGATTTGAAACAACAAACTAGCTTGAACCATATCACAAATTTTGAAATGACTCACTTCAAATTCAGTCTAACAAGCCAGTGTCATAAAACGACAATTTTGCGCAGCGTGTTGAAGAACGAAAAAAGCTAACTGGCCTGGTATCGTCCAACGACCAGTCAATACAGGCTCACGTAAACTAGGTGTGAAGACAGCCGGGCCTAGTGTAGACCACAGACCACATTAAAACAGCTAACCTGTCCTCTAGTCTAGACTATAGATAACAGCAAGCCTTCTCTTGCCACCGAGGTACAATGCAAACAACTGTCATGTATACTGTAAGAGCTCTATCTATCTACACCACCAACAGACTCATGCTGACAAACGTGGCGTGTTCCATCAGTGGGGCATGGGACTACACTACGGTATTGAGATTACACCATAGACAGACTTGGAGTCATAGCACAGAAGTCTGACACTAAATGAATGATTGTACAACTTTTTCCAAGAGTCTGAATACTCGAAATATCGAGATAAGCGTTTCGGGTATCCTTATCCGTATCCTGTTCCCGTTTGAAAGCAGTTTTTGGATATCCGTATCCAGTTGCAAACTCACTATCCTTCCGGATATCCAACCGGCAAACCGAATAATGATCATCTTTGTCATTCTCTTCAGGGAAAGTTCGTTATAGCTGGCATGGTATGGCTTATTCGTGCATTTTCGTGACTCAAATCACGAAATAACACGAATGCAGCAAGAGGAACTACAATAACATCAAAGATCACAAATTAATTTCATGTCGATGAAAATATAAAAACACAGGTTTCGCAGTTTAATAATCGTGTTCTAACATGTTGAATCCACAAAGGGTTGGCGAAAGTCCACCTGGGTCAAGCCATCAGCCAGTCCTGTTGCTAGCACACACCAAATTTTAATTGAGGACGTTTTGGAAGTTGATGGAGAAATCAAACACATATCCTGATCCTGTCCTGGTTCAATTTTCTTCAAATATAATTATCCAAATCTAAGCCTGTTTGAAAAAAACCGCAAGTATCCCGCAGGATATCCAATCCTCTCCATACTCACCTCTGGTGGACATGAACACCTGTGCTCTTTTCACACATGGGGATTTAACGTTGTCATAGAGATGAGTTCCTTCCTATGTTTTGCTGGACCTTTTGCGGGTGTCAGGCGAAATTTCTGACCTCAGGCTATTGTTTGTCAGTTATTTTACTTCTCTGAGTAAAGGAATAAAGTTTGGCGATTACTTTTTTAATGTGAGTTGTGACAAACACCTCTTATCCAAAACCAATTAGCTTAGTTTTACATTAAATAGATCTTGATTTTTGGTTTTCAAATACAAGCACATCCAATATCATTCTAGTTCTACATGATGATACAGGTTACACAGTGCAATGCTATGGCAAAGCACACACTTGGCCTCAAAGCTTAGATCTTTTCAGTTGTACCCCTAATGAACATTAGACATGAATCACAGAAATTTGAATAAGGGTTGATGATGCCTATTTAGTAGTTGAAATATATACTCTATAAAATCTTATGCTGTTAAAAAGGATTCTTTTTGATAGACAGTAGTAATTCCAAGCAATAAGAATATAAAACTATCTTCTGCTAGTATATTCTTGTTAGTGATTAGACCTAAAGCAACAAAGTGTTCATGAGTAGAGTCAAGTTAGAGTTAATCACTTGCAAGTGACTAGGCCTATGGCCAAGTGAAATGCTAGCATAGCTTTTGTGATTAAAATGTGCATATCTGCATCCTACCTAATCATTGAGAAAAGATTAGATATATCAGAGCTTCGAAATACCGCACTGCGTAGTAAAATGCAAAGTTTACATGTATAGTAATCACTGGTATGACAACTTGGTTAAATAGAATTAGGAAGAGAGCCAAAGAAACCAAAGAAATAACGTATTGTTATATTCTGAGGCCACATGTGTTTGCTAAAGACTTTGACAAACTGTTTGGTAAGTTCAGCTCAAAAAAGCTTGTTGCTTTGCTGGAAATGTGCTTGCAAAACATTTTGCATGGGGATGGTAGCTTATAGATATTAGTTCATCCTAATCATAACTAGTTTTCACTATACCTTCATGTCATTCATTGCAAATATGTTATTAAGTACAAAAATGTTTTAATTTAAAAAAAGCAGTTAAGAGTAAAATGCATCTGAAGAAACTTGATACTAAATATGCTCATCCAAAGAGTTTCCATACTAAGTTCAGCAAGTTAAATGTCTAAAATTAACCCTATGTGCTTCATTTGAATAACGCAGTGACGTTCAAAGATAAAAAAATTTAACGCCATCTTAGTTTGTGGTCGATGCATAGGTAAACTATGGAGAAACAGGTGGGGCTTGCAGTAGACTAAATTATCATGGTAGATAGTCAACTATAACAAAAATTCCTCCATACTACCACTTGACTATGGCACATCTTTGTTGGACACCTATAAATACCATAAGATCACTAAGATTGCTAAGAATTCTAAGATTGCTAAGATCGCTAAGATTAGTAAGATCATTAAGATTACTAAGATTAATTTCTGGTCTTCGCATTCTTGATGATCTTAGTGATCTTGGCGATCTTAGTGATCTTAGCAATCTTAGCCATCTTGGTGATATTAGCAATCTTAGTGATCTTAGCGATCTTGTGGTATTTACAAGTGTCCATCTTTGTTCAGTATTTAGCAGCAGGATGACACCTTGTTTCATGCTTGGATTGTTTCTTGTCAATGATTTCCTGGAAACTTTGGCAGAAGTACAACACTGTCTTGTATTGAATATCTGTGTGCAGCTTATAAAAAGATTCGTAAAATTTTACATTAGACCATTGACAGTGTTTTCCTACTTTAGAATAACCACTCAGTCAAACCATTTTTGCTTTGGCCTGAACCAACATAGGCCCAATTGTTCAGTGATACGTTTCTTTTCCAAATGCTTTTATCTTCCCACAACAAATATATGTAGATTTTCACATGTTTTCAATTTTTATTCAACATGTACTTCTCTGTGATTTTGAAAAATTATAGTAGTCATTGGCAATTTTTTCACTCTATTTTCATCTAGCTATTTCTTGGAAATGCATTGATGTCTTTCTTTATAGTGCTTAGAGTATAATTGCTTTTAGTATCTCACATACACTATTCCATTTTATGTGGATATTAATTCTGATATGAGCATATAAAAATTAGAATGTCACCTTAAAAATAATAAACACAAATGCCAATGATATGAATGACATTCCATCAGATGAAGGGCTGGCCCTTAGCCAAATGGACTGATTGCTTCCAATTGGGCCTCGTGCCAAAAGGGGCTGCACTATGGCTGCTAGCCTATGCAAACATGCACTTTCTGATGTATTGCTAGCGCAGGACCCTCAGTATTTTAAGTGAGGATCTCTTGCCAACGAAAACCAAGGTGAACTGCACGGTTTCAACACCTTCTTTCATCAGGATTCATTTTAGATTTGTAACTGTGGTCATTGTTTTTGAATAATGTGTGATCTAGTTTCTTAATAGCAGGTAGTTAAGGCAGAGAAAGCTTGAATTTGAAGCTGTTTTCTGTTTCTGTTGTAAGCGTTTCATACTTGGCAGGTCAAGTTTTAATAGTTGATTCAAGATACAGTTCAATAGTTTCAATAGTTACTGCCACTTGTCTTCTGCAGGTTTGTTGAGTTTATACTTTAAAATGTGTGTTGTTTAGCCGATCTTTTAATAGGGCTATTCAATTTCCTTCATAGAGATTTGATAAGGTAGCCAGCCACTTTCCCTAATTTGTTTATTGCCCTCAGGATATACTTGACCATCCCCGTTACCGTGGCATCTGGAAAAAGGAGTTTTTCAAACCTAAACGTAATTAAAACTTATTTGAGATCATCAATCCAACAAGAGCACCTAAATAGTTGACAATTATGTCCGTCCATTAAATCTGAAATTCACAGAGGCTTAAACTTGGACAAAAGTCTGAGGAACTTTGCTAATGTCAAAGTCCAAAAAATAAGTTTATCTTAGCCAATGCATTTTATTTATCTTAGACTGCAACAACCAAAAGCAGGGCTGCGGAGCTGGAAATCAAATTTCAGGCTCGGGGTCTGGCTCTAGCTCCAGACATCTAAAGTTTTTGACTCCAGATACGGGTGCAACATCTAAAAACTTTTGGCTAAGGCTCCAAAATGATTTGGTCAACTAAAAACTAAAAATTATTGTCTTATATGTACAATGTAAAATTGTATTATTGCACCAGCATAGATGAGGTGTCAAGAAATGGTATGTTTGATGGATAGTGGGACATGTGCAAAAAAGTTTGAAAAGACCTGATCTACACAGAAAGGATTGGAAAAGATTTTTTCCAGGGGGCATCTAGAATTTCTAGAATTCAAAAGATCTAGAATTCAAAAGATTTTTTCCAGGGGGCATTAGTGGATTTTTGCAAGTGATGGCCAAATGCATTTGGCATCAAAACTTAGCTACAAAACATCAAAAATCGAAAAAGCATGATAACCCCCCTCTTGGATTTTTTCCAGGGGTGGGCCAACAGTGATTGAATTTCATTTTACCAACTCAAAACTAAGAGACAAACATTTTTCTACTAGAAAGCTAATGGGAAAATATCAAATTTTGAAATCCAAGAGGGGGCTTATCATGCTTTTTCGATTGTTGATGTTTTGTAACTAAGTTTTGATACCTTTATCTTTGCCAAAATTTAGAAAACAACCTTTTTAGCTAAAAATGTAATAGAAAAATGTCAAATTTCAAAATCCAGAGGGCTTTTCCCCTTTGCCCCCTTTCGATGCCCATGTTGTTAATTTCATTTCAAACATGGCCATTGGCCAATTGGCCTGCCATACCCATGGGACGTACCTGGCCAAAGAGGAGGTATTAATTATTTTAACTCATGGATTTCTTGGGTGTTGCATAGATGTCTGTAAAACAGACATGGAAAGTCTTTGCTGGAGAGATGAAGCTGGGGGCATGCCTCTAGACAGCCTACCATTGTGACTTGATGACCCTCCTGAAAAATTTCTGCACACACCACTGAATGGGGCCCCACAAAAGTGCTTCCACTCAGGCCCCACACTTGCTAAGGCTAGCCCTAATTAGAAGCTTTATAGAATTCATTCCAAAGATCATCAGTTTTTGTGTTTCTGTTTGTAGAATACAAACAATTAAAAAAATTTGAATATCACCCTAAAAACAATACATGTAAATATGATATGAATGACATACTATTGGACATTTTATAGAATCTTGTAACTTTTTAGGGCTTCCATAATTGAATTTCCTTGAAAAATACCAGAATAATTTGGAACTAGTGCTTCAGAATTTATACTTTAAAAAGAACACAATGTCAACTCAAATCTATGCTCAATTTAAAAAATGTCATTTAGTTTATGAATGTGTCAAACAACAAGTTTTGACAATTGCCCAAGTTTTTATCAGGTTTTGTCTTCGCATAACAACAATTTATTGCTGCCTTTGCCTGAGCTGGACCCAGACATAGAAGACTTGTAGCTAGACCTAAAGCAGATTCATAGTTAAAGTATAATTAATATAACAAATTAGTACTCAAAGAGCTTATACAGAGCTGATGATTTTTTAATACTTACCAAACCTGTTTTATAGTCTTTTTGCTAACAATGTCAGGGAACTTCCAAGTGTAATGGGTGTATAAAAGTAATCATTACTAACCACATTTTATAAGTACAAGTATGTAGTTTCTGTTGGATGTTACTTGTCACTGTTGCAAAGAAATGTTGTTCTGATTAAGTGTGACTGAAAAAGAAAAGCACCAATTAGTTTATTCAGCATACATACAACAAACATTTTAGCCTTTGTGACATGAATTGTTGTGCACACAGTTTAGGCTACACTGTGGCCACCACCAAGTAGTGGTTGAACATTTTTGCATTTGTGAAGATTCTTGACCATCACCCTATGGAGTGCTCTTACTGCAAATTCAGTAGTGCAGCACAAATTGTTTAGCACTGTGTTTTACCAGCCATGTAGAATACTCTACCATCCATGATGTAAAGGGAACTTTTAATAAAGCTGTGTAATGCTATTTTTATATTCATTAACAATATTTTTGTTTGAAGCTCACATTTTGTTGAGCAGTACATTAAACTTATTTATTGAACATGTCCAAAATCAAGCCAACCAAACATCTTTCCAAAGACCACAGCTCTCCTGGTAATTAGCAGTGTTGTTTGTCAGTGTATTTGTCTTTGCTACTGTTTATGACATAAAAGGTTTTGGTTTTATTGGCTAATTTTGCTTCGAGAGAATTGAGATTTTTTATATATTAAAATGTTAATGGAATAAAATGGCTGTAATGCTTCTGGTGACATTGGGTTTCTGCCAAGATTTTGTGTGATTGATTCCAGAGTTTTAATTTAATTCAGTTTTTTACCTTCATGTTAGCTAAAACTGTTTACAAATTTATGAGATTTCCATAATCTCTTGAATGCAAATTTTTGATATTTTTAACCAGTATAAAATGTTTGTGTCTGATTTTTTTTCAAATCAAGTCAAAAACACAAGATAAAATTGGTCATATATGTGGATAGAACTGCAAAGCATCTAAATTGCAGCAGCCTGGTAATATCTCATCTGCTTATGCAACCTTGCTTATAAAAGAGTTCTGACTATTCAGTGTTCTCTCTTTTCGAATGACATGTTTCGAAGCTCCTTAGTTACTAATGTGGTTGCTGTTTAAAAGTCTTTTTAGTAGGAGAAAGAGCTTTGCCTTATTTTGTATTTTCAGTGTTTTGTAAAATATCAGATGTTGCATATATATCACTGTATCTATTAAGGCTTCTTACAACAGAATAAAAATTCTAGCAGTTGTATTCTTAAAGTGGTGAATGATTTGAGTAAGGTGGTTCCGTTTATGAAATCAATTTGTAGGTATAATATGCATATGAAACTGCATTGTGATTACAAGCTTTGTAGCGCTGTAATGATTAGCTGGAAACAATGTACAAGGATGGTAGTGAGTTATTTGAATGTTTAACGTGTGAGAATATGTTGTTTGGATTAATTTATAGAAAAAGTAAGCTGTTGGAAATTTCAGTTTGTATTCGTTCTGTGATGGGAGGTGTGAATGACTTTGTGGTTATCATGTATTGTAATATGTTTAATTTTTGATATTAATTAGTAGTAGAATAATTTTTGGATATAAAACTTGTGAAGGTGTGATTCTGCTTTGTGGTCATTTTTTATCACAACTATTATTAAAAACTTACCAACAAAAATGTTACACATTGTAATGGCTTTTAATTTAATACATACTGACCTGAGTTTTGACTTAATTACGATAATTTGAATATAAACCTGAAATTATTGAGGTTAACTAAAGAAGCAATTTCAAAATGGTTATGGAAACAATTTTTAAAATCCTAGTATGTTTTTAATGAGTCTTCAAGAGAAACTTTAATTAGTTTTTATATTTTAGATTTATATTTTAAAAGATGGTTTATTTTCATTAGTTTAGCAGTGCACATCTTCATCTGATAATTTTATGTAATAACTTGAAATATGTGGTGCTTTTTGTATAATTTTCCAATTATTGCGCTTACAACACTTGTATGACATGTTGTTGTTACTTACGCATTTTCCATTGTTTTTAACCTCTGTCAGTTTTTCTTTTGTGTAAGTGCTCACACAAACATTTGGTCTGTGATTTTTTGTGTGTAAAGAATAAGATGTTTCATATTTGTTGTATAACTGCTCACCATGCTCATTGCTCAGGGGTTCCAAGGGCTGAAACGTTTTTTAATATGCCATTAAATATAGATTTTGACAATGCCATCTAACCTTAAAGCTAATGGCTATGGGTGCCACAAAGTATATTTCAGGGTGCCGCAACCCTAAAAAGGTTGGGAACATTGCATTAGCCTATACTTTAAGATAAACAAATAAATGAAAAAATAAAAACTTGTGTAAGTAGCAACATGTTATAAAGAGTAAATATCATTTCATTTATCATTTAATATAGCTGCTTTGATGAATTTTTTAAAAATTTTGTTGCATTTAACTACAAGCATGGTTATAAAACCATGTAGCCACACTTTCATGCAGGCATTCACTATATTTGAAGAACCAAAAAAACATGCTTGATTGTTTATGTTCTTCCAAGAACAATAAAATGTGCTACTATAATATAAAATCAAATGTTTAATATTCTTACCAACCAATTTTCTGATTAACGTTCTGTATTTATGGTGATGTTTGTTTATTTGCAGCAACATCATATTTATTATCTGTTTTGGAATCAAAAGCAAAGGAGGAGAAATTACACTCCATTGATGCTGTGGTTTCTCGTGTGTCAAGTGCCTTATCTTCATTTGATGAAATTATTCCACATTGTGGAATATATTCCTCAATTCTCAAACTTATTAGAGAAGAACTTTGTGGTAATTGTTAAAGACTTGTTTCACTTTCACAACAATTGTGTTATGACAAATTACTAACTTTTTTGAAACTCAGTAGATGTAAATGAAGGAAAGTTTGTGTTTTTGTGGCTGTTTTAAATCACAAACTATTTAATTAGACAAACAGTTTGCGGTGTGGGTTAGATATGAGTTGCAAAAATTTTGCAAAGAAAGACTTTGAGCGTTCAATATCATTTATGTGAAGTGCAAAAAGTTGTTTTAGAAATACTGTAGAAAAAATAGCCCCATGGAATTTAGAATTTAACGGTGAAATGGAATTTGATTCAGTTGTTATGTTTTACATGCCCAACAATAACAAGTGAATGTCCAGTTACTTTTTGGTGAATCTCCACAATAATTTATTTCAAACAGTGCAGGTTTTGTCATATTGCTAGGCACATGAACATTAGGTGTTGTATCAAACAGATCACTGGTACAGCAGGTTTGTTGAATGATGTACATTGACGGATCTAGTGAAACTTGGTTCTGAACTAAGGAGTGTATTTCTTTCTGGTTTAAGGTTTCTTGGCATGAAAACAAAAATTAATTGTTTAATCCCTTGATGAATCTCTAGAGCAGAGCTACTCAAATGGTGGACCGCGGTCTGAATCCGGACCTTTTGATGGTGACTGGCTGACCTTGTCAGCCTCTCAAAGGTTTATTATACACTCAAAAGTGTTTATCCCAAAATCTTACGCTTTTGGCCGTTCTTCTAAAGCAACTCCTCACCAACTGTATGAGTGATTGTCCATCAAGCTGTTGTTCAGCTATATTGCAGTGCACCAAGTTGGACTTGTTATGTTTATCTGGTTATTGTTTCCATAGGCATACGGGAAGGCATTTTACTGGGGGGCGGAAAAATTTTGCCCTTAAACTAATTTTATTACTTTAATCCGAATGAAGTCTGAAACCTCGTGTAAATACGTTCTATATACAGTTGAATTCGTCTATAACGCCATGGTCTGTAACGTCAATTCGCCTATAACGTTACATTTTGTTCGGTCCCGGTGGCATCTTTTATATGTACTGTATTTCAATTCGCTTATAATGTCAATTCGGCAATAATGTTCTTTATGCAATCCCCTAGAGGTGCCGTTATAGGCAAATTCTGTACTTACCTTGCTTGTTAACTCAAGGGGGTGAAGTTCCTTGCATGTTGTGTTCTCCCAGACAAGAAACTTTACGGTAATTGCCTTTACTGATGCAA
>JGI24022J15233_10011577_pt1 | contig 10069 bp, 8 predicted proteins | sample Ectturendosymbi2_FD_15233 | JGI IMG/M metagenome (IMG submission 15233)
TTGTCATCTGAGAGCTCAGTATCCAATACTATCCCCAGATATTTGTATTGGTCAACAGAATTTACGTATTGACCCCCCAATTTCAGGAGTTTTTGTCAATTTTTAGAATATCAAGCCCTCCCGCACTAACGCAAAGCTCCCCATTGAAAACTCTCCAGCGACGGTTCTGAGTCTGCTGCTTATTCATCTTTTGTTCACAAGAAGCCCAATGTTACCTCAATGAAACAAGATTTTAAATACGTGCGCAGTGGCATTGCCAGCCCAAAATTTTGGGTGGGTCAAAATGTTTGGCTTTAGGCGAGCAACAGTATTTTGTTTGAGATACTTCCTCCTAAACCACAAAATGACTAGATATTCTAAAAAATGTGGAAGGGCCATGGTTTCCTGCTCCCCCTGGTTACGCCTCTGTACGTGCGGTTTATATAACGTATATGTAATGTAAATACTCCATGTAAACACTTACGTACTTATATGACATTGGGACCATTTTTTAAAATATAAAAACGTGTTTATCAGAACTTTCATTTATGATGAAATAAACACATTCGGACTGCCCAAATTGATCAAAATATGCTTTGCATTCAATATTTTGTCCTTATCCCTATGCAAGAAATGGTTTATTTAAAGGTTGTACAAAAAATCACCCCAATGGACGCTTCTGTGTCGTAAACCATCGATCAAAAAACGTATCTGAAGAAATTTAGGGGGGGCTTCAGCCTCCTTAGCCCCCCCTGGATCCGCCTATGCCATCACCGTTCTTTCCCGAACCCTGGGCAGTGAGTCTGATGCGTCAATATAGAAACAGGTACTACTCGAACGCAGGCCATACCAGATGCATCAAAAAAGGACGTGACGTCACGAAATCAGACGTATGCACCCGAAAAACGCAGAGGTCGCATGCCGTGTGCATGTAGCTTTACTTCTACATAGGGACGCAACCAGGTGGAATTGGACAATTACCTCCCCGAAATTTGGAAAAACATGGGTATTTTCTAGGTAGATACATCAATATACAATTATTTTGCGCCCCTCCGAAAATATCAGCTGGTTGCGGTCCAGCTCCTGCAAGCAACACCACGATTGTCAATGTCCAACTACGAGGCCACAACCATAGCGATGATAAAACCATGGAAACATCAGAGATCCATTGTTGCAGTCTGGTGTCGTAACAATCACGCTTAGTTGTGCAATAAGTCTTTCCGTCAGTGTATCTAGGACAGCGGTTCTTAACCTGGGGGTAAATTTCACCTTCCAAGGGGTANNTTTACTGAACCATAAATTGCAGCAAATGTAAACTTTTATAATTCATTCTAAACTATACATGTTGGTGATTTCATATTTTCAAAAAAAGAGAGCCATTGAGTGTATTGGGGATAAATCTGATAATCTTGTTTGATAAAAGCGGGTAAGATATGTAAAAAAGGTTAAGAACCACTGATCTAGGAAGTGACAAAATCGTCAGTATATCTAGGAAGAGACCCGGACCTCTCAAATAGTTATAGCTCCAGCTCTGTATTTTAAACTGAGCTCTGACTCCACCACCGTGGCTGAAAACCCGATGTGAACTGAAACAGCATTTTACGTAAATCGTCTCAAAGCTGCGCGTGTGACGCGGGGCGTCCAGCTTGACTTCGTGGACGATGACGAAAACTTTCATACGCTTCTTATTGTTGCCAGGAAACAGGGGAGCAAAATAGGCTACTTGGAGCATCCCCCGTCAACAAAATGTTTTTTGACTTTATACATTTCCCTCCATTCAAACGCTTTCGTCCAGGTTTTTAAGCTTTCACCTGAACTCAANGAATTCCGACACGATGCATTCAGACAAGTACGTACTTCACCAGTAATACACGCTCAGGTTAAATGCCAACTATTTTGTTTTTGCTGTTACATTTCGGTAATTTGCCTTGCAATATTTTTAAAACTCACCATGACGGTATTCACTAGCCTAGAAGTCTCAACTCAAATTGCTCCGGGGGCACCATTTAAAATAACCGGAGGGCCACATTATGACGCTGACGCAACATTGGCTGTAGATGAATCTTACCAGAAATAGATTTTGCATCTTATTTCCAGCGAAAGGTTTCATGAGTTATGAGCAAATCATTTCTAGCGGTCTCTACGTTCGTTTAAAGGAACTTGTTCACTCTCTGGCCGAGCACTTTCAAGCACTTGTGAATAAACTACATAACTTGAATGTGAATTCTTTGAAAATGCCCCAAAAACCATCGCGGGTCGCACAAAACGTCATCACGGGCCACATGCGGCCCGCGTGTTTGAGACGCTGGCACAAGTCTATGTTTTCGGACATCATGACCGAATTTTTTTTCGATCATTTAAAAAAGCATTCGGTCCATGATCGAAAAAAGGTAGAATGGCAGCAAACCTTTCTATAGTTCAGTGAAAACTGCTACCTCCCTGCAAACAGACCCGCAGGTACTGGGCTGTGCAAAAGCTCGTGTGTAATGAGCAAAACGCGCTTTATATTCATAAAAGCGATGGCCGCAGACAGACAGTGGCTTGCTGTCGCGAACTTGCAATCAAACGGCAACGACTGTCACAAAACTTTTCAAATATCAGCTTTCGATCTGATTTTCTTGAGGTATCTCGTGCACTCGATGTTGAGCACGTTGCCACTCAGGACTTGGTCACAGGATTCAGCAGGCAGGCTTATGACGTACGTAGTTATTAACGCAGCACATCAGCTACAAGCAGATGCACGGGAAACGGTTTCGCGACAACGTAAAATGACAAACTGTAGTTTCGTGGTGACGAGACCTCATGACCACGGAAGCTATTGCGAAGTACGGACGGAATTAAAACGAACCCAACGGATTCCAGACTAGGGGCTGTCCCCGAAATGATACCGATAGTTAAGCATCCCCTTCTCTCTGGAGCACTTGGTGCAAATGAAAAACTGCGAACGGTTTTCAACGATGCCCAGCACGTTTCACAACAGCACAAACTCGTTTGTCTCGTCACAGTGCAGATCAAGAAACAGGGCAGTACCCACAAAATCAATTAACTTGAGCATAACCAATGAAGCGAAACTGCGCGTTGCCAAGGAGCAGACACGACGGCCAAGATCACGTGACAAGAATAACCAATCATAAAGCAACTAACTAGTCTCCACACTGGTGAAGAGTTTCTATCAATCAGCATATTTTTAATAGAGAAAAGAATCCTAAAGCATTTACTATTTACTTTCTACTACTGCAATACTTGCAAACAACACAGAACAGTTTGGGCATACTGCATTAAATGTAGGCTAGGTCAATAAACTCCAATATTTCCAATGCTGCAGAAAAAGTCAAACTACTTTACATTCTCTTCCTTTATCTTTCCATAAAAAAAACTGAAAGCTACAAAACCTTCTAAGTGAAATACACACTGCTTACTGCTTGTTTAACGTTTGCCGGAACGATGACTTGCATAGAATAAACAACTTGCACCGAGCAACGTGACGTCATTCACACCAGACGCTGACGTCATTCACACCAGACGCTGCACGAAACGATTTCACAGAAAGAGAAATTTTTGATAGAGCTTCTTAAAAGGCTCGCATCGTAGCAGCAATCCAATTAAAACTGACAACGAAAAATTGACTGTTGCCAGTCCACGGCTATGGGTTGTTGTCTTGCCAACAGGGACGCCGGAACAGGGGTTCGTGACGGGGAAACTAGCCCCCCCTGCCCTCTGGAAGGGGTGCAACGGGGGCGGAAGTGCCTTTTCATAAAGGAATAATACGCAATTTTATGGTTGATAAAGATCGACTTGGCACAAATTTATTGCAGCCATTCGCGCGCCCACAAAATTCAGAATGGTTTTCTATAATTTCTGCTATTATTTTTGAGGTCAACATTGTTGCTGCGCATAAACAAGCATAATTGGTAACGGCACCAAGTTACTGGGCAATGCCTGACCAAGTTAGTACAAGCATGGACACAAAGAGGAAAGTTTCATGACATACTGCAGGAACTGGGCAACAAAGCAGCAACGAACGGGTTAAAAAAAATTTTTTATGGCTTCGCGGTCGTCGCATCGGAGTGTTCGTTCGTCAGCTACTGGTTGTTTCATTGATTCAACTGGAAAAATAAAAGCTGCAAAAGATAATCCCGGCTTTTAACCATCTCTGCCAAACCATAAGCGCGGTCTGAGCAAACCACAGCCACGATGAAGCAGCAAGAACTTGTAGCGCCTGAGATTGGCCGTCGCACCAGTTAACGGACATCACCGGCAAACTTACTTGGCGGCGCATTAGCTCTGTTTTGTTCTCAACTCGACCAGGCTTGGGAATATTCTAAATGAGGAAAGCTCTTTCGCAATATTCGAATAATAAGCTAGAAGCGAAATGTCCCGAGCAGAATAAAGGTTGCGAAGAATAAATATCAGGTGGAATTACATGGAAGCAGAGAGCGCTTCACGTCACATCGACGTCATGATCGCCTCTCTCGCAAGTACCTCGCGCACTGAACAAATGGCTGTGGTGCGAAAATACCTTTGCCGGCTTGGCGAGATGCCTTGTGAAAAATGCTTCGGGATGAATGGGGGGGAGGTTTTCGAAAACAGTGAACAGTGTGAGGAAGAAGTGCACGCGCCACGTCATACTGACGTCATCAAAACACATACGTATCGGCTCAGCAGTAAACATACGGTGACGAAAAGACAAACGCACGGAAAAATAACAGGAGATAAACTACGAAGCTTTAGAAACTTCAAATGTGAAACACGTCGCAGTGTATAACAACAAGCAGACACTCTTCTCCGGCATGGTGCTACTTTCCATATATGGGTATATAGACGATGCAGTGCTGCACTTTGAAAAACAGGCAAGCAAAGTTAGAAGTGCAAAATTCGGCCAATCGACAACTCTTCAGCATTCGGATGTATGGGACCATGATTCGACGTCATCGCAAGTGAAGCGTGTCGTGACGTAGACGATAGCGCCACAGCGACAACTTCCAGAGAACAGGAGCGAGTAGCAAACTTAGCGTGGTGGCGCTCAGGATGAGAAGGAATACCTGCGGAGGGCACAGCGTCATAAAGCATACCCGCTAGCAGCTAAACACAGCGCTTGTTGCGCAACAATCGTTGGAAAAGTGGAGAAAAAGCCAGGCCGTTAACGAATCCAAGATTCTCATAAAAATCTTGTGACAGGAAAATTGCGCGTACATGGCAGAAGGGAATGGTGGCAAGGTTGTGTCAAACAGTGCACGTGAAATTATCTCTGTCATGCATACTCGTGTTGAAACACGGGTAAGTTGAATGTCTCGGGTATAAATAATAAATAAAGCAGATCCATTTGTTGCTGCACCTTGTTGGTACTTTGAACGGAGACGGGAGTTCCCGAATGAATTGAGGAGGAAAACACCGTCGGCCAATTATCACGGCCTGAAGCCGAATGTCAGAGGGTGGATTTGACACGGGCACAAATGCGTCTTTCAAAAAGTTCGAGGTGTTTTTCGATAAAGATTAACAAAAAACAGAAACGAAAGGTGCTGGCAAATTGCATTGAGCGTTATCTGCGGTCGTACAAAGACATTTCGTTCCGTTTATTAGCAACAGAAACACGCCCCAGGTACAATAGACAGGCCCCAGGTACAATAGACAGGCCCCAGGTACAATAGACAGGCCCCAGGTACAATAGACAGGNCCCAGGTACAATAGACAGGCCCCAACTATTACTTAAACCAGTATTTTTCAACCGGGGTTCCGCGAGTGGTTGCCAGGGGTTTCCCTGAAACAGACCGCAGTTGCCTGGGACCAACTTCGCAGTCACAGTTCTATGCGTTTATAGCAATTTTGACACTTGGATCATTGCGTAGGGTTTCATGAGCAACGCAAACATTTGTGAAGGTTTCGCTGCAGCAAAAAGGTCGAAAAGGCACTCTGTCGTAACCGGTCAGTTGGAACGAGCTGCGCGTCACAGTCTTTGCGGAAAAAAATGCAAAACACTAATTCCTGCGGATGAATATCTTGAAACAACCGACCTCTCTTGATATGATCTTCAAATGTCTGGCGCGGCTTCCCAGCACGAAGGAGAACTCAGAAACCTGGGCAAGACCGGAAGACACCACCCACTTCAACTTCCTGCTCTGGGAGGGGAGGACGAATCGCAACACGAGAAGGCACACGAGATATTTTCCTGCAAAGGAAACATGGAAACTACATGGATCTCATAAACAGTCGATAAAACAAATGTTTTGTCGAATTGTTTATCAATCAGGTTGTTGCTGGAGTTGTTCGAGAAGATACAGGAGTGATTCAAACACAGAGAACACACAACACACACCAGAGAACACATCAGAGGCAGGACAACACGAACGTGATACAACCCGGTACATTTGCTCATCCATGAACAACAGTCTCGAGACTTAGGTTTTGCAGATCGATTCTCCGCTTCAATATATATACGTATCGCTTGCAATGAACACGGAATCCTTGGGAGGTCTACAGTCCAAATGACCCTTGGTCCTTCGCAACCTTCCACTCCCCCACGCATTTTATAAATCACGTACTTGAAAGTCATGGTAGTACTACATTATAATAATCATGATGGCGTCATTCACGCGTGTGTCTTGAAAGCTTGCGTTTCATCAAAGTAATCGCGTTAACCCCATTAAGCGCCACGTATATATCCCCGTCTTCTTTCATGTATTTGTGTATTCCTTGTTACTGCGATGCACGTGTAAAGTCTATCGCCTTGCGTGTGGGAGTGAAGACGTCACACAATACAATTGCTTAGCTAAACCATGAGACTTTAGCGCAACGCACTGCAAAAACAACGCCCGCGCTTCATGACACCCCCCCACTCACGAGTCACGACCCGTTTACATCTTTCGCGCGTTCACTAAAGACCAGCATTCTGCGAACCAAGTCAAAACCACAGTGGGGTGTATCAGACACGCACCATCTTCTCGAGAAGCTCAGTCCTGCCGGGATGGGACAGTTCGGCGACAGATCAGTTAATAAGACATGACACTTCTGGTAGGAGCGCTTTTCATACACTTGTAAAAAAGTTTCGGGCTTAGCTTTAGGGTTAGCAAACATCCTTTGTAGTGTAACCTTTGAACTTTGAAGTATTTGAAAAACACTTTTTGCGGAAGTTCGGCTATGTGATGGCAGCACGGGGCCCACAAATGATACGCGATCACAAAAAGTTTGGGAACCACTGGTTTACGGTAAACAAACATCCTTCGTAGGATGTTTGAAGTATTTCCAAAACCACTTTTTTCCGTATAAAACATTTGCGACCACCATCGCCGAAACGTCCTAGATCGCAGTGCTCGACACAACCTAGGTACGTGGAAGAAAGTGTTCTGGGATCCAAGCCGTTTAATTTGGCCGCATTAGCAGTAAAACCAGTAGTTTTTGCTAGTATCATGTACATTCATTAACTGCGAGAACTATCTTCACAAGACGAGGCTTTAACCTTTGACCCATTGGGTGTTTCAGAGGAAGTTCGAAGTTCTAATTTTTTTATTTAAGAAAAAGCTTTGGAAATTTCAGATACATTTTTCAACTCTCGAAAACAACTTCTTTTCTATATTTATCTCGCAAAGAAACGAAATTTAAGCCCTGTTAAAATTTTTCAGCCTTCACATAATTGCGTGAATTTTGAATATCTTCCGTGCTTCCTTATATGGTTATGACATGTTTTTTTCACTGCGTTTCGTGTCAAACACATTTCAAATGTTATTGAAACAAAAGCTTACAACTCTTCTTTCTTCAGATTTTCCACAAACTTTCAAATTCATATCATAACAAAAACTATCAATTAGCAAAACTTTGATGGAATGTTTTAAATTTCGACGGAATCCAGTTTTTTCAGCAAGTCTCCAAAACATGTACAAAAGAAATTTATATGAAAACAACAAATTTTCCTTTTTCGATAGATTAGACCAGGGGTTCTCAACCGGAGGGGAATTTTGTATTTAGGATTTTGTTTAAACTGGAATATAGTTTAAGCATGCATTAGTTGTTGCGTCCAGTTCTGTAAGTTTATCAATTGTTTTGTAGTGCAACTCTCCCAGCTCCTCTCTAAATTGCCACCCATTTATGCGCAGCACACAAATTATTGCCCATGTCGGCTCTGGACTTCGTTCAGAAGAAAAGTTAGTTAATTACTAATAAATTGGAATTAATTAAATTAGAGGCCAAAGAGCTTATCAATTGGGAGGAGCCTAGTTTCCCTTCTTAGTGTACTGATGTAAAAGTGTTCTTTACAAACTAAATTTCTGAGGGGGGGTTTTATCCGTGAATAACGGTTAAAGGGGTGCATGGGATAGAAAAGGTTGAGAACCACTGGATTAGAACAACGCTGCACAACCTGCCGCCTTTCATTATCGAAGGCATGCCGCCTTACGCTCGCATGCCGCCTTCGATAATGAAATTTGCGGCCGTCCACATGTAATTTAAAATATAAGATTTGGCGGCCGTGTCGTGCTGGCGTATATTGAAACAAAACAAACGTAAGGCAAGAAAATCAGTCGACACGATGCGTAACAATCTGGATGGTGATGTCACAAAGAGTTATAGAATGAAAATGCAATTTATGTTTGAATGTGTTCTGTGTTGGTTGGCACTTGGTAGTATTTCATAAATATAGCTCGAACTCAATGGCGGCCGTACTTCATATAAATAAAAGCAATGCGGCCGGCAATAGCAAGAGGTTGTACACCACTGGACGAGAGAATTTATAGCCGGTGCTGACACCTCCGCCTCGACAGCTCACCGCCTGTCAGGAGGAACCACGTGACCCGTGCGCATGCGCAGTACCTGCGACAACGAAGAAGGTGACGAACAGCAGGAGAGTGAACTCGAGGAGTACGAATGTTGGGAAGACATGGAATCCGATGGTGGCGAAGAAGAGGACGCAGAGCATGTCGTGGATCGCGAATACTTTCTGCTCCACAGCCTGTGTGTGGTGCGAGTCAATTGTGACGTGCAGTTTATCGCGATAAATAAGACAAACACAAACGGAATTAACAAGTTGTTTTTAAGCATTGAACAATAACAACATTTTGAACGATCACAAAGTTTTAAATAACAAAATTTTTGAACACTGAAAGTTTCAAAACAATAAAAAGTATTCAGCAGTCGAGTGCTCGAAACTTAAATTGCAAAATTACAAAAATGTTGTGCGAGAAAAGCAGTTTTTTAAGTGTATCGACAAAAATGTCCTGAAGAACAACGGCCCAAATGTATCTTCACTGAAACTGAACGCAGATGCGACATTCATTTTCCCAACAGCACGAAAACGGCTTGGGAGTGAATGAACACTGTCGATACATCTACGAGGTTCAAATAAACGGATGGATTTCAGTGATCAAGTTTGGGATCGATACAGGCCATAGTTCGTTTGTCAGTCATCAACATCAAACTAATTAATCCGATTGCTTACTCCTGCTATTTACCCCAGCCCCTGGTACTTACCCCAACGTGCGTTGAATGAGCGAGAAGAGCCCCAGCGACAAAGCACCCCAGTTCCATTGATATTCCCAGGAAGCTGGTAGTTACTTGGAAGGCGTACATCACAAAAAGCTGCAACAATCATCGGTATTTAAATCTAAATACGTCATCTTCACAACACATGAATGTTCAGAGAAAAGTTGTAACGGTCCAGGCATTCTGGGTCATACAACATTAAAATTTACTTGAAATTTACAAATATTGGGTGAAAATATGCATAGTCAAACAAGGTCACAGACCGTTGTGAACATATTTGAACGACTTTCTTTCTATCAGGGATATTATGATGACTTTTGACTGTACCAGGTGTTTGGAAAACCATGTCCAGCAGTAACAGTAAAACAAGAAAAATTTGAAGCAAAACCTTCCAAACAAAACTGCAACATTACCAGATCTATGCGAGAATTTTAGTCTGTCGATTTGAAAACTTAGTTTACTGGACATTTCGACAGACCCGGCCAACGGTCCACCGACACGTCAGCAGTGAAAACGTGTTGCCTAGTAACAGGTCCTTACCGCACCGAGAAGCTGAAGCTCTCGCGTTTGCTGCAGGACCAGCTTCACGTAATGATGCATGACGTAACGCAGAAGCACCACG
>JGI24022J15233_10011579_pt1 | contig 10069 bp, 7 predicted proteins | sample Ectturendosymbi2_FD_15233 | JGI IMG/M metagenome (IMG submission 15233)
CAATGTATTTCAGGTCATCCTTGTAGCTGGCTTTCTGCTGAGCGATCTTTTGCTGCTCGGCGCGGTCGGCGGCGGTCTCGGACGCGCCTCGCTCCGGGTTTGGGATGATCACGACCAGCAGCATCATGGTCAGCAGCCCCAGTCCGGGCGTTACCTGTGCAGGGCAAGGTGTCAAAGGCATATTGATCAACCGAGTAGGAACCAAGCATTCGCTTTAGAAACCAACATAGAAATTCGCTGCTTTCAGCAGTGATGAACACGGACCACGGGAAGCAACTCTGTTTCTAAATGCAAAGCTTACGGCGTCGGTTCAGCACGAATATAAACCAATAAAAAGCCGACGACTAACACAGTAAATTTAGAGATGCCCAGCAATCGTTAACGCGCCCAGTCTTGAAACTATCCGAGATTGAAAAGCATGGCTCCCGGAAACAGATAAAATAACAACATACGAAAGCTGTTTAGAATTGAAGTGACTAAGCAAGCGCATTGTAATTGTACGAAGGGGCACAGCGAGGTCAGATGCCGCCCGGGATAAGAAGCAAGTTTGGCGCTCCCATGTTCGAACCTAAGGTCTTTCGGGAGTAAATGTATTGCAGAAAGTACTTGCGACATTGTTGGGACTTTTCGGCGTCCCCCAATGATTAATCGCCCGGCGCATCGTGCCCCCCTCATTACGTCCCTGATTGTTCGACAACTTAACGAAAGCGAATACAGCAAAATATAAACAGTAAGAAATGAAGCACTACAAGTTCATAAACGATATCCTGACACATAGACCAGCTGTTACTTACTCTCAGGGCCCACTGCCATGATCCGCCTGCTTTAGCCGCTGCAGATCCTACGATGTAACCTAAACCACTGAAAAACAAAGCAAGGAAATTAGACCTTGTTGCGCGCAGCCTGCATGAATAATGGGAATACTCGCTTAACACAGAACGACCTCGCTGACGTGCCGCTGCGTGGGTCCACACACGCCAGTGTACAAGCTGTACTTCTATAGCGGAGTACCACGCTTGGCCAACGTACATTCAGGGAAGTTCACACGGTGGCACGATTGCCTGCCAGCCACTACAAAAAGTGTTTTTCTATTTCTCATTCGACTTACAAAGCGGAGCTTTTTCAGTGTGCACTAATTAATGTGATTTGTCAACGAGTACCGAAAGCCAGTTTCCCCAATCAGGTGGCAATATGACACCTGTTGTAGCTCTTGAGAGGAAGCGCAGTCTTGTAGCTTGCTGTGTGCACTTCCTCGCGCATGGCTTGCCCGGCTGTTTTTTTGCACTTCAAAGCGTCGGTCGGATACTACAGGCATTCCGACGTAAGCGCGAGAACGGCAAATCGGATTTGCTACGAAATGTTGCTCGGGGCGAAAGCGAAGTGACTTTAATTGCTGCAGTTGATTCTCTTTTCAGCTTTGCTTGACAGGTCGAAGTAGTTCATGACGTTACACGAACCAGTTTTTTCAACTCAAATAATTTCATTTTGTAAAGCTCATTGGCTTCGCTTGATAGTTAAAAGCACGAGTTAAATGGCAATAAACACTGAATTGAACGGTTATACGTATAAGTTTTTGGCATACTCGTCATTGCAATCAACACGAAAAGGACGTCATTAGACAGCTATTAAATGCTGAGTGTTGTTACGATACCAACAGCTATTAAATGCAAATTTCTAAAGAACTGCCTTCTGCGGATACGTGAGGTTTTGTGTTTTAAGCCTGACAGACAAGCGCGTTAGTCAAAACGTCATGCTGCCAACACGAATCTTACGCCCTGCCGAAGCAGCGCGAGACATTGGATGAAGTAAAGCAGAGCTATGAAACAAATTCCTCTGCAGTTGCGTCATAAAACCGAGCGGTATCACCCGGGTCGAAGTTCTATGCAAGCAGCGACGTCCGACCCGTCGAAAGGCAGAGTCAGGCACCAGCCAGCGCAGCGCGTTCGGCAGGGCAACATCATTGCCTGCACCGCAACCGTGTACTTACCGCCAGTTACACATTAAACCTTGTAGGGAATTGTCCGGTGCCCAACTTAATCGGGCGAGCAACATTAACAAGGGGCATGTCTGACTTTACATGCTCATTTCTGCAACGTATCGTCTACGTCAGAACTGCCACGTGATTCTACAGCTGATTTCAGTAGTTGCCCCAAGTACAGGACTGAAAAATCTCATCGCGAATCACAATTCACACACAACCACCAGGTAATGCATCACACTGAAATTCCTAAACAGCATAATCTCAAAACTTTGGCACCAAGGCACGCACTAACAAATTCCAGAATAACGGCTTCTTATGCGCGGTGACTTACTTACCAGGTTGAAGTTAAACATCTCACACAGTTGTTTCCAGCTGAGGTGCCATTTGCAAAACTCTGGGGCCGGCGAGCTAACACGTTTTCCCAATAAATCATCAAAAAAATACCTTCAAAATGTCATCAAACCTTAAGTAACTTGCTGTGAGTAGGTACGGCAAGCCTAAAAAGGTTGGGACACACTGCCTGAACACACAGCCACGACATGCAACTTTTCCCATTCTTGTTGGCAAACGCCATGACTTACAGTATTTGCAAATGAACGGTCATTAGACTGATAAGTGTGCTATGTTGTGTGCATCTACAATCACCGGCTCAGCTGGAAGATTAATTGGCCGTCCCTGCAAACGTTCGCGTCTATAACATACCCGCTCTTTAGTTTCATGCAGGCGGAGTACCAAAGGTTCCAAATCCGTTGCGAAAGATCGAGCAAATCAGAATAACTGGAAAGAATGGTTCTGTCTTGCTCGCATTAACCTCGTGAGCTAGGCGTACTGTGTTAGAGCTGTTAGCAGCGGAAGCATTTTCGGACCCAGCGTTCGGCCACGTGCACCTTCCGCAGTAAATTAAATAATCATTCAAATCAAGAGCCAGTCCTGACAGTGGTTGAGACAATGGTGCCAGATAAAATGTTTCTGACAAAGGAACAAACACTGACATGTGAAGTGCAGGCTTAATGTGGTTTCACTCCTACAGACGACTAGGAAATATTGGACCACTCAAACGATTTGTTCGCAGTTGAATGAAACTAGACTCCACTGACAACGCATTTACACCTGCTGTTAGCGGTGGAACAGTAACATAGTCAACCTGTTTTCGGAAAGAATTGCAAAATTTATATTTTGTGCACCCAGGAGAACATTCAAACATTGTGAAACTAAATGCAGTTAACATCTTTAACGAGATAATTGTGAGTCATCTTACTGCTTTACCATTCGCGTACTGCAGCAGAGTGCATGAGCGCTTGTTAGTTGGAGACGATTATAATGTTGTATTACACGCGCACACATCAACTCGGCTACGGCCAAACCAATTCCAGTGCAAGAAAACTTTGAAAACAGCACTGACCAAACATAGTACAATGTCTCGGTGGCGATGGTTTTCCGTCAACACAGTCCTGTCCAGAGCCCATATCTCAACATAGTTGGCGCCTCAATCACGCGCAAGATGATAGTCAGCCTCCTGACTGCGAACAGTCATGAGTCGCTGTGCGCAAGAGACCAATCTGTCTAGCTATTCCCCAGGACCATGAGAGCTCGCACGACGAGGCGTAGACATGATTGGGCTTTGCACAACGCGACTGGCTGATGGCAACAGCACGAACATCAACACTGTTTTTCCTCGAAAAGCTACTTGCTTCGTAAGAGGGCAGTTCGGTGACAACAAAGTTTCGAATCTATTCACGCTTGCAAGGCTTGTGAACGTAAAGAAGGGTTCCTGACAGTAGTTTTTTCTTTACTGAAGGCTTAAACGGGATCCATCGCACAAGAAAAACTAACAGGAAAATCGTATATGAATGGAGCAACAAGAGCTTTCTTCGAATCATACGGAGGACTACTGATCAGCAAGACAATACCAATCAGTTAGTGTAGCCGAAGCACACACGTGCTTCTGACGACTAAGACCGCCATCGCTTACGAGCGAAAGGCAAATTACATTCACGCCGAACATACACGTCGAGTTGTAGTGATTTAGTTTTGGGTGTGTTGACGAGGCGGTAAATCTATAAAGTAATACATCAACGGAATTAACAGATAAATTGCCATTTTTTAGAGCTTTCAACATTTACAATAGCAAATAGGGGTTGCATACTTCCATGCTGGTTTTTGTTTGTAATGTATTTGAAAGAAAAACAAACAATACAGACGCACATTTCTCAGAGTTGCAAGGCGTTGTTTCCACTTCGAACAAAAATCTTTATACATCACATAAACTTTTCTGGTGTTTATGCATCGCATTTTTTGGAATGGTTGTCGTAACCAGTGTCAAGTATCACAGTCAGGGAGATGTACACAAAGTATACAGCAGGATTTCAGTTACTATCTTGCGTTTGTCACGTGCGAACGTTCGCTACAGGGACAGTTTTAATGTTCCAACCGCTTCTTGTCCACAAGGCACCTCAATAGGGACGGAGTATTAAACAGCAGAGGTGAACCCTTAGAACGTGGGTGTTATCTAACTGCAACGCGTACAACACCATAGCCAAATCGTAATCTGACAGCGCCACTTTCGTGACAACGAAGAACGTACACGTAATTAACTCCAGGAATTTCATCAAAGGCGCGTTCACGCCAAGTGACCTCTCCCGCCGGACACACGGACCAAACGCCTCCATTAGAAGAGCGTCGTATTACATTATTGCGACCTAAAACGAAGAAACTAAACACCGAACAGGAGCTCAAGTAAATGACAGTTCGTGGCAGCGGAAAGTTCAGACTCGCGATCGGGCGGTTCGATATTTTGTCTAACCACTCTTACCAAAGAAGGCGTTTACTGTAATGAGACCATTGGTGCACGGACACACTAACAACCATTTAATGTTTGGCTTCAAAAGAGGCAACAATAGCGGTGCTGGTGTGACGTAACAGGACTCGAAACGCGCTAAGGCTAAGTCAGGGAGGTCTATATCTTTACTGAATGGTGGCCTGAGCCGATCTGAACTCGATTATATAAATGGATTGTACTGAACAAGTATGTACTTTCCACGATGGGCGTAAGCAAGGAATCGATCAGAAAATTTTTAATAGGAAATCGATCACTTGTACTGAACGTAAGGCTTTCAAGGTAGTATAACAAACAGGGTTTTTTAAGGTGTTTTAGGGACCCGATTCGGGTCTCTAGAATCAGAGAAAATTATCATCGGGTCCCTACAGGTACCTAACATTTTCCTTAAAACAAACTGAGAAACAACATCTACTTTCTAATAGGGATCAGGGCGTGCTCGTGTAGGCAACAGTAACACAGGCTAGAGTAGTAGTTACCGATTACCACCTAACGGGGCCTTTGAGTGCTATTTGCGATACAGTGGGGTGCCGCGTTTATGCTATGTAAATGTTTTTTGAAATCGATTTTCATTATGTTACGAAACCCCGCTAAGTCTCTTCAGCAGGGTTCCGTGTAAGCCTAAGAAGTAGGGAACCTCTGGGTTAGAGGAAATCACTAGGATGCCACTACACCAAGAAACAGTCGGCAGGCAACTTATCATCCACGTGGAAGCACACCGCTGGCATATTACAGGTAATTCGAGCTGCACCTTTAGACGTTTTTCCCAATGAAGAGCATCACGGTCGAAGGAAATGCAACATCCTCTTCGTCTACTTAGCTCTCGTCCACCTTTCGTCAAAATCGTGCGATGAACAACGGTGGCAGATCCACGGTCGCAAACACTCACCACTATGCACTACGGTAGCTTGGTACAGATAAAAATTTTGGCAAATTTATAGTTTAGTGTTTGGGACGTTACCAATTTAAAGCAAACTATCATTGAATCGGATAGTTATTAGCCTATTAAGTAAAACTAAAAGCCAAAACCATAAGGTCTGGTGATCCCAGAGGGGACAGTTGTTCCACCAGCGCGTGAAAGTCCCTGGCTGTGGTCAATTTAGCAAAACTGAAAGTTATGGGCCGAGGTGAAAAATGAAAGTGATGAAAAAAAGTTGTGTGTTCTTATGGTGGTTCTGGTTAATATCTGTCCTATTACTGTACTCGATGACTGGTTTACAGTAAGAGACATATTCACCAAACATTTGTGGAGAAATACAGTTTCGGTTTGGTTAACCGAATTGTGTCTGTCTCATCACCTTGTGAAATATAAACTCATGCTCTGCTGTAAATCAAATTGGCTGTCGCTTAACCTCAGAATTCATCGCGAGAGCTGTGGCGAATCGCAAGTCGTAAAGCGCTGCCCACACGCAAAACGTTGAGTGCTACCTCAGACAGAGGGTCGCGATGCAACACAATTTGCTGTCTAGCTTGAGCTTTTAATTGGTACCTCTGTCCAACGGAGTTCAAGTTTGTCTTTACAAGACGTTTGACTACGGTACCAGTAGCAAATGCCTAGAACGCTGAAAACTCGACTTGAATAAAGCTAACCTATTAAAAAAATTCGCATACAGCTGGCAAGTTCAATTAAATAACTACGGCCACGGGCAACTATCTTTTCATGAGATGCACGCGACATTCACACGGACATGTGGTAGTTCAGCTCTCACTAAAGACTGAATACAACTTGATCCGCCAGCTCAAAATTGATTGTTTTGTCTTCGAATCTGCGTTATGCGCCATTCACAACAGCTAGCTTTTGTATGTGTACACCAGCTTCAGTAAAAAGAAATTAATGAGTTTTTGTCTGATCAACCAACCACGTCTGCAAGAAGCGTGCATAAACGACTTTTTAACGCATGAGGTATTACCAGGTCCCGAAGAAACACACATATAAGAGGTGGCAAGTAATACAGAATAAGTACCTGTCATTTTCCCAAAACCACCACTCTCACCTGCCTCTTTCCCGCATGAGGGTTGGAAAATACCAATGATTTTTGTTCGTGCAACGCCGATACCGACCTACCGGTGCAGCCTCAGACTAAATCTGCACGTAATCTTTTTGCAAAACAAATTTTTGCGGTATATTAACTGAAACTACTTGCGTGTTATCGGCGCCAAATACACTCAAGGCAAGCGCAGAGCGCTACTCGCATATTTGTGAGCAACTTCCTCGATACATATGAAGCAACGCGTGAAACAGCAGAAAGCGAAGATACGCAGCTGCTTCGTTCCATTTCCTCTTGCGTGCCGCTGGCTGCATTCTCGAACTGTGCGCAAGGTTCAGCAGCAGCAATGAGAGAACCTTAGAAAAAAAGGAGGGTATGCGCAACCTTCTTTATTTTTTGTCCGACCAGCCAACGACTTGGAAATAGGGAGTTGCGAACTACCGCTAAAAATAAATTGCCGGTAAAGGTGCCGCCAAGCGCTATATTGGAAGTTGGGATATGGCGTCATGTAACAAAGCAGGATCAATATGTCGCGGTTATGTTCTCTATCACTGTTCACTGTTCCGACCTTCCGCACCTTGTACAAATTCGACGCCTCTAGCATCGCCTACACATCAGAGAGCTTCGTAACAACGTGACTGTATGATGCCGTGAGATAACGAGATTAGAAGTTCTTGCATTTCATCATACAAACCTGGAAGCTGCAAGCGCCATTGGTTTTGTGCAAAATTTTAACATAACGCAGGCACACGCATTTCGTCTGAAAACAGCAAAACTGCTGCGCAGAAGCTTTACCTCGTCTCCCGAAACCCACTGCAGGATTGCTGAACAATGCCCGCATTTAGTATGGCGGAGACATGGAGTCACAGCCTGGTACCAAGCTGATTGGCACCGTGTGTATCAATCCTCAAATATTTAGCGTGTGGTTCAGTCCTTCGACTCTATGACCGTCACGACGCAGCCCTGTTCAAACACTTCGCCGCCCATGTTACAGATTAATTTATCCCGAAGCAGATTTTACCTTGCCAGAACTAACAAGCACGTAAATCGTTCAAATCACTGAAACAAACTCGCTCAGGCCCATGAGGAAAGTTGAGCACAGGCGCTGAAACTAACAAGAAATCACGTTCTGTTCGGGTCCACGGTAACGTTATTCACCTCGCTCTTCTTGATGCACTAACCGTTACAGGAAGGTGAGGCTGCATTGATTGAGGCTATCGGTACACGACAGCTCCCCTGACATAATGAATTGCCTTCTACTGCAAGTCTCCCATTCAAGAAGCATATGGCATCTTTTTAGTACTCTACAGACGAAAAAGGTTACAACTTTTAAAATAGCTAAACAACTGAGAGCTCCACTAGCACCTTCAGAACTTTTTTCTTGCGAGTAGTCACATCATTTGATTAGGCGGGAAGTAGCAACAGCATGCGACCTTTCACACGTTGCCATAGGAAAAATCGAAAACGAAAATGCCAACAATTTAAAGAAATAAACACAAATTTAGAATCGCTGGCAAGTGAGTCTTCGCTTGTAAAGCGCGTTTGCAAGACTGCCTAGTTGCACATGTTGTAAGGTAGATGGTTCACGAAGTGCATCAAAATTCAACACAATTGCGGTTGACATGCAGCAACAAAAGACAAATACAGTCCTAGAATCGTTTGCTGACTGGTAGAGAACAATGCTCAATCGCATTACCGCTTCTTACACGCAAAGCGCCCAACTAGTTCACAATGACGTAGGTTGCCATGGCCAGAAGAAACTGTCTCATGTGATCCGGCGAGAGCAATAGCACAAGGGTATTTCTATCAAAATCTTATGAGTCACAACCCATGGTTTCAGCAGAAACGAAATTTGCAATGCAAGCAAAGACAGACGCTCCCAGAGACAACGGGCAAACGTTTGCCAGTCTCATGTTGACTAATCCCCAAGTGAAAAAAACTTGTGATTATTGTGGATATAACATATCTACAAGTAACAAACAGCTCTTTTTGAGATTAATGAATAAGAAACACGTAACTTTTTTGCGAGAGGAATTATTTAACAAAGTTTCAGGTAATTGGGAAGTTTTGAATTCAACAGCAAAAAAATTTTAAACGTACTTCCCTTTGAAATCGTGAGCGTGTCTCAGTTACCCCTCCAGTCTTGCATACAATACTTAATCAACAATCATACCTGCTGACTTGCGTTTGGTTTTGGCAGAGAAGTGTCCACCAAAGCTCAGAGCACGTTTAAAAATGAGCTACAACCTTTGAAGGACTAAAGTAGTTAAACCATTGCACAGTACATGATTACAAAAAAAACATAATAACGCAGGAGTTAACTAAAAGCCTTCGTACTGCTCATGCAGTGCTTTATGAGTGATATATCAACCTACTTGCTAACTTTACAGAAGTTAACGATTAAGAGTTTCCACAATAACTACTCGACAACAGTGCCTGTCTCAAGATTAAACAGGTGTCTGTGCTGGAAACTGTCTTTATCAAACAAACTAAACGTTATGAACTACCTCATAAGAAATGCTCATATTTGAGCCACTGCTTGTAATAACAACTCAACTGTAGTATACGGGCATCCAACTCCGAAAGATTTTACAGACGCGACTTCCTCATATTTTAAATAAAGCACAACAAATTTCAACGCAGCTGCGTCAGCTGCTTTACGCACGCCCAGATAACTACAGCTTAACGCTCGTTTCGCTTGGAGCGAAAACTGATGGGCGAAATAACTTAAAACCTGGAAAAACCGCTGTTGCTCGGCGGTCATCAAGCAACGACGACCAATTTGTGTTTTGATAAGCGTTTAACAGCAGAAGCAGCATGTTCTTAACAACCGTTTCACGCTAAAGCTGCTAATTTGACACGAGTAAGTGGAGTAATAGAATCTATACACTGATGCGTGAAACAGGTATCAGTTTTGATCAGCGAACGTTAAAATACTACATCTAGACCTCTGCGTCACAAATCAGAGCTCGCGGCGCAAGCAACAGTTTGTCCAATTACCTACCGAAAGCAATTTATATGCGCAATGGGTCCAACTCATGATGTACAACCATTTGAAAAAGAGTCAAGAAATCAGCTGAATTGCCTCTCTTCCGGAATAACTGCGTCACAATGGTGTTTCTCTACTCCCTGGTGGCCGGACCCGGCATTGCCTGTCACGCGCAAGCATTCGACGCATTCGTCGGCTGCCAGAAACCCCGAGGAACTGCTGATGCGCAGTGCACACAGCTACGTCATGCAATTTTACCACAATTCGCACATCAC
>JGI24022J15233_10011580_pt1 | contig 10069 bp, 6 predicted proteins | sample Ectturendosymbi2_FD_15233 | JGI IMG/M metagenome (IMG submission 15233)
AGCAGTTTCTCAACTCTCTTACACCTCAAAAGCAAGGCCAGGAATCTTTCAGAGCCCGATGAAGACATGCGCGTGGCGACCTCAAACAAAGAGCCTCTCTGCATCATGATCATTGAAAAAACAACAAAAGAGCCATGTTTGATTGTTGATGTACTTTACTGTAAATTCATTGTATTGTTATATCGTCGCAATGAAATTGTGTTAGTATCATCAATTACTATTTGATTTCAGACGAGGGGTACGAGAAAATTTAACGTAAGCTCAGGGGGTACGAGTGGGTAGAAAGGTTGAGAACCACTGGTATATGATATGTAGAATATTACTCTGTGAATCAGAGATGAGCGGACTATCAAATTTTGCGATTCAGATCCAATCTTGATTTTTTAAAACTCGGTCCAAGTCCAATCACAGTCCAATATATTTTTCAAATGCAAAATCCAAGTCCTAATGAAGTCCAAAATATTGTTCAAATGCAGCCTTTTCACAATTACACTGCATTTCCTTTCCATTAACTCAGTTCAAAACCGGTTCGGTTCCTAAATTTTGAAGAGATTTACAGACCGGATCCAATCTAAATTTAACAAAATTTGCTATATCCCGGATCCAGTCCAACCCAAGTCCAGTGCTCATCTCTGCTGTGCATGCGCACATGGCGTGAAGTCAGAAATTTCTTTTAACAGCGGCAAAAATTGTAGACTCGCTCCGGAGTCCACTCTGGCACTCCGCTCCATGATCACCTCTGCCATATACACTCATTTCATTGCACTGGCAAAATGTGATTGAACCGTTGTGAAAAGTGGAAATAACAAAATGATATTGAAATGTGGGAAACTGTTCTGTTCAATCTGATGTTAACTTGCGAGGGGAAAATATTTTTACCATTGCATTTTCAGGTTTGTTTATTGTTTTACGTTGTTTTTTGATGCCCGTAACGAATTCACAATTTCGTATATCCATACTTCCTAGTAATTGCTGTGGCCAATCCATACGACGGGTCCTTAAGTTTTGTGCTCACTGCTGAGTCGCCCGCCTTTCCATATCGGCGGCTTTATCGCCAGATTCCGGAAATCTGGTGAAATTTGAAAGCGTTTGGTTACAAATATTTTGGTTTGGTGATTTGGGGAATTTCTGGCGATTTTTTGTAAGAATTTGGCTCCAAATTTTTTGGTTTCGCGAAATGCAAGACCTGTATATTTGCACGTATTTGCTTGCATATTCATAGGTAGGTTTTATATTTTTAAGTTTGTTGATTGTTTGAAAATTCATGACATCAAATAAAATTGCGAAAGACCTTAAAGTAGATGCAAGAAGCATGGTATTCTATTGAACACTTCTTATAAAATATGTTTGCAAAATGTTGAAATTAATTATTTAGAAATATTTGCAAAATGTTGAAATTAATTATTTAGAAATATTTACAAAATGTTGAAATCCTATACGCTTTCTGGTAAAATGCAAGACAAACAAAGGATAAAAGGGTTTTGAACGACTGATTTCCAGTTTTGAAAAATTAATGTTTTGGTAAAGATGCAACGATTTCCAGAAGTTTGGCGAATTTTTGCTGAGTTTAGCTATATGTTGTGGTTAGTTGGGCGACAGTTTTTTATTTCTATGTGGTAACCCTGGCAGTGGCTGTTTGAGTCTTCTGTGTCCTCTGCCTACTGTATGGAGAAAAAATGTGTGAATGACTATTTAAACAGTTTCTACGGTTATGGTTTTCATGCAAAGAATTGATTGAAATGATCACCTGCTTGCATGAGTACTGGAATTTAGGTACTCCCTTGTAGCCTATCCTGCTCTGCTGTAGAATTCTTTACACACAACTGAGCAGTGTGCGCTGATTTTTAGAACTCTAAGTCTAATCGAACATTGCAAGGGATGTATGTGTTGGCAAGACATCCTTCGGCCTGAAGTTTTGTAGCTGAAAGAGCTAGACTTTCTTTCTACAACGTGCGCTTTGTTGATTGACGAACATCCGATACTGTCGATGACAAACCAAACGTCATGTGATGGAATCTTATTTTTGCCTTTGGACCGCCTTACTTTTGTCCAGTAAGTAAGCCTAACAATATAAATGATTGAGGGTAAGCTATTTTGATTGGTTTTGATTTTTCATAGATTTTCACAGCATAAGTGATTGTTGGTTATGCCATATCTATTAATGACTTTTTTTCAAGCAGTCTGTATAAACTAGAATTAATTATTTAATCTATAAACTATAATTAATTTGCTTAATAAATCTAGCTCTGCATATTAAATTCTATTTGCCTGGAGGTAAACGCTTTGCATTTAAATTTTACCACTAAAAACCTGTTAATTTGTTCAAATTGTTAAAAAAATGCTGTGATGAAGATGCAAGTTACATGGCAAAAGAGTGGTTACTTAAAAACTATATATATCAGCAATCAGTTCACTCTCTTCTGCAAACATGTTAGGCAAACAAGAAGGCAGCTGAAAACTTCATATTTCCAAAGTATTTGACCTAACTGATCACTGGAAGCTATATTTAACACTTGTGATATATAATACCCATGTTACATTGAATATAACTGACATTAAAGCTACAGTACAAGCTTCTGTGGAGTTCTGATGCAATTGCAAGTGAACATGAAAACAAAAAACTTGGAGAAAAGGATAAAATGGAACAAGTTTTAAATGAGTTCAAAGCAGAAAAAGTGAGTGAGAATGTATCAAATGAATTAGGAGAGCTTACCATTGTTTACAGTAATTGTGGCAACTAATAGCACTGAGATACAATGACCTTTTGGTACAATATAGTATTTGCACAGCATAAAAAAAAGTTGCAGGAATTCTAAGCTGACATCTTAAATGAGATCAAGAACATCAAAACATATGCAGAAACTATGATAGAAAAATATGATATGCCAAACCTGAAAAGTGACAAACTTGTAAAAAATGCTCACATATTTTCAACACTTGGATTAAAAGGAAAATAAGGGCAGACAACGTCATACTACATTTGGCACCATGTGCAAATAAGATACAGAAACAAAAATTAGAAGATAGTGAATAGATAACTGTAGCCAAAATGAAAGCTTTGTTTAGAATTAAGAAAATGTGTAGCTTAAAAGTAGCTTGGAAGATGGTATTCTTTGTCATACTGCTAAGCTTATTCATCATCCAACAAGCCATGGAATTAGAAATGCTGTCGTCCTTTGCGAATAGCTAACAACCTCCTGAATTACCTACGAATATATGTAAATGAAGGAATTTTCAACTCAATCACCAAAGGGTACACTGGTATAAGGCACTTATCTGGCAGGTCTCGCAGCAATGAATACATGTAGCTATAAAAGAAATCATTCTGTGCTTTTTCAGGTGGATGTATTATATTTATTCAATTGTAAGGCGTGGCTTATAAATTTTTTTTTCATCATTTCATGTGGCGTAATCAAGGGCGGCTTGCATTTTTTATTTCTTTATCTTATCGAAAGCTATAGATGACGCTCAGTCTTTACTTGGCTACATTTGTTGACCAAACTCTCTTTTCACATTCTATTATCTGCAGCGTCATGTGCACCCTCATATCACAGGAAGGATTATGATGAACAGAAGATAGTTGTAGTGGTGTAAAGATCATCACCAGGGTTGCTAATTAAATGCGAAATATACTATTACTGGACTGTATCTCAGTGGCTTCGGTAATGTATGTTCAAGTGTGACTTACAATCAAGGGTAGCTTATTAATTTTTTACCACCATTTCGTGCGGTTTACAACCCAGGGGGGCTTGGTATGTAGATATTATATGTAGAGCATAGGTGAAGCAAAAGCTGTTGAAAGTATGAAGTTTGCCCATTGTCAATTTTTTTTATTTGTTTTGCATCTTAAATTTAAGTTTTTCTTTAAACCATATCTTAAAATTAAACTTGTGTACACAATGAATGTGGTTTGTTTTTTATTCCAAATGAAAAATAGACAGTTTTGGAAATAATAACCTTACATTATCTTGGCTGCGTTTGCAATTACATCATTTAGTGAAAAGTTATGGCTATTACCGTGACTAAGACAAACAAGAATGCATTTTTAAAAGCATGTTCCATTTTGTTTTGAAAGTATGCTTTTAAAGACTAGAAAGGTTAGATCAGTGGTTCTTAACCTTTTTAACATTGTTTCCCCCAAGAAGAATGTGATTAAATTCAATTACCCCTTCTCAAAAAACAGCAAATTACAGCTTTCGATCAATTAATAACCAACTAGTGCAAAAATTACGCCATAGTTTGTATTAAAACATCCATTACAAATGTAGTGAATGGGAAGCTATACTGTTTTTTGCTATATAGCCATCCAACCTAATGATTAACACCTATAAAACGAAACTTCAGGAAGGCTTCTGAATAGCTGCGTTTCTTTTGAGGCTTCCAATAATTTTTAGCTTATTTTAGATTACACTACAGCCTATACTGTGAGTGATCACTAGTCACAAGACTATTAGTGATGACTAGTCACAAGTCTACTAGTGATCACTAGTCAAACATAGGAGAAGCTGATACTGTGACATCATAGAAAGCATTATGTTAAAAGTGAATCTAAACAAAAGATGAATGCACACAAAGCTCTGCTGTACATTCTACAAAGTTGAAAATATTTTAGTGCAATGTAACAAACAGACCTAAATCTGAATTACCCATTTGGGGGTAATTACCCACAAGTTGAGGAACACTGGGTTAGGTACTACCAACCCACCTGACTTACTCCATCACATGATATTTAATTAGAATACTTATAGATGTGTTTTAAAAGCAAATGAACAACACAGCATTATAGAAATTATTTGAAGCTAAGCAGACAAGTTTTTAGACACAAGTCTAGCCAACCTGCTTGCCACTCACGATCTGTTAATTAAAGCTTGCCAAAACTTTTCACAAAGTTTTTCGTTCACATATCAAAATAGCAACTGATTGCTATACATCAATTTCCTCAGATAATTGATGTGTTCTATTTGTATCACTTTACTTTTCCTTTGGGAAGGGTGATGGGGATAGCAGCTATTGGACATGTATGCTTCATTCTATTGTGGTGCGNGTGGGATTGAAGACGTTATACAATACAATCACACTACACTAGTTTTCAAAATACCTCAGTTATCAGCAANCTTTGGTATTTTTAGTTCCACACCAAGATAGGATAAAACCAGGTTGGAGATGTTTTCATGCTTCCTAGTCCTTTGTTGACTTCTGGAGTGTTTTTCGTAGGTGTAGCAAGCAGGGCTACTCCCTCTAATCCTTCTCGGGGATTTTGGTCATGTGGCCAAACCATTGTAGCTGGGATCTCTGTATTTGGAAAGGTAATAAGAAATTCAGGGCTTCATGAATTCCACAGCTGTCCACTATGTTGCAAAGTGTTATGCTATGAACTGTTTCGTTATTCTTGTAGTTGGTGCTTCTTATCATTGATGCTTGTACCTGAGGTAGCACTCCTTCAGTCATTACCCAAGGTTCATGGCTATACCTGAAGATTAGAACAAAGACTGCCTTAAGAACTGATAGCCTTGTGTAAATTGAATCTATATGTTAAAGAACTTTCTTGTATGTATTTTTAATTGTATGTTCATGAGTTAATAGTGTAATATAGGAACTTTCATTGGTTGACTGTTATTTTTACAGCGATACATTTGACAACACAAAGCTGCCATCCTACTTTGGGATCAACTGCTACTGCCCTGCAGTTGCAACAGTTTTATCAAATTGTTAATGATCCTGATGCAACAGTATCTCTTCCATTGACACCTGGGATTTGCCTTGAGCCAAGTAATAGGCTAACTAAGGAATATTGTGCATACAGAAAAGATGCTCCTGCTGCTCTTACTGGAGACAGAAATGTTGTGTTGCTACACTTGAGTGATTCGCACAGGATACTTACAAATATGTTGAAAATCAAATTTGTCTATTGTTAGTGATTGCCAATGCTTTTATTCCTTTTGCAGCTATGACAGCAAAATTTGTTCATTAATTGGATAGATCTAAAGGATTGCTTTAATGAGTTGGAATGTGAAGAAAATTTTTGTTCGAAAATTTCATGGAAGGGAGATATGCATTTATTGTTGTTTTAAGCAGGTGTTCTCTTGGATTTTTATGTTTCGGAAAAACATATCAAATCAATAATAATGCAGTGTTAATTTGACCTGCAAAAGGTTTTATTGAATGGCTTTAGTTATGAAACAAGAAAATGTCTGATCATATTTTATTTGTTAAAATGAAACATGTGAGACATCTCAACTTATTTGTTGTAACAGCAGACAAATATCTCAACGCAAACATGCTCAAATTGAAATGATGTTCCAGTTCAAATCATTCATGGTTCTTTTTGATTTTTGGAAATATTTTCTGTGTGTAATGCTGCATGAAAACAAACAAAGAGCTGTGTGCAAAAAGAATTCAACCTGGTTTCATCTACAAAACACAGGCTGTGCAAGTTAAAATTGCTTTCACTAAAACACTTATTTGAGGATAGCATATTTTCCTATTTTTATACTTGCCACACCTTGTGGTTTGATTGATAAATTTTAGTCATGAGTTTGCTTGCTTATGCTGCTCTTCTTTAGCCCTTTACCATTTCACCTGTAAGCATTGCTTGCAGATTTCAGGATTGATGTGTAGTGTTACATGATATCAATTTCTCATTAAAAGTTGGTTGATAGATTTGACTAGGTTGCCCTTGTGGCGACCAGTTACTTGAAAACAGATATGTGCAAGTCTTAAATTATAGCAAAGTCATGAAAGGGGCAATCCATTTATAATCAAAGACACTTGGTAACCACTAGTCATGGATTTTGCTAATTCTCACATATGTGATAGACACTGAAAAATTATGATGAAAGCAAAAAAATTTTTTAAATATCTTTACCGGCAGCTGAGATACAGCATTTTGAATTTTTGGCCACTAGGTGGATTTTTAGAGGCAAGCACAACCATTTTTTCATTTCTCATGTTCAATTTTTGGTAATAACTCTTTGCCTTGAAGGATTGTTACAATGAAAACAAGTATTTTACCATTTTTTGACCCAAGGAATTCATTTTTGAAGTTAAAATATTGATAAGATGAGGATTTCATCACAACATTTGGGGTTGAAAATTTTCTTTAAATTTTTTTTGTACCTTATCTTTGAGACAATATTTTGGTGCGTTGGCAAAAAGTTGCTAAAAAAATTTTTTTGCCATTCAGTAAAGCAAATATGGTGCTATAATTTCACCAATTTTGATTGATGTAAGTTTTTTTTTTGAAGAAAATATCCAACTTTAAAATATCCAACAAAATCCATGACTAGTGGTTACAAAATTGAAAAAAAATCTGATGATTATATATGGATTGACCTGAAAGCCTAATCAACTGAAAGCTTGCAGCAAGCCTAGAGTTTTCAATTGTAGCATTTGCATTTCAGAATTGTCTGTGATAGCCAAGTTGAAGCTTGAGACTAATCCCTAGTCATTAGCCTGCATTGCAGGCTTGTTTTAAAGTGATGATGAAATGATCATAAAATTGCGTTGTTTTTACTATTATGATCAGTTGTTGCCCATATTGTTGGCACGCTGCATGAAAAAGATCTTTGTTCAATTTTGAGCCTTGGTTTGGGTAAAATGTATTCAAGGAAAGCAGCTTGTCTGGTATTAGCAAGCAAGTTTATAGTTTTGTGAAAGAATGATTGAATGCTTGGAGAAGAGTGTTGGTGGAACACATAGCCTCTTTAATTTGTGGGGATTGCTGTGTGTCTGTTTGTGCAATAGATTCCAATGAAAGGCCTCTCCCACATAGTTGTGCCCACAACAATGTTTTCTCATAGTACCCGTTGTTTCCACAAAGTTGTTGCACAGATGGTGTGATTGGTTTATCCAATGGTGTAAATGGTCAATTACTACCATCAAATTGTGAAAATGATCAACAACATTGTACATGTGACCACAAACAAAAAATAGACTCAGTTGTTATGTCTCAAAATTGTTATATTTAAAAATAAGCACATAATGATTTTTGAAAATAACATTCACGGATATATGTACAAGTCTTTAGAAAAAAATTATTATATAGATACGTTTTCTCCTGCTAATCTTAAGTAGAACCCTTCAGATAGGCAGATATACCCCTAGGGGTACATGTATCCCAGGTTGGGAACCCCTGCAGTGCACAAAATAACAGAAGTTGTGTTTTAAAAATATTTTTGGTTAAATTAGGCACATGTGATGATTTGTGCCTATTTACATGTTCTGAGTAAATATCTAGATGCAAAGCTCGGGATTTCCATGGTTTATGTATTAACCAGACCATTGCTCATTTAATACCAAGCAAACTTTTGCAAGCTGCCTTACTATAAATAACACTCATATATTTGAACATGGCAGTAAATGTCAAGTGTCAGTTTTTTGTGATGTAGATTTTGCGAGTATTTTACAGATGATTTCAGAAAGACCATTTTGAAAATTGTGTTGGTGACTACCATGCAGTTCTAAAAACTAGCAACTTACTGTGGTCATAAGACAAGATGTTTTAATTTGCCAATTATCTGTCTGAGTAGTTGAGCAATAAGATTGCTTGCCAATATATAATCACAACCATTGTTTACTTCTTATTCATAAAATTTGTTGTTATATTTATAAATGTTGTTACATTTTGAATTTTGATGACCAGGACTTGTGCTGCTGAATAACAATGTCAAAGTCAAGTTTGTGGCTACTCTCAGAAATTATAGTGACGTTGAACTGGAGTGTCGTAAATATGGCATGCTTCCAATGTTTGAGGTAAGTTTGTATATAAGAAAACCCTAGAATATAATGCAGTAATAAAAGTTGTGTGTCTTTTAGGCATTTACAGTACTGTACAAAATGGTCCCTCTGATGCCTGTGCATTGTAAATGTGCAAGGCTGCTTTAAAAAAGATAAAAAAGTGGTGAAATGGAATAAAATTTTTAGTTGATTACATATACTGGGTTGTTTGCTGTATGACCTTGAATGCATGTTCTTCAAAAATATGTATATTATATATATATATGAAACTTTTACAAGATAAAGTAAACTAATTCTTCTGTCGTAGTAAGTAATCACCTACAGCCTAGTTTTTATTAAAAACTTGAGTCAAAAAATTAGCTCTTGGTGTCGGCGACCAGGGCCTAGTAACCTTGGCTGAACCCTGCTTATGATGCTACCCACAAAACTTCCAACAGTAAAAGACTTTGCGCATCTTCAGAGGGTTTGAACAGCTCTCTAGCTCAATCGGTTGGCAAGTTATGGTGATGTAAAGTGACACAAGAAAAGTGGTGCAAATAGCAAGTAAGAATATATCATACACCAGTGCCAAAATTGTTAATTGTGTTAGAATTCATTGTAATGCTAACTGACTGACAATGCTGTCCCCCCCCCTGTTGTGTCTAAACTGTTTTTGAGCCATGTTCTTTATTGTGCATTTTCATGGGTTAAGTGACTTTCCTTGATAACTTCCATTGTATTACATTTTCATTCATTTCAAATGCATGTTTATGAAAGTAAATAGTTGGAAGATATCCAACCTTCTGGATGTCTTTGTTGTGGCCTAAGTGTGAAGCATTTTTTGTGTATTGCATTTTCACTTTGTTCAGCTGCAAATCAATTTTTATGTATGATGTAATGCTGCCACATTAAGTATAGCTTTCACATTTGACATATTTCTGCTTTATGTATTGTGTTGTGTCATGGAAATATTTGTCCTGAATCACTAAACACATAAAATATGTTGTTGTGACTTTTATGAAACAAATTATGTGTGCAATTGTGAGAAAAAATATTTATGAGTTCTTCATTGCCTAACAATTACTCCCTGCAATAGATTGCTGATAGCTCTGTTCAAAATGCCCTTGTCAACAAATTGCAAGATGCTGCAGTGTTATTTTCTCAGAATGACTGGTGGATTGGCTTGCATGATAAAACAGTTGAAGGTAAGTGAGTTCGCAGTTTATTGTAGCAATTCATAGAAATGAGTGTATTTGTAACTGTCGTGCACTCGCCTGCGAATTCTACTAAACACTATCTGCAGAAAGCCAGGCTTTAATTCACTAAGGACACTGCTCAATCATGGAGCTGAACA
>JGI24022J15233_10011584_pt1 | contig 10067 bp, 5 predicted proteins | sample Ectturendosymbi2_FD_15233 | JGI IMG/M metagenome (IMG submission 15233)
GAGACAAATGTAACCTCACACACTTTTCAACAAATTTCACATTTGCAGATTTTTCCTGAATGCTTCTGCGGGCCACTGAAAATGTGGCCTGCGGGCCTGTAGTTGGACCACACTGATCTATACTTTTCGATAAAGTAAAGAAATAAAAAGTGTAAGCCGCCCTTGATTGTAAGCCGCATGAAATGATGAAAAAACTCAGGCCCGTGACCAGCTTGGGTCACCAGGGGGGGCGAAGAGTTCTGGGAGAGGACCAAATTTTTAAAACTATGCCCAGTAATTTTAAACTATGTCCAACACATTTATCCAGGGGGGCGAAGAATATTGTAGGGGGGGATTCGCCCACCTGGTTACGGGCGTGAAAAAAACTTTAGAAAATACGGTACTCAACTGCATATACAATTAGTTGCGAGAAGGGAGTTTATGTATAAAGTGTATTCTTACTAAGAAAAAATATTTACACAGGCTAGAGAGTGACTCGACAAGAAACAACATCCACCCGAACTATAAGCGAAAACCAAAGATTGCAAACAAAATCGCCGGAAAAATAACATGTCAATACGGACAGCCAGTCTGAGTGTGAAATGTACTTCGAAACTTGTCTCATGATTTTCATCTACATTTTCAAGTGCTCTGGTTAACGCCACTGTTTTAACGTTGCTGCTTAAGCTTTGCCAGAACAAAAAATTTTCAGTCGCGGCGTTTTAACTGACACTGCCATGATTCTTGCGCTTTTCCTCCTTAGAAACTGCCATTTTTGTCTGCTGATGGCATTACAGATTTCGGCATCGCGCTAGCTAAATACTGCAATCTCGTTTCTGCTCTTTCGTTTTACAAATCGACTGATCAAAACCTTTTCTGACGGACCACGCAGTAACATGTGGTGTAAATGGCTTGACCAGCTTCATATGTTTGTGATGTAAAAAGAATAGTAGCCATCGGAGAAAACGTGCGTTTCCGCCATACGTTATTCTTTATGACGAAACAAAGGTCGCTGTTCGGCTGCGGCTACCTCCAGAGCGCACAAGAAGTACGGAATCATTAATACTAAACAGCAACCACAGCAGAACTAGCTTTGCTGCTATCACGCAAATAGTATCGTTTTCGCGACATTTGTGCAGTAGGCGTGATGCACGAGTAGATAAACGCATGCCAAAAGAATCATTATTTAAGAAAAGTTACAAGCAAAATTCAAATGTATTGCATTGAACAAAACCGAAAATATTTATATTCAGTAGTGATTACTAAAACTGGCAGAAAGTCAAAGTTGCAAAGAAATCATCAGTGATACTCAACGTAACGTCGTAATATAGTGTTTGTTTTTCAGGATCTCTTTTGAATTACGACAATTTTTCAAACGAATATTTTATTTAAAACAACTGAATGTCATCACGGGCCCCCTTGGAGCGGAGGGCCCGGGGCAATTGCCCCGTTGCCCCCCTTAATCCGACCCTGGGCTTCACAGATCAGATATAAAAGTTTTTGTAAGCTTTACAAGAAAATTAAGAGTTTTTTTTAGGCCTTCGGCGAATCTATTTCTATACTGCATTTTTAGGGGCAATACCGTGCTTTATGCTGTCAGTTGTTTACTATCGGATGTCTGCCTGAGCTATCAAATGATAAGAATCCACTAAGCACAACAAGTTATGCGTTGTCATGTCATGATTGTTTTAACGTACTGACGGCAATAGATCAGTGGTAAAGTGTCCGCCCCTCAATTGGAAGGTTGGNTGTTCGATCCACAGCGACTGAGTGAACTGCCGTAACACTCCTTGGGCAAGAGTGTTCACCTAAAATCGCCCCGGCAGGGGGCAAATATCAGGCTTCGCTAACTGCCTGCCGCTAACTGCCGTCACCAAAAATTCGAATTAAAAAAAAAAACGTACTGACCAATATTGGCCTTTTTCCATTCATTCCGACACGAACGCATGCTTGTGTTTAGAACTCTAGGTCTAGTTTAAGGGCGAGGCTAACTGCTTTGAGAGCACACTGAGTAGTTTTAGACTGAAGTTAAAAGCTTTATATACAGTTTCTGAAGTACTTTGGACTTTGATTCAGGAAAAGTTGAATCCACAAACCATACACAATTGAAATTTCAGGAGGCCACACACCTGCCATGCCTAGGATAAGTTTGTGGTGTTATTAAGACAAAAGTTTGCAATTGGAATTTTTAAAACAGAGTTTATGTCATTTTTGGATAAGAACAAGAAATTAATGCCTAGTCATTCATGATTTAGCCATTCATAAACTCTTAGCATTTTGCACAACATACTTGTGTGAAGCTGCATTCTCAAAATTGATAATCGTCAAGACCAAAACCCGATGCTTTTTGATTAATGTTGAGAACGTCCTTCGTCCTGCGTTGTCATGTATCAATCTGCGAATATATGGTCTGTGTAAAAATCATCCAGTGCTTCCATCCCTTTGGTTGCGCTTTAATACCATAAACTGAATTGTATTTTGTTAATTTTTTTCGCCTTAAAATTTCCATTACGTGGCAGTTTTATTACTGTACAGTCAGGGCGTAACGTGGTTAGATGGCGTCAGGGGCAAGAAGCAAGTTTGGCGCCCCCATGTTCGAACCTGAGATCTTTCAAAAGCAGATGTACTGTATTGAAGAAAGTACTTGTGACGTTGTTGGGACTTTTCGGCGCCCCCACAGTGATTCGGCGCCCGGGGAATTGTGCCCCCCTTGCCCTCCCATCGTTACGCTCCTCTTTACAGCTACTTGCGAGGATTGTGTGCATTTGTATGATTTCGCCATAGACAAAATGCCGCTTGAGCTTTGTAATGGGATGTTTACATGTATCATTAACAACTAGGCTATCCATGAAGGGGACGCATAAAAAACTTTTAAAAATGGGTCGCAGAACGAAAAAGTTTGAGAAGGCATGGACTAGGATACTCACGCCAATAATGCTGGCGCTTCCTAATCTGACTGCACTTGATGACTGAAGCATGATTCAGTGAAGGCTGCGACGTAAACCTACTCAGGTAAAAGCGGCGCAGCCAGGAAAAAAAGGATCAAGAAATGAATATAACAGAGGTGGTACCTTTAAAATTTTGTAGTGAGCTTGGTAAAGAATAGCCTGAAGGTCATGCTTTGCTGGTCCTGACAGGAGATCATTGATAGACTTTTGAGCACCCTGGGCAAGATCCTTTCCAGTGCCCAATCCTCCTATGCAAAGGTCCTTACTCTACTCATCACATACATTACGGATATAAGCTGGACATTTTTGTACATTAGAAAAGTTTATTACATGAATAACATTTATACCAAATTGCGACATAGCTTGCCCAGTATATGTGAAAATGAAATTAATAGGAAAAATATTAACCCTTCTGCAGCAAACCTGAAATAGTGTAGTACCTTTATCTACTCATAAACTGCATGATCATGTGTTTCATTCACTTTCATCATGTTCATTTATAGGTATAGGAGCAGGCAAATTTTTGGGGGTGCGAAAGATTTTTGCCCGAATTTCCCAAACTTTTCGGGCAACTCTTTGCGCGAATGTTTCGTCCCACACGGATCATGAACACCTTCTTATGGGATAACCTCCAAAAAAAGTTCACCATGTGATTCCACACGTTGGGTTCCAGTTTTTCAAAATCAAACAACGTTGGGCGCCATTTTTGCCCGTGTTTTCAAGTGGTTTGCCGAGATTTTCAGTTATTTTGCGAATATTTTCAAAAATTTTGCCCAGATTTTCACGGAGTGTGCTCGCATTTTCAGGAATTTTCGACAAATCAAAACTTTTGCGGGTGAGCTTGCAACCCGCCTCCTACACCATTGTGTTCATTCCTTTTTTTGGTGTACGTTCGTCACTTTCTCAACCACACAATTTTATTTGTTGACGCCCCTTTTGGCCCAGCGCCCTAGGCAGCCGCCTAGTTCGCCTAATGGTAGCGCCGGCACTGCACCAGTGGCAATTCTAAGGGGAGGCCTGGGTAGGCTATGGCTCCCAGATTTTGGTTGGCCCCTATTTGCCCCCCGAGTTTTTTTCTTAACTTCCCGCTTAAGTTCGTTTAGTTGACATATACCAGGTTTTTTTTAAGGAAAATGTTAGGTACCCCGTATGGACCTGTAGAGACCCGATTTCTCTGATTCTAGGGACCCGATTTTCAATTCTACAGACCCGATCCGAATCGGGTCCCTAAAACACCTTAAAAAAAACCTGCATGTACAATAAATAACTTTCGGCCAGCAATATTTTAAGCGATAATTTATAAATCTTCAGCCTGCATTCAATATTTCCCAAACACATGATAAGCAGTGATATTGTTTTTGACGATAGGGTAACTAGAGTTGTTTATGACGACACACACCAGTGGTTGCTCGGATCCTGCGGAAAATTTAGTCAGGCCGCGGTCATGGTGCTAAAAAATTCATTTCGAAACTAAGAAACAGTTGCAGAAATGTAAAGATTGATCCTCAGTGCATTTCAGTGTGAGATGGAAATGGATTATATTGGATTATATTAATGTCAGCAGATTGTTGCATGTCGCAACAGCAAAATTTTTGTGAAAGCATTAAGAATTGGTTTCAGTTAATTTATCCGAATTTATCCGGGCTGCAGTATTGCGTTCTGCTGCCTTGTGTATACGACTTCGAAACATCTCACGTAAGTGGTTCGTGACTAAAGTTTTAACTCTACTCACATATGTCCTGCAACCTCATACAATTTTGTGCGGGCTTTCTGTTATGATTCAGAAGCTAAGCATTCGCGTATTGTAACCCTTTGCCCCGGAGGTCAAACATTTCTATCAGAGGTCAAACATTTCTATCAAACACTTGAAAGAANTCGCAAANCATATTCATTTAGTGAAAATGATTTCAAACATGAAATATCTTTGGCAAAGAACTTGATGGAGTCGAAGCTGCCTATATCGCTCCAACGATTTTTTTCATTTATAGCTACTTAAAAAGCTGCCTTTGATTGTTACTGGTAGATGTAACTCTTCCCGTCACCATCAGCGCTTCATGCAAGAGAAGTTTTTCAAAAATGAAATTAGTGAGAGCATTTCCCAGAAATTCCATGACCAGTGAAAGATTGGGAAACATTGATCTTCTTTCAATTAAAAGGTACGAGCTGAAAAACAAATATGATTTCGTTGGTGAATTTGACAGCCGACATGATAACCGAAAGATTAAGTTGCATTGAGGTGATATAAAAATCAAACGTATAAAATTCAAACGTAGACTGTGCAGGGATCTGTGTGAGAAGTACATTGCTCGTTGTCTGTTTGTCTGAATCTTTTCAGGTTTATAGTTAGTGCGTGTTTCGCTTGTGACAAGACAGCCATAAATCAACGCAGGGTTGAAAGTCAGCTTTTGAGGATCAGTCAGAGGAAAACACACTGTGAATATTGAAATGAATGACTTTGTTGGGAATATTCTAAAAATACGTTTTACACCTGCTGTTAGGTCTTGCTATCAGGTACTCGCCTTAACGCCGATGCACGCCTATCTGCGGCGCTGCTGTGCTACTTTAGGTACAAGCGATGCCGAAACCTCGCTGCTGTCAACTGCATACTGCATTGAATAGTTCTCACACTATCCACGCTGCAGATGGGCATTGCACTCGTAATGGTAGTTGCATAACATTGCTACGGTTACACCACAATCACAAAATGTCCATAAGCTACCACAACAACGGGGTTAGTCAGAAGTCACCAAATCCGTTGGCAAATGGTTTATCTTTTTGTGCTTTGTAGTAAGAATATTCTGACGAATCTAGTTGGCTATCAACAGCCTACTTGTCTGTGCCAAGATGGGACTCGTGGTTGGAACCATTTTGTTTTCATGTGAATTGTATTCACTTTCGTGGAGCTGTTTTCGTTCATGTGGGGTCAGCACAGGCGCGTAGCCAGAAATGTTGATAGGGAGGGGCAAATAACATCCAAGTCTCAACAATAAAATCATTAATTGTCCCTTGTTTTCACAAGCATCATCCATAAAACGTGCAACGTTCTGGCGTTTTCTTCTCAATAACTATGTTCAGATTTAAGCCGGCAAATACAATGTCTATTTTCATTTAGGCCCAATTGACAAGTTTTGAAAATTTTTTTTTGTAAATTTCCTAGTTTATACTTGGGATGAAAACCACCATTTCCTCGTAATACTTTCTTGCAAAAAGGTTTGTGAAATCTCGATGCTATAAATGCTAGATCAGCAGTACTCTTTTAGCAGCCACTATTGCAGTTGAGCAGGAAGTCACCGTGAACGCCATTAAGATTCCGCTTTTTATATTTACACGCTTCTGACACACACCAACACATGTTCAATCGAAGCCGAGCGGCAAGTTTGCTCTAAGACACCGACTCCCAAAGTGAGTCTACAAAACTTGCCCGCATATAAGATGTGGATCTTGTCCAATTCCTGAGCGACTGGTTGAGGTATGCAGCTGGTAATGTAAAGGCTGTAGGGTCCCTCAACGCGTTTGAAAAATGTTTGGATTTTATTTCAGTGAACGCTATTAAATGCGACTGCGGTAGCATTTTTGTACGCTACTTGCACTAAACTTGCTTCTCAAAAAAGATTAGGTTTGCAGCTAGCTAAAACAATACAATTTACAAATATGATGTAGACAATATTGTAAATTGGGGAAAGTTGCACATGTCCTCTAAACAAACTTGCATATCACTGACCCACTCAGTCTGCACAAAGTGTGTATTTGCGAAAACGAAGCTACAATTGATTATCACTACGGCTCTGCACTAAAATGAAGAAATACTTGTCGCTGCAGCCTAACACAACGGTTGCTTGGTTGATCTAGTCCAGTGGTTCACAAACTATGAGTCGAAACCCAAACAAGGGTGGCGAAGGGTCAAAAAATGGGTCGCGCCGAGGTGATCCAATCCGGAGTGTGTATTTCTAACGTTGCCACTGCTTATGTGTCTTTCTGTAGCGTAGATACTTGAGAAAAGAGTAGATTGTTCACATTAAAAACGACTTAGCAACTTACTGCCAAAAGTCATACATACAATCATTATTTTTTCATATGTTGTTTGAAACTTAAATCGCGAGGCATTCACCAAACGTAGATTTGGGCCGCGCTCAAGGAAGGTTGGGAATCCCCAATATAGCCATTCTTGCATAGGAAGCATTTCTTCGGCTTACACACCAAAAGCTTTATTAACCTGAAATTTTTTTGGCGCAACTTTCGAGATTGGGGGGCAATTGCCCCCATTGTACCCCCCTGGCTACGCGCCTGGGTCAGCACAATTGTGTATGAAAAATGGTGTTTCGTTTTACATGTCCAGCGCTGTGGAAGTTTTATGATTAGCACAGAATAATGGACATAGCAGTGCACGTGTGTGATGGCATCTGCAGTGGCGTTTAGGTGTCTCTAGTGAGTAGTAACGCTATAGTTCATATTTAACGATGTTCACAAGTCTATGCTGGGTTTGAATGGGTTAATCATAACAACTTAATCTTCAAAACAACGAAAAATCACCATGCAAGATAGACATTTATGCTGCCCCCTACTCTTTTCTCGGCCCCGCGGTGGTCCACCACTTTTTTAATTCTAGAATTGCCACTGCAATGCACACGTAGACTCAAGAGTTTTCTTCTTGTTTGTAAGTCACGTCGTGCCCAAAGCGTTTTGGGCAACTGTTTGTTACGCTTCCAGTTAAAACTTCGTTTCTTTTTGCATTTCACCACGCTTTTACGGATAAAGTGCCTGCTTGTTTGGCTGCACATTCATAGTATTGAAAACAAATTCAGAGAGCAGAAAAGTTTGTTGTCAGAGTTTGAAACGTGAACAAAATCACAGTTTTCATGCTGCGGGAAGTGGCATTTCAGCTTAACACGAAATGCGAAACGCCGTCCTGAAAGCAATTTTTGATCATTGGAGCCGGAGCCAAAACCTTAGATTTTGGAACCGGAGCCTAATTTGGGTTCCGGTTCCACAGCCCTTACAGTTGGTGGCAGGGCTGCGGAGCCGGAGCGCCGGAGCTAGGCATTTTGAAGCCGGATCTCAAATTAAACATTAGAAGGAGCCCGAGCCAGAGCTCAAATTAAAAATCAGGAGCCGAAGCTCAGTTGAAAATTTAGGACCGGAGCTGGAGCTATAGCCATGTGAGAGGTATTTACGAGTTACAACGCCAGACTGCAAAAATGGATCTGCAAGCCTTTGATATTTCCTTGGCTTAATCATCACTAAGGCTGTGCATCGTAACTGACAGGTTGGCGTTACTTGTTGAACAATGGTTCTCAAACACTATTCTAGGAACCGGATTCAGTTCCAAAACACCCTTTATGCGGTTGTTTGCAGTCTTTCAGTAATACCTCTAATATTTTGTGTAACAGACTTTGTTAGTGCAATAAAACGAAACGTGTCAATTGACATGTGTTAAAATGTTTTAGTGCAGCTCTCTAAAAATGGTAGGTCTGGGTTTGGCTTCCTTCAGCGAAATGGTTGAGAACCACTGTTGTTGAAGCAAGAATTACGTTATCTGCCACAACATCTTACTTTCTAGTCGGAATGATCAAACCGAGTCTGTGGTACTGCAGCGATCTAAAAAGAACTGAGCTATAATGAGTAGGTATGTAATATCCGTAGCTTTGGTAGCTGTGTAATCATGCTGTTATCAGGGAGTAAGATTAAGATATGATACCAGTGCAGATTTAAGCGTGAAATGCACGACACACCATTGCAGCGCAGGTTTTATTAGAAACCATTAGGCTTACTAGCAAGGTTTACTAGATTACTGGCGAAATTCACTAGGAAACATTACGTTTACTAGCAGCAGCATAACATGAAAGTTATAACTAATTGTTAGCGATCTAGCGTAGCTTTGCATAGCAGTACATTATCACCAGGGTGTAAAAAGCAGTGTAAACAAATGTGGACTTTTCTTGAAGTTTTCATCTGTGGAAACAAATTTTATGGTTTCAGCACGGTAACCAGGGTTATTTTCTCCTAAGCTTTGCAGGTTAAATTGTGCTTTTTTTGCGATTTATCACTGCTTATTTTGAGTGCAAAAGATAAGAATTCAGACGTTCTCAGCTGGTTTAAAAAGTCAGAGGTGACGTTCGTGCTAAACGTCGTACGATTTCTTTAAACAAAGGGCTTTTAAACACATCTTTGTATTTGTGTTAATGCAAAGGTGTGCATGTTGAAAAGAACACAAGACACAGGTAATCGAATATGTCTTTTGCGCTCTTTGCATGGTTTGCCCAGGCAGCGCTGTTAGCTGGAATGGCCAAAACTGCAACAGGCAAAGCATGCAACGAGTGCAAAACACTTGGTCAATTGGGTCTAGTGCAGCGGTCCCCAAAGTCCGGCCCGCGGGCCAAATCCGGCCCGCAAGCTTTCCTAGGAATGTTTAGTATTTGGCAATTTCGTGTAAACAAATTTATGCAAGGTGTAATTACGTAAAAAGCAAAAAGCATTTGCTGTAATTGAGAATTTTCTCCCGATAAACTTTAGAAACCAAAACGAACCAAGCATTCCGCTTTGATCAAAAGCTCATCTACAAAAATTTTGGAGTTTACTTGCAATGTGTGAAATAAAAGGGATTAACTTCGGACCTAGGCCATTCATTTGTAATGTTATACTTTGCGAAGAACACAGACGATTTTTACGTCATAGTTGCTTTTTCCGTTCGATTTTTCTGCGCACCAAGTACCCTATACCCTACTATTGTAGGTTACAATATGTGCTTAACTGTTTGGCGCATAGACTGCTGTAGACTCTACATTAGCATGCAGTGGCGGCTCGTGGTGAAAATGCCCGGGAGGGCTGCGAAATTTCATCTTTGGTTGAACATATAGGATTGTCGCCACGACTGTTTTTATGACAGTGGCGTTTCCAGTCACTCCAGCAGTTCTAATCTTATCAAACTCGTAATTTTCAGTTGTCCTTGTTGATGCATCGAAAACATTCACTTCAGTTTAATTAACCAAACCCATACCCTAAAGCGTAAATACGAACACAATATAATTAAACCGGTCCCATTAAAGGTATGACGCATAACCACTGCCACCAAAGCGAAAGCTGCAAAGGCCAGAGTCGAACCCAGCACAACTCGCACACTAAACTTGGAACATTCCGCTCGAC
>JGI24022J15233_10011587_pt1 | contig 10067 bp, 6 predicted proteins | sample Ectturendosymbi2_FD_15233 | JGI IMG/M metagenome (IMG submission 15233)
AGTCTGTTAGCGACTGCCAGCCTATATTTAGGGGAGGATGACAGGTCCTTCAGGTGGTCCTCCCTGTTACGGCATTGCTTAAAATGTCAACCAAACTTGCCACTACGAGAGCAACTACTGCTACCCGTGCTAGGGAAACGCAAGGCGCGGCAGCAGAGATGCTGCCGAGGATGACCCGTGACCAAGCATACTCCACCTGAACACCCGAGGGACTCACTGCAAAAAAGATCAGCGTTACTGAGCAGCTAGCCCAGTGATGGCGAACCTGTGGCACGCGTGCCAGAAGTGGCACTCAGCCCTCTCTGTGTGCACGCCCGCACACCGTCGTTCCAGTACAGAGTTCGTTACCAGAGGGGGACGTGGGGCGAGGTTGCTCCCATGGTCGGAACAGCCACCTGAAAAGGCACTGCTAACACGCGGAGGACTAGTTACTCCCAGTGTTCAGCACCCACTTACCCAGCATGTAACTTCAGAGATTATCCGCTTTGGTTACATTACTGCTTGTTAATTATTTTGGTTTTGGACCCAATATTATTATCGACTATTTTGGTTTTGGACCCAAGATTATTATGGACCTGCTTTGTTTCTGAAAACGAAGAGTAGAGCCGGAACACTGGCAAGCAACATACCAAACGTTTCGCTTTATCCTTAAAGCATTTTCAGTGGTAAAGCCTGCTACCTGCATCAATCTGAACCAGTGGTTCTGGGGGATGCGCTGGACCTCCCCACGGGGGACGTCAACAAATTTCCAATGGAGGCGCGAGCCATTACGCGCCCTTCAACATGAAAAGATCAATAAATTCACCAATAATTACACTTGTTTTTACAACTTATCTTTAAAGCCATGGGGCTTGAAACAAAATAAAATTACATCAGGGAGGCGGGGTAAGTTTTAAGAACGACCGAGCTAAACTGTGGACGAGGCATTGCAATGCATTTTCTGGGTACTTTCACTGTTCTTAAATTTGCTTTTGTAATCTAGTGTGTTTTTTTGTGAGTCTAGTGTTTTTATCATGAAATCTAGTACTTTCCCGTAACAACAGAGTGGCATCACTGATTCATGTAGGACCTGACAGGCAGTTGTTCGTGCGAACTAAGTACTACTAGTTTGACTTTAGCGTGAATAGTATAGTTAGAAAGAATTTCAGTTGATTCGCCTTCACAGCATTAACTCGATTTATGATGCTGATGTTGTTTGTGGCTTTGCAAGTGTTGGGATTGGGAATGTAGGCAGAGTGATAAAAAATCGCAGCATGACAAGAGAAAGAGGATGTTGAAAAGTGTGGCAATCAATGATAATAATAGTGTTTGTTTTGCAGTTCATAAAAGCAGCAATTCCAACTGTAACTTAGTATCACAGATTGGCAATTTTATGGGAAGCATGTCGTATTGGAAAAACCGAAAAATTCTTGAAGGGCGGATGTTTAACGGCGAGTGGTTTGTGAAGTATTTTGTTGTTCAACAAAATGAAATGCTCTTTGCTTGATTTGCCGAATATTTTAAATTTTTTTAAATTTCCTTGTTTGTGACCAGACATGAAGTCCGTTTTATCAACACACACACTCTTCAGAACGCAGGTCGATAAANACAGACAAAACAGAACGTTTTACAAGGCATTGGAGCTGGCGGAATCACAGGGTTACAGACATATTGTTAGCACTAATGTTAGCTAACACGTAATACTTGTTACTTCACTACTGCGGAGTAGGGCGCCAATTCCTAACTGGTCGAGTCCAGGTAAAATGCGAATGCATTTTGACATGACTTGCCATCAATCAAACACACACTGCAAAGTTCGAGCACTCAGTCACAGAGTAAAATGCCATTGTAGTGTTCAAAGAATAGGGACGAATACAAACAATCTGACTGCATCTAAACACGTATAACCATATGTTATTAGACTTTCTGATTCTTTCGAGAAACAGGTACGTGTTTTTTCGTAACAGAGCCTCAAAGGTAAGAATGTTACATTGAACCTGGTGGCTACTAACACTTGCTCTCCAAGGCAGGTTGTATAGAGCTCTACATCCAAAATTATATGCCACCCGCAATCTCTGCATGCATGACTTCTTGAAATTACACCATAATTGTGATATATACATGGGCGTACAAAAGGGACGAAAAAGTACATTTTTAACTGCATTTGAACATCGGCAAAGAGAGGCTCGCAGCATGTTCGCTGCACAATATTGATATCGCAGTTGTCTGTGAATGTCTTTCTCATCTGAGAGCTCAGTATCCAATACAATCCCCAGATATTTGTAGCCTATTGGTTAGCAGATTTTATATTTTGACCACCCAATGTTAATAATGGAGTGACTGTGCTTTTTGCACTCTTAGCCTAAACGTCATACAAACAGTTTTGTTGCAGTTGAAAATAATCCCATGCGATTTTGCTGTAACATTGCTTGTCTGAAAGAGTGTAATATGGCGGCACAACTCCAGGCATTCAGAACAATACGAGGGAATTTTAGGTCAGCTGCGGGTGAGTAAAGCCAAGCGCCGGATTTAGGAGGGCCCAAGGGGCCCGGGCCCATGACCCCCCACCAAAGAGGGCCCCCCACTATGTTCATGTGTTCAGCCATATGTGCGACATGTGCGTGCCGCTTAGTCATTTTAGCAGAAAATTCGTTTGTAGATTTTATTAATTATAGCGGTCGGCCAAACAGCAGTATTTCACTTGAAGAATGTTTGATATTGTGACGAAGCAACTATTACATTTATTGGTTTCCTGAAAGTACGTCAGGTATCTGAATCTAGTGAACGCAAGGACAAGCCACATATAACACGTTAGCTTATGTCTCTACTCGTTTCTGGTAGATTTTGCGTCTGCTTTACTCAGATTTGCACAGGTCGCATATGAGTAGCATTGCGAGGTATGGCTATCATACGCCCTCTTTTTTAACTACATGTCCACTATTTTCATGAGAAATGAACTTTATCCCGCGCCCGCCCCACAACAAATTCAACCTGCACGCATATCTCTGTGGGTTCCCGCACCCGCCCCTCAAATGCAGGTACCCGCAACCCGCGCGGGTTTACCCGCCCCGTGCAGGACACTATTAGGTGTTGGATCATCCTAATTTTGGGGAGTGCGAAGGATTTCTGCCCGAATTTCCCCAAACTTGCCCGAACATTTTTGTGCTTTCTCCAACAAAGATCATGAACTCCAACAAAGATCAACAAAGATCATATTTTCTCCAACAAAGAACATGAAAAAAAAGAAAAGGTCTTCATGTGATTCTGCAAACGTTGGGCGCCATTTTTTCAAATAAAATAACGTTGGGCGCCATTTTTGCCCGTATTTCAGGGAGTTTGCCCAGATTTTCAAGGATATTGCGAATATTTTCACAAATTTTCCCAGATTTTCCCCGGATTTTCAGGGATTTTGCCCGGATTTTCGACAAATCAAAACTTTTGGGCGTGCGCTTGCACCTCTAGCCCCCCGCCTCCTACACCACTGACGTGATGTGAATTATATTTGAAAAAATACTTAATGGCAGAGGGCAACTCGAGCTCTGACAGCGCGAGACAACGTATTCGAGACAATGCCTACTACGAAAAAATATGAAAGCAGAGCGCAACAGGCTGATTCCTCGAAAGCATACAGAAAATCTAGTGTTTTTAACTGCCTGATACAAATGATATTTTGTGATGCAGGTCACCTACAAAATGAACACAAAAGGCCAGAAAAGAGCCCACGTTTACAACTTTAATCAACATTGCCTGCCTACTCACATGCAGAAGTCACAATAATCACCAGGCACTTGCGACAGTCAGCTGTTGATTTTTTAGGATAGGGGTTCCCAACCTTGCGTACATTTGCATATCTAAAGGGGTACACTTAAGTTTAGCTATTGAAAGGGAAACATATATTTAATATAATAGGGCCTACTTATTTCCGAATAGTTATACATATATCAGTGAATATTATTTTCAAATATCATTACCTTTATAGTTCTAAAAATCTGAAAGTTCTTTTAAAAATTCACTGGAGTTTTGTTAATTTGCTAAGCTTTTTCTCATAAAAAAATTTTGGGGTGCATGCTCATCTGTCAAAATGCTGAAGGGGTACATGGTCTGTGCAAGGTTGGGAACCCCTGTTTTAGGGTATTGGAAAAACGAACGTCATTTACCTTATCTGAAGGCTGCTGCTAGAGAACTCCTGGGTATGACAGTGACATCGGCTCCGTCATAACGAGACTTTAGCCATGCAGGCGAATTGTACAGCGCGAAGCGCGCCAATCTTGGCTTACGATTCTTTGCTATTCTCATGCTCATGAGAATGAATCCACATTTGAGCATGAATTAAACTTGGATTAAACTTGCTTTGTGTAAATGTAATTCTCATTCAAATGTTAGTTCAATTTCTGGGTTGCGAAATTCCGCTAATTTTAATTCTAATCTAATTTGTGACAGCCGAGTTAGCTATAATTTTACTTCTAATCTAATTTAGAAAAGCTAAAAAAATTCCGGTTGTCCAAGTCTGCCTGGTACAGGTTTTCCACTAACGAAGCATACAGGCTTGTGGTTTATTTCAACGAAGATATAAGAGTTTGTCCATTTTTTTCTGGAACGCTACACCTTTGTCGCCAATCTTTCTTTTCTTTTCAGACGCCATTTTGCAAGGTAAAGTTTAACCAATACCAAGAAATTCAGCAGGTGCCCATTCTAACATAGCGATCTGCAACGTCACAAGGTAACGATTACGTAGAACTAACATGCTTTTGCCTCCGCAGGAGCCACTTGTACTTTCTGCGATGGAACGAAANTATACGTCTATTGTTATCTTTCTGAGGAGAATTAGGAGAAAAAAACTACGAGGAGTGAGAGAGACTTCTCTTGACTGATTGCCCACGTACTATCTACTAACTGTACCTTAGCTTAGAATTTCGTTTTGACGCTTTGGCGTGATGTTGAGTTCCAATTTGGATAAACAAAATTCTGCAGGCGGGAGGTTTCCCAACCTTGGTTGATAGCTGCACTATGCACAACGTCAGAGCATGAAAACGCGACAAACGCCAAAGAGCCACAACCAGCTAAAAACAAGCCCACGGTACACTGTTGGAAGAAGAACGAATTGTTAAGTGAAGTAGTTTCAAGTTTACAACCAATGCGAAATGCTAACATAGAGTTGCTTGGTAGAATACAGCGGAACATAGTTTAGCAGGTAGCGTCAGTGTTGCCAGTTTGGCTTTTTTGAGGTTTTGGCCTTTTTTTCAACTCCTTTGGTTTTTCTCATATTTGGAAAAAATGTCTTTTTTCATTTTCGGAAAAAAGCCAAATTTCAATTGGCTGAAATTTGGCAAATAAAATTTGGCTTTTTGGCCTTTTTTGACCAATTCAATTTTTATGTCGGTATGGCAGATTTAGATTTGGCAGATTTCTCGACTCTAGCAGATATCTGGATACAGAATTATAAATTTTTGTTGCAAACTTTGCATTAGACTTTTATAAATTTTACTTTTGGTGTGTCGTGCTTTTATTATTGCTGTTTCAGGTTACTCCTTAGGAAGATCAAAATTTTTGAGACGTTTACTAATTTAGTGAGCTTTATTCTGTATATGTATGTTGTCTTTTAAAAGTGCTGTGCAACCGGTAATGGGTGTTGAAAAGTGTTGTTGTCTATTTATCTTGTATTTGGCTTTTTTGGTACTGTCTGGCATTTTTCATCGGTTGATGTGGCCTTCTTTACTAATGACATGACAACCTAGTAACCCTGGTTAGCTTATTGCTTTGTTACAGGTTTTAGCAGTAACACAAAAAATGGACAAAAGTTACAGAAACACAAGAAACTCGAGACAACATTTCAAAGTTTTTCAAAGTTCGAGCACCAAGGCGTAGCAGGTGGATTGCAAAGGATGTTTTTTTCGGGTTAGTTTCCCCTTGGAGATGAAGAAAAATGAAGGGAATTTGAAACAACACGGGAGTTGCAAAAAACGTTTATATGTTGTAGCTTACACCTCTTTGACCAACAGATTATTTTGAGTCGCTGTAAGCTATTAGTTTACCTGAACTTTGTTCTAACATGGAACAAGAACCATTGTTTTTATTAGTGAGAATCACGACAATGATTATCAGAGTAAACTTGTCTGTTATACATGGTGGACTATATTATTCAGCTTCGAATGTTTGTTCCAAAAAGTTAGTAGGAAACTTTCTAAAGTCGAAAATTGCCAACATTTTAAGACTGTTCGCAGTTGCTGGAAGCAATCAAATCAGACAACGTCAATCGGTTCCCCGCTGCGTTCTTCTAACAACTATTAGATTCTTTACGCTTCTGGCTCTGCACTTCTGGATGAGTAGCTTCAATTCTTTCTTGCCTTTGCACGGATACTATTCGAGTCGACCCTGCACAGTATATACTCGTAAGAATTAGAGAGCTGAAATCACTGTTACGAGCACTGGTGTAGGAGGCGGGGGTGCAGGGGGTGAAACCGCACCCCAAACGTTTGATATGGTGAAAATCCGGGCAAAAATCCCTTAAAAGCTGGGCAAAATGTGTGAAAACCTTCGCAAAATTGCTGCATGTGCTTTGATTTTACAAAAATGGCACCCAGAGAGTGCAGATGTTTTTTTGGGGATCATGTCTGTTTTTAGATCTTTTCGGGCAAGTTGGGGGAAATTAGGGCAAAAATGGGAGTTTTTTTCCGGCAAGTTAGGGAAATTTGGGCAAAAATCCTTCGCACCCTCAAAAATACGCCTGCTCCTACGCCTATGGTTGCGAGTATGCAACAGTGCTCGTGGAGGATGGAGTGTTTTGGAGCACTGTTGTTCTGCACTTGACGTGGTGCGTAATTACGGCACTGAAATAATCTGCAGTACGAGGAAATTCGCTGTACCTTTTCCCTGTTTAGAAACTATTCGTTAGTCGTAAACTATTCGTTTGTGGTAATTACTTATCGATTTCGCTCAATGTTGTTGAGTTTTGTATGGTCACAGTCTTGCTATTATGTAACGAAAGGTTTTGAGATGGTTTTACTTCCGCTACTTCGCCTTGTTTACAGTCCGTGACCAGTGGCAACCATCCATAGACCCACCGCGTCAGGTCCGAAACTAGGGGAGGGGGGACTCGGCAATTCCCCCTCAAAATTTTCAAAAAACATTATGGAAACGCCAAAAACTGTTCAGGTTTTTAGGTAAAACAACAAGTTGCAATTACTTTTACTACTTCCCCCCGAAAATATTAGCTGGTTGCCCTTGTAGGCCCCTTTCTTGCACACCATTTACAGCCACTAAGACGGTCACTGGCTGCGGGCAACATCGAGTGGTGCATCTAAACTAAAACCTTGGGCGCCACTATGCTCCAAACAGTGCAAAACGTAATGCGAGTAAAGTAGAACATAAAAATGACTGCCTTGCTGTAACTATAACTCGATATAACTTGAGTTTAGTAGAATTTTAATGCGTTTGAAAGCAGAAGTCATGCTTGCGAACAAAAGGAACATCTATTGCGAATAATTTGCAAACAGGAAAAGGTGCAGTGAATTTGGTCGAACTGCAGCAGATGATATCAGTGCTGTAATTACGCACCACGTCAAGTGCAAAAAAAACTTCCCAGTGCTCCAAAGCACTCCATACTTCGCGAACACTGTTGCATACTCACAACAGTTATTTCAGTGCTCTAACTCTTGATGAGTCCAGAGCTGCATCATGTTAGTATCGATCAATGACACGCTCAAAAAGCAAGTGGTGTTATCACCGGCATACATTTCATTTCGCACCCCGGAAGGGTTTCGAGATCCGTGACTGATTCACAAGTGATATCCTGCCTAATCAAGATTTTATGCAAACGTGTTTCGATCTTTTCAAAACATGTAATCTGTAGATCGTTTTAGTGAATGCGGCGAGCGTGTTCGTGGTTTAATGATTCGCATTTTACACAATTCCAAGCAACTTATAAAAAATTCGATTTTATATTCGTCTACCAAACATTTACTTCAAACTTCTGAATTTGTACGTGTCTAACAAAACCTGTGAATATTCTTTAAACCTTGCGCGTTTCAAATGTAAGCATTTTCATTTAAAATCTGCAGTTGTGTATTCCATCAAGTGTTACTTTTGTTTGCAATTTATAGGTGGCTGTCAGCTGAATCACAATGTCACTTTGAAACCACAGACAAGTAAAACCTTGTTAAAGTCCAAAGAGAAACCAAAGAGCAAAACTATAGATTTGAATGAAGTCATGTTCAATGTTTCGTCAACATCATTTGCAAAAATCGGAGAAACAAACTCAAAAACCTTAAGCCACGAAAACTGCTCCTTTCTCGAGTATGCCGCGATGCCTGAGATGTTTGTGATTTGAAGCTATGATTTCATTCACCAGTGATTTAGGCGTTGTTTATTTTAATTCCTAGATCTCGTTTTCAAAACATCTGCAAATTGTCAAGCCACCAGTTATTTGCTGGGTATCATCGCCAAAATGTTGTTTTTATCATACCGTGTCAGCTGTACCCAATGTGATCTGAAGGTCTCAGCGGCTAATTGATGGCCGACATGCAGCAAAAGTGCCAACAAACAATAGAAAGAAAGGGAAAAGATTTTCTAATTATCGTGTATTTTACATTGTCCTATTGCTTTCTGCTATGCATTTTACGCTGCTCTTTGGTGATTTTGACTATTTGACGATGTGCATCTTCAAGAATTTTGCGCTGCTTCACTTTTACTTGAGGGTTCACAGTGTGTGCACCTGCCACCAGTGCCCGATTAAGGTAGTGCGGGGCCCTAACTTAAATATATACTTGAAAAAGAGAAAAACTGTTAAATCATAAATTTGGGGGCATGCATATGACTACCACAATTAAGCATGCATACTGAATCTCGTTAGCGCGAAAAACCTGGTCCTAAATAGCAACTGGTGGACATTATGGGCTACATATCTTTTTCAGCAAAAACATGTGTTAGTATCTTTTTACCAAGAAGGAATACATTACTGTACAGCTCACAAGTATAGTGCAGAGACAATAATGAATGCTTCCAGACTCATCAACAAACGTGATCATTGCTATATCTACTGTAGACAGCGCAGTCTAAGTACATCCTACTGCTTAAGATACATGCTTAAAGATTGCATTTTCTGGATTTTGCCATAGCGCATTTGTTTATGATAGCGCTTGTGTCTATTTCACATAGAAGTTCATGCTCTATACCAGTGGTTCTTAGCCTTCTCTACCACGCCTCTCTTAAGTACAGTAATTACCTTTTGTTTCAATCCCCCTGACTTAAATTAGTTTCAAGAGCAAATGTATTTATTGGTTAATTGATCGATCAAACTTTCCACGTTAGAGCACGTAAGAGCTCGCACCCCCCCTGGAACTTTATTGACGTCCCCTGGGGAGGAAACCCACCCGGTTAAGAGCCACTGCTCTATACTCCTTAGAATCAGGCTGTTCAGCTTGTTTTGTATAATGGTGCTCCTTTATTCATTCAGATGTTATATGTTGACGCTTCCTTAGCTTTGAGCATGTTGTATTTGTGTGCTTACTTGTGAATGAAATTTGTGTAAGGCTAAGAACAACTGGTTACAATTACGTGCTCAAGTCAGTGTAGCGTAAATAGATAGGGTGTAGTGTAAATAGGGTGTAGTGTAAATAGGGGTGATAAGGGTCGTTGAGGGCTTATAAAACATTGCATAAAATTACTTAAGCATGCTGACATAAGTTAATGACGTCATATTTCAATGCTTGTGATGTCACAGTTGCCAATTCAAACCACAAACATTTTCCACACTTTTTTGACGTGCGCTTGTGCCCTCCCATTTTTAAAAATGTTACGCCACCCATGACTTTGGGCTAATCCACAACTGTCGTGATGCAATGCCATCTCAAGCTGTCACTCATTGTTTATAATATACTTAAGAACTGCCAACACTTTTGTGGCAAATTCAAACCAAATCTTCTGGCTGCTTAATTCTGCGATCATTTACTACTACGAATTCCTGCAGTATTGTTATGATATCAACCTGATCTATTAAGTGTTTGTGAATGTGCAAAAACATCCTGTGGTTCAAGTGCTCTTGGTTAAGTTTATTTGTCAAGTAGTTCTTCAGCTGTCGAAGGCATGAAAAC
>JGI24022J15233_10011589_pt1 | contig 10067 bp, 6 predicted proteins | sample Ectturendosymbi2_FD_15233 | JGI IMG/M metagenome (IMG submission 15233)
ACACAAAAGGGTGTATAGATCGGTTTTGTCAATCTTCTCGATATTCACAAAAAATCTGCACAAAATGGTGTATAGCTCGAAAATGAACTCTTCGGTGCCTCCAGCCTCCCGTTTGGTTGTGAGTGCACCCTTGGAAAAAGGAGCTCTGGGCACTTCCTACACCTATAAGTGGGCAACATAACATTTTGGTGCATGAAAAAGACAAAGATGGCGAACAGGTAAAAACAGTGGTGGTGAAATATCTCTTAACAAGTTTTTACGGTTGTGGCAATACCAACCACTCAGCCGATTTTGAAGTTTGTTCATGCACCAGCACAACACCACACATGAAAGAAAGCGCTACTCATTCATTTTTATTAGCTCTTTTTTTACACCACCTTTCGCAAGGAAATGGACATATATGATATTTACAAACACAATGCGCTCGTCTGATCAGAATCTTGAGTTTGCTGATACTAGGGAAAACGCGAGCTTATGACTGTGGGGACTAAATACCACACGTACGCCAAAATATTTCGTCAATGCAGATGAAACAGAAAATTTTCGACTAAAAACTTAACGTTCTCTTCTATTGCACTTAAAAGCATGAGAGTCTCAACAATATCAAGAAGTCAATCGTCGTTTTCAGGGATATTTTTGCACCATGCTAGTCGAACGAATGACACAGTGTTAGACTTTCAGCACGTTAAACACTATCGCCAGTAATGCTTTATGCAAACTATACTGTACATCAGAAACACTTTCTGCAATGAAATAAACGTCTGGTGAACAAACTGTATAAAATTATATGGTTTTTCTGCGCCAAAGAGTTGCAACTGAGAATGTGGGATGTGTATGGTGACCCGTTTGCGCCATTTTGTTGTACAAAAATATCACTGCAAATTATTTTGTACAAACAAAATTATTTATGAAATAACATATTGTAATTGACAATTTCTTTCCAAAATTATTTATGAAACAACATATTGTGATTGACAATTTCTTTTATAGAAGATTATTATAAGTTATTTAGTAGATTAGTTTAAAAGACACTAAGCTTCGTTTCATTGATATAATGCAAAGCAACGTAGCACAGAGGAGACAAGTTTAGCTATGATTTGTTAGGTAAAAACTGAAAACGAACATGCAACATTTTAAAACCTAATAAATTCACAAACTTCAATAGGAAACACTTCGTTGGCAGGGTTGGGTGCAGCGAAAAACAAATTCGTCATGAAAATTGCTTTCTTTGAAAAAGACTTTCTGAAAAACAATTTTTTTCAGATTTAAATAATTTGTCAATTAAAATAATTTTGAAAAAACTAAAGTATTTATGAAAAAATCTTTTGTGAAGAAAATATTTGCAGTGATTTTTTCAAATATAAAATATTTGGTCACAAGAAAGGTATGCGCGATCGCTCGAGAGTTTTATTTCTCACAAGATTTTTCAATTTCGTTTTTTTCTAATGGTTTTCTCAGTTTTGTGTAAACTAAGCTTTTGCTTACCTAATCCAGTAACTGGCCATTACGTATTACTTAAAATGCCTGTTTTGGACTTTCGAAATTGGAGCAAAGCTCCCGAACATTTAAAAACAGTTTGTCAATACATATTCTATAAACGCTCTAAAAACTTTCAAAACTTTCGAAATTTCACAAATTGCTTCAACGCTCTACAAACTTTTAACAAAAGGATATGTTTGCGGGATGCTTTGTCAGGTATGAACATCTGCGTGATATGGCCCTGCGTATATTGAAAAAAAATATCACAAAGTTTCACCGCTGCTCTTGCTCTTTATAGAGTTTGCATAAAGTAAGAGTAATTACTGTAATTGAGTAATTACCTTTCAAAAAATTCTCAGGTATATGGACATGTTTTTTCCGCCTAGTAAGCTGACTGATACTCACGACAGTTTTCCCGATTACTTCATCCTTAACACCGAAGCTTGCACAGGATACATACCATTTTTTCCAAACAAAGTAAAACTGGGAAGTTGGGAAAGAGGAGAGAGTTATAGTAAGGACATCATACAGGTAGGCGCAAGATTGCTCTTTGAAATATTTTTAATTTAATTTTTCAACACTCGTTTTTTTTCAACACTAGCTTTTACGGATTTCAAGTATATTCCTCTCACATTACTCCATAATAGAAGTTGGTGGGTCGCATAAAGTCAAACAGTTACCCCGGGCGCCACTAGACCTCTGCTCGCCCCTGGAAACAGCACATCATTTTTTACAATTAAAAGTTGCAATACGCAAAAGGCTTTTTGGCATTGTATTGATTCCAATCTCCAGATCATCAAGCTGCAATATCATATATGCAAAAATTAAACCATCTGGTTCAGTAACTTTACTGAATGGAAAGAAAGCGAAAAATTTGCTTCATAAGTGATTTTGTTGTCATCCTGATGGCCAGTGGCCAGTGTAGTTTCCGGTCCGTCAAGAATTTGGAAGAACTTAGAGCGACCGTGACCACGTATGTAAAGACTGTACCCCTAGGGCCTAGGGGTATATTTGCCTGGTTGTCATAGTCGTATACGAGACGGGTGTGTGAGAGCTGACGTCCCTGCTATGCAAAATTTGTTAGTTATGCGCATGAGGGCAGCATTTGCCAAGCTTAAGGGCAAAAACTGTGCGTATTAAGAGTGAGGACGAAAAGAAGTTAACTCGGGGAAAATTATTTCTATCAAGGGAGGGATTGCTGAGAATGATGTATTGAAATTGTAAAATAATGGGATCGAACTTTTTAGACCAGACGTTCTTTGGAAAATCTTAGTTCGCAAAATGTCGATGAATTTTTTGCCTTTCAGTTAATTTATAAGTGACAATTGCACAAATTCCATCAAAGATACAATTTCCACAAAACACCTTGGTCACAACTCGCATTAAAATCTAAGGAAAACTTTTCTAGGCCATATTTTTAAAAAAATTATTGATTTTGAAAAAGATTTCATCTTCCCTTGCGTCTATGCTGGTTGCTATTGTAATCCAATGAGTGACTGCTGACATTGTTTGAAAACATTAATTATCAAATTGCAGATTTGGCTTGTTGCTGCACAAGTCACTTGAATCACACTTCATTTAAAAAGATGTTTTATCGCTATTGATATGTCCTTCATTTGTATATTTTCAAGGACTTAAACCACTGGGTCAGTGGATGGGTGGACTGGAATTTGGCCCTCAATACCGAAGGCGGACCGAACTGGGTCAAAAATTTTGTAGATTCGCCCATTATTGTCAGTGCAGAGAAGGATGAGTTCTACAAACAACCAATGTTTTATCACATGGGACATTTCAGGTGATCTTCAGATTTTTTATTTTACTGAAGGTAATACTAGGCCTAATCGTTTCGTGGATACAAGAAAGTAAATGATACAGGGTGTTCCAAAAATGTTTGAGATGCACATATCTGAATAACTACACACTCTAGGCCAGTGGTCTTCAACGTGGGCGAAATCGTCCCATAGGGGACTATTTTAACCGTTGTGGTCGCAATTTTGTGACTTACAAGATTTGGGAGGCGATTTCACATTCCAGAGGGGGCGATTTCTTGAGGTTTAAACATACTAAAATTTTGAATTGATTGAAAAAAACAATATTTGTTACTTTGGAATCAACGCAATTGATGCACTTTCGACTCCATGGTTCGTACAAAGGTTATAAAACACATGATATCGGACTGGTAACGTAACAGTTAAACTAACATCGTTCTGTGTAACGCTTCCCTGTACTAACTATCCAAGGCCACTGACTAAGAGTGCCACTGGTTGGGAGTCAAACATTGCGGTTCTTACGAAGAATATGAATGTACAGGTATTTTGTTGAATCTCATGTTCAAAATAAAACAAGGGACTAGAGAAATTTGCTGCACTGAGTAGTTTCCTGGGCAGTGTTCCCTTTAAGGTGCGCAATATATAAGTAGTCTCCTAGGCACTGCAGTGTTCCCCCAGTAGACCATTTGCGCAGTGGAATCTCATTCTCGCGCAGTTGCAACATTGCAAATTTAATGTCGTATATATATTGTTTAGCCCTTTTACAGCTTGAAACGCTTCATTGGTTGCGCGTCTGCATGGTTGCGCAATTGCATGCACACTAAAACAAATATTTGCTCAGTGTAAAATTTTCTTAGAGGGAACACTGTTGCTAGATTGGACATAATCATCGCATGACCAACGCCACAAAAAGGACATCAAGCAATGCAGTACTGTATTAACCGGCGTCTAATATTTGCCAGCCTGTATGCATCAACACGCGGAGGTTTGGACGTGTCTAGTATGGCATGCGTTAATTAGTTCTATTATACTGATATTGATTGACAGCGGCCAATGCTGATATAGCTATCGGAAAATACCCAATCGATCAAATTCCATTTTTTCACAAGGAAAAACTTGAGCTTCTTTGAAAATTCTAAAAATGGCCCAAGAGTCATAACGTTGCTACCACTAAGTCATCGCATCGACTTTTGCGGCGATAGCGAATATTAATTTCAGATTTCAGTGAAGTTTAACCTAGTTAATTTTCATCGTTAACTGTCACAAATCCGTCCAACCGTATGTGTTATCATTAGCAAAATTGCCTTGAAACAAGCCTTCATGGTCTTCGGTAGAGCATTGCCAAATCATTGTTTCGCAGGCAAGAAATGTCACAGTCTGTTTTCATGTGTTTTATTAGCTTTGGTTAGTACCTTGAGCAAAAAACAATGTACCTAAGTGTGTTCCGTTGTAAAAATACTGGAAATACGACTGTTGCGAGACGATTTACCCGGTAATAATGGCTAGTAAAACTATTTGCAGCTAGCCGCAGGCCCGTAACCAGCTTGGGACACCAGGTGGGCGAAGTGTTTCCTGAGAGGTGCCCAAACTTTTGAAACCGTGTGCCACATTTTTCGGGGGTGGTCTGGCTAGCCATATGTTGTAAAACGTGCTTATGGTGTTTTTCAGTCAGTTCGAGTGTTTTGCTGTACTATGGATATGCTTTTGTGTTCAACTGACTTATGACAGAGTACAACAGAACAGTAGGCTATAGGAAACGTGTAACTTAAACTGGTGAGTAAGTCCAAACCCCCATCTTGGCTAGACTAAGGAGTCCAAAAAATCCTTTTCGCCACTTTTTGCTTGACTCTTGCTAAAAAGTCATTCTGTTGCTGTCTAGGACATTTCGGCGCTTCCGTTTCGGTGACGAGCCGTTTCGGCGACAGGACGTTTCGGCGATGGTGGTCGCAAATGTATTATGCGAAAAAAATGTGTGTTTTTGAAATACTTTGTAGGTTAGGCTACAAAGGATATTTGCTTCATAAGTGTTTTTGTTGTCATCCTGATGGCCAGTGGCCAGTGTAGTTTCCCGTCCGTCAGGATTTTGGAAGAACTTAGAGCGACCGTGACCACGTATGTAAAGAAAAATGGCTTGTGACGTTTATTTTTGCTGGCATGAGGCGTTTGTGAGTTTACACAAAAGTTAAGCCTGGACAGCATCTATTGCTCAATCTTTCACGGAGGTATCGTTTTGACTGCATTTCACAGCTAATCTAAGAATATATCGTACTTTCTTGCCATCGGTTGCCTATCGCCTCGGTGTACGAATATGCAGTAATGGCTCTTCCAAATCCATCGTATGCATCATGAATCGCAATAAATACAGCATGATTGGAAAGATCTGGGACAAGTGCTAGACTGACTCTTGTGCTAACACGCTTCCCAGTCGACGGCAGTGCGAACTTTTGCACTTTGGTGACATTCCAAAGGAAAACACATTTCACATTTAATCGCCGAAATGCCCATCGCCAAAACGGCGATCGCCGAACTGTCCCATTCCGTTCTGTTGTGGAGCGCACGCCGAAAGTTACATTGCGTAGAAAGTTACTGGGTTAAATACTTTTTTGCCAGCTAACCAGCATGAGCGATTGCTATTCCACCATCCAGGAACGTCTCATCGACATCCAAAGCGACGAAGCCCGTGTTATATTTCATACACACGCGGAAAGATTTTTTTATCAAATGCAGTGAGCGTTTTCCAGAACTTTGGGGAAAAGTGAAGCTATTATTACTGACGTTTTCCACGACGTATTTTGCTGAGCAAGGTTTCTGCCAAGTACTGCAAACGCGTATAATAAATACCGCAGTCGTCTTGACACGAACAATCCCGGGGAAACGCCACACGACTCAAGCTGACCAACTTGCAACCTGCTTTGAAAAAGCTTGCAGATAATTGGAACCAGCTGTTTTTTGGAAATGAATAACATTAATTCTAGAAATGCATATGTATTCCTTTTGTTTGTTTGTTTTGTTTTGTGCCAACTAGATTGCCTGTTTATATTTCATTTCCATTGTGCACTGAATTATTTTTAAAACAAAAGAATATTTTCAGACAACGCAAAAATTATAGGTAGGGGGCGATTTTCAAGAAAAGTTCATATAGGAGGCGATTGCACAAAAGGTTGAAGACCACTGCTCTAGACGCATGAAATGAAACAGACTTAATGTTTAGTTCATCTAAGTTTGTAGGTGGAAGAACGCAACGTAGAGTATTTGAATTTTATAAACGATTTTCACAAAGGCGGTTTTCCAGACTTGCTTTTCTGAGGTTTGCACAAATGCTACAAGAACTCTCTCCACCATCTCTTCTGATCTAGATTCTTTGGCCCTGACACAAACAACGTCCCTCTGAACTTTTTGCGCTACTTTGAATTCTATACTGCAGTTGAGGAATTAGTTTGTGAAAGTCTCTTACAAAAGCACGTTGTAGTCTTCAACTGTGTCCGCGTAAACTCTATGCCTTTCGTTTTGAAATGAATGCCACTCCTCTTCCCAAAACGATAAACGCGTGACACATACAATTTTAAAATATTTCTACGCATATTGTTAAAATTTGAGATCATTTGCGAAAAATCAGTCAAGTTAATAGATTGCATAATACCAATTTTTGTGGAACACCCTGCATTTTCGCTCATCAGTTCTAACCAGGACTGTGGAACCTGAACTCAAATTTCAGGCTCTGGCCCCAGGCTTCTAAGTTTTTTGGCTCCAGCTCCAACATCAAAAAGTATTTGGCTCCAGCACCAAAATGACTTAGCCCCGTGAAAACTGAAAACCATTGTATAAATTTGTGCAATTGTGTTTTTACCAGGGCTGTGGAGTCAGCACTCAAATTTTGGGATCCGACTCTGGCTCCTGGCATCTGAATTATTTGGCTCCGGCTCCAACCTTGAAAAGTTTTTGGCTCCAGAACGATTTGGTCCGTTGAAAACAAAACGCCATTGAGATTATTTGTAAAAATCGCTTGCCCCACGTTTCTGTTGAACGGGAACCCAAATTTCAGGCTCCAGCTCCACCATCTAAAATTTTTTGACTCCGGCTCCACAGCCTTGGTTTTTACACCAGCATAGATGAGGTGTTGCGAAATGATATATTTCATGGAGAGCGGGACATCTGCAAAAAGTTTGAGAAGCCTTGGCCTGCACACGAAGGAGGCAAATTATGCACACATAAGGCAACCCAGGCTCGCCCCGCAATAAGTTAACCCACTTGCTCCAAAGACCAGAGCTGTGAAACCAGAAACCAAATTTCATGCTCCGGCTTCGGCTCCAACATCTAAAAATGTTTTTGGCTCAGGGACCAATCATTCACAATTGGTTGGTCTCCGGTTCCATAGCCCTGGTTCTAATCATTTGAAGTGAGTTTTTCAACAAGCAGTAGTGATTTGTCGGTTCTGGAGAGAAATTGATTTCCAATTCTTTTAAGCAGCCGGATGGACAAATTCTTTGTCAGATACAGAAGTAATCACGAGTTTTGTGGTGCGCTTGTGCAAATACCAAAAACAAACACAAATTTGTTTTGGAAAGAATTGGAAATTGACTACGTGTCTTTGTCAGATGCAAAATGCAATCATAGGGTGGTTTGTGTGAGCAAAGAAGAAATCAAGGTGAATTTGGTTCAAAATTGCTTTTGGTGCTTAACCCGAGCCGCCACTGCTCTGAAATATAATTTTAACTCGTTTTATACATTCATGCGCACCAACCAGTTCTGTTATAACCGCTTGAGCATCAAAAGCAAAGAGTGTGCTCAACTATGGGTGTTGAAAGGGAGGCTTGACCCCTGGATTTTAAATATTTCAGCCAAATAAGGTTGTTTTCTTAGTTTCGAATAGGAAAAAACAAATTTCACCACTTTTGGCCCCTCCTAGAAAAAATTTGTAAAAATCCGCTAGTGGCCCCTCTTTGGAAAAAATCCTTCCGACAACCATGTGCTCAATTCTCTAGAGTTAATCGCAATACGTCATACTTTTCAGCAAATTTATCCCGGAAGGTGCGAGAAGAATTGATCTTGCGGGACCTTCAGACTACAACCTTAGATCAGCAGCTTTCATTCATCCGGACAATACTACTATTACTCTGGTCATTCTCAACATAAAAGAAGAAGATATTTCTGTGACAATTCAAGATGAACCAGCAGGCTATGTCCACATGACCTTACCGCCGAATTCCATCCAAACCTTCATTTGGCGAACTGTAAATTAGACCTTTGCTGTCTCTCGGATTCAGTACTGCGCATGGTGGCAACTCCAAAAATGTTTGTTATTATATCTGCGAGATTTCCGAAACATGAAAATTTTGAACATTTTTCTTGTCTAGCAGATTGTTACAGTGCGACATAGTGGTCACTACGAAATTAACTTCTACAGCGCGGAATTGTCCTTCCCGTGTAAGCCCTACATGAATTGTAAGTTGGAATGGTGCAAATAAATGGTGTTGAAGTGTTGTCACAGTGAAAACACGTAAAATATAATTAGACCAATTAAACGAGATTACATTGTGGCTTTGACGCGACATCCAGTCACGTATTCTCCTTGGAATCTGCATTCGATATGTGTAGCCATACGAAGGCCAAAAAATTTGCCTCACACTTTGTCTCATTTTTATCGTGAACATGTACCAGCGGTCAAATAAGGTCGGCCGCGCACCTATGCCAATTATNTTAATATCATTAAGGCAATTTTTCTGCTACAAGACAGCGACTGTTCGTACAAATGTGGATGCCTCTTGTTGAGTGAAAAATATGCAGGCAAAGGCTAAAGTCGCGAAATTTTGATCTGTAACAATTTTTGATTAGGCTACACTTAAAAATCGAAGTTCGTGACTGCTCGGTGTCTACGATTCGCACTACTATACCTACTCAGCGAGCCTTCAGACGTTTGCCAACTGTCTTTGACCAACGTCTGTGCCATAGTAAGCTGGGAATTATGAGACACAACGGCTTAAGCCAGGGTTTCTCAACAAAGTAGTCAGGGGGCCAAAGGGGCCATGGCCCCCAAATTTCTAGCATATCTTGTCGTTTTGTACTTCGAGAGGAGGTGTCCCAAACAAAATGCTGTTGCTCACTTAAAGTCAAAATATACAACCCCTCCCAACAATTTTGGCTGGTTACGCCACTGTTTCCCAAACTGCCATGGGGCCCGTGATCAGGTTTTCTACGGCGGCGCGGACTGTTATGACGTATGACATTTCTCTTCCTATGATCTAATTGTGGGACTTCCGTACATTTTTATCTTGCAGTAACATGCTATGGGTGAATGACTGGTGTATCTTTAAAGTTATAAGCACACATTAAAAAATGAAGACACAATTTGCGGTTTCGTCAGCGCATGTTTGTGAAGCGCATTTTTGTGACTGTATTCCTAACATGGCGCATTTTCTTTGTGGTTTGGAAAGGGTGAGGTGTTTTATGAACGTCCGTTTGCGTTGCTTCGCCAGCAACCAGAAAAACATAAGCAAAATGTCGACGTTGCCCCTCCACCTGGAAAAATTTCTGCGGACGCCTATGGTAGGACAGTATTTAAGTCAGAATTAATTTTGATGTTAAGGGTATTTTAACATTTAAACTCAAGCACGAATTTGAGCTGGACTTTTAAAGCCTGTTTCAATTCTGACGCATTGGAAAACTGTAGGCCTACTCCAAACTGACATTCTAACGGTATTCCTAATTTGAGGCTGAGAATTTGTGGAGTGCTACGCCTACTGACCTCTTAATTTATTTGACCCACAGCACAACGTTGAATTTTTTGGATGGTTAGAGTGTTGGTCGAAGTCATGGATTTGT
>JGI24022J15233_10011591_pt1 | contig 10066 bp, 7 predicted proteins | sample Ectturendosymbi2_FD_15233 | JGI IMG/M metagenome (IMG submission 15233)
CGTCTATTCTGCAGGGTCCTAGGCAGGTCTGTAGCCACAGGGGGGCATTTGGGAGCAGTGCCCCCCCCCAATTTTTTAGTGCCCGCCGAAATTTTGTTGTGCCCAGAACATTTTTTATTAAAACGTAATAAAAACAAACAATTTCCACCGAAAAATGTATTTCCCCCCAAACTTTGAAACCTGGCTACGGGCTTGGTGATAGGTACCTCCGTGTTAAGTGTGTGAAGCTTGTCGCACGGTCGGGCACACGCCCTGCCCATCTCACCCTCGGGTTTGACATGATTACGTAAGTCGACCGTTGGGTGTTCACGCATGGGTGGTCGGCATCAAAAGCGCTTGTCGGAATGTGCAACTGCACAGGTCACTTATTTCTTGGACAAGAGTTAACAACAACAACAAAACGCCTGAACTGCGTCGATTGCTTAAATGCAAACTATTTCGGAATAGCAACACTCCCGACACAACTTCGATATGGTAAGAATACTTATCAAGCAGACTAGGACACCTGGTGGGGTGGCCTCGCAACCTGTTGCAAACGTACTCGTCGAATGAAATCGCAACAAAGTTTTCACATAGATGAGCACAAGGGCACAGGCGTGACTGCACGGGTGGGAACAAGACTTTGCGGACATGGAAATCTTAAGCGCTGTTGCAGTTCTTACCGTGGTTACTCCGGCCAGGTGCTGCATCAGCTTCGCCGTTCCCTCCTGTGAACAGAAAGGACAAGCAATGACAAGCGGCGCGTACTCGCAAGGTTCTAAAAACATCAGTTGGAAACGCAACGGCGCATAATTAGAATGGAAAATCCCCATTTGCGACAAAAGCGTTTTTCAAACCGATGGTGCGTGGGAAGCCAGCAAACGTCACGAGCGTTCGGCGGTCTACGGTACACTACACACCCAGGGTTATTAACCTGGGGTCCGCGAATTTGATTAAGGGGTCCATGAATGTGATTTAAACGGTTGATGGGGGTTTGTTCTGACATTTCGAAAAGGTTAATAAGCTTTGCAGACACTTCGATTACTACCACGATGAATGAAACCTACTTTCGAATATTTATTGCAACGTTTCTTCTTGAGGGGTCCATAACATTTATTAGAATGTAGTAGGGATCCGTGACCCATAGCTGTTTAGGAAACGCCGCTCTGCACCATTACGCAAACGACAATACGATGCTTCTCTTGGTCTCGGCCGGTGAGAAATATGCCAGTTTTGTTTAACCCTGACGTACACGGGCTGCATTGCCACCGAAACATCGGTGCGTTCAATAACGTTTCAACCTCGACAACTCAGCTTTTACAACAATAGGTAAGCAATCTTTTCAAGGCCAAGTCCAAGTGTATCCACAACTATGCGTCAGACATTAAAACGTTCAAGTAGGTATATTGAAACGTTGATAGGAAGCAACAAGCTATCTACGAATTTGATGTTTTTGCATTAACTGCTTAAACATGGAAACATCACTTCAAGGATTTGATAAAGCAGGATCTGGTGTTAGTGGAACTGTTAATGATGTCAACGTTACAGGTGTAACTGTTTAAATACGCAAGCATCATTGCAAAAAATTTTAAAAGTAGTGTTTGCGTGCTTGGCTGCTTTCACTGCAAAACACGAGTGCAGTAAGAAAACGTCTTATTTGAAAAAAACACACACGCCAACACGCTGCCATTGGTCAGCTTGGAGGAGAATTGAAATTAACACATCAACTCGCGCGGCGACCACATCCGCTGCCAAGCTTACCACAAGGCCTGACATATTATCGTTCGATCCGCGAACTGTGCAGGTCGTGGTGCAGTAGGTCTTCGGCCGCTGTTTGAACTGAACGCTGACGTTGTAGTTTTGCACCACTTGCTGAATGGACGCTGAATTCGGGTCAGGAATGGTGCCAGCCAAGGCAAGGTCGAAGGAGACAACGACAGGTAGAAGCTCCTGGATATTGCGGGGCGAAAATTAAATGCAGTAAACAGAAAATATCTTTCAAATCCCCAGTGGTGGGAAGTAACGACTTTGTTAGAAAGTTTGTTAGAAAAGCTGCGTAAAACGGAGGCGTTGTTCACGCAGGTGACATTAAAATTTGCACTTTTTTAACACTTGCCGCTTGAGTTGGCTGGCTGATTCCTCGAAAGCGAACAGCAAACCTAGATCATTTGATTGCTGTTTCATTTTTTCAGTAACCTGACAGCGGAAGCAGCAGTAAATACGAACGGTTGAATGTTTGTTTGACGAGACTGTCTTCAGGTCCTAATCAACCAAGTAAACAAATTTTTACATGATATCGTGACAGGCAGCCACGTAGCGCTAAATTTTGCTGACAATGCGAAGCAAGCGATGCGTAACGTCGCCGAATTAATCGATCAAGGAAAGTTTCTTACCCGAATCTTCGCTCTGGCATTTTCGACACCGGCTGGCTGGCCTGCTATCGATACCTGGAAATAACGCAAACAAACGCATAGCGCGTTAACTATTTCACGCTTCGGTAGTCGCCTATCGGCGCCACGCAAAAACAGCTCGCTGCTGACGCAGAGGGTAACGCACAACAAGATTGTTACGTCATGGGAATTCGGCAAGCGGAAAATACACACAATTTGTCGGAAGCGCTCACGGGCGGCGGATTCGAACTTACTCCTGATTGCTCAACTACAAACAACTCGGCGCAACGTCTGCAACAACGCGGTTCCCAACCCTTGCTGCGTGGTACGAGACAGGTGGATGAATGTGTCATTCTAAATTTGGCAAGCGGCAGTCTTTACGCTTCTCTTAAACTAACAGGGTGAATGAAAACCAACCGCTGTCAAAATAACTTTATTCTGGAGCGTGACGTGGGCGATGACGTTTATTTGTTTCCATAATCTACTCTTCCAAGAAGACAGCACACCAGAATCAATGACTTTAAAAGCAACTGCATCTACGCACACTTTAAAAGCAACTGCATCTACGCACACTTTAAAAGCAACTGCATCTACGCACACTTTAAAAGCAACTGCATCTACGCACACTTCCAAATGAAGCGAACGGTTTAGTGGGAAATGTCGTTAAATTTAAAGAAAGGAGATGGGCGGTTTAATTCCACATTTCTGACATTTTTCTTTCGGGCAAATACGGAATAATGATGTGGACATAAGCGTTTTTAATTTTCTATCAATAAAAAGTGCGCATCTAAAGCGCTATAAAAAGTACAGACAAATAATCAAACGCGCGGACATTAAGCGCTATTAATTCTACTGGACATGGCCCTCATTAAAAACACCAACACAAAACTACAGACTTGAAATGAAACCCTGTTGAATGCTTTGAAATAAATTGCCTTCATCGTAAGCTAAATCCCGAATTTAGCACAAGACGTTGAAGAACGAAACATGCAGATGGTGCGACACACACAAAAAAGGGGCAACTAGTGCATTAACTCACCACATTGTAATCTTCGAATTAGTTATGAGTAGGGCAACCAAAAGTCAACAAAGTCAAATTTTTTCTGCCTTTTTTAAACCTTATGAAACATCCACAAAACAAATTTCACGCTCATACCATGAGGGAATCCCAAGTTATTATGTCAAAAAAGTCAAAATTTATCATTAGGTCAATTTTTCGTTGAGTCAAACTTTTCTTGCATCACAGTTTTTCTCTCTTTATTGATATTTTATTAAAACTACAACAACAGATATTGATATGCTTTTGCAAGTTTGGTTGCAATTCTATAATAATAATGGGTTTGTCGCGATTTCTGAGGTAATAATGTGGTTTTGCTCACCTCTGGACGATTGAATATTATGTAGGTCCTACATAATCCTCCATTGTAGGATAGGTGTGGCAAGGCAATGAAGCGTGGTCTTAAAGTACTTGGTTTGGTAAATGCTCAATCCATTAGGCATTACGCATATATACAGTGTTTCAACTTCATGATGTTCTCAGGTTTGACTGTGCTGTAGTTATTCATGTACTTATAATAAATCATTCCCAAAGTTAAACAACCAATTTTTTTAATTTCGAAGCATAGAGTGCATTAATATGCTTCAGTGTTAACCTCAACACCTAAGACTGAATTATTTTGCATTTGCAAACGCAGAAAATTTATAGGTCAAAATAAGGTCAAAATTATAAGTTTTTAGGTCAAAAAAATGGTTGCCCTAGTTATGAGGGCTTTTCCTTGTTTACTGGGCGACTTTTACTCTATTCCTAACGTGGCTGGTTTTCTTCATTCGGACTTCGCTAACGATTCAATCGGTGAGATGAACAAAAAAGATTCTCAGCGCAAATTTCACCTGAGATCTACAAATGGAAAAACACCGTGCAACAAATCAATTGTACACCAACAGCTTGTTTCATAACCCAAAATCAAAACTCTCGCTTCACATGCGTACATAGAAGGGGATTTCTCAGCACAATGAACATCAACAGACCGAGAAATGGATTAAGAACAAAAAGCCATATCACTCTTGAAGAGGATGTCTTGGCAACCAAAGATGACAAAGATTCAATGATGCCAGCCAAAGCCAATAACAGGCTTCCGGACCCGAACCCAGAGTTATAAATATCAGCTCTACAACGCAATTTTAAATTCATCATCATCAGACCATGGAAGATGACAAAATGAAATAAGAATATGGAGTAAACTTGTACGTGAAGAGGATGTCTGGGCAATTAAATAGATGATGCCGACTGTTGCTACATGCGGTTTAACCAAGCCGTTCCAACCTGATCGTGTCATACTACTTTGCTGCGACAACCGCGTCGAGAAATTTACGCAGCGCCGGAGGCAACCGTGCAATGAAATCATATGTTTGTGTGCCAAACACCGCGGGTTTCGATAAACCCGAGAACATCTCTTAAGCAAACACGAGATGGCAACCAGGCGTTCGTTGGGCAGAGTTGGCAACACGTGCGGAGAAACAGTATTTCAACCGGTGTAAGTATCACTTCTGAGAGGTGCATTGTCGAAAATCCCACCTCGTTTCACGACGACTACCACTATACAAGTTGTAAATGCAGTTGGAAACTTTCATAACAGCGAGCATTGACCACATTCCTAGTTCACCAACCTGGTTGCTTTTCTCAGCTGTGTTGCTTCGATTTGAATCTGGAAAATGGATGTGACATCCGGTTTCTTCCATGACTCGTTTGATGTTGTTCCCGCCTGGAAAGTTTTAAAAATGTTATTTAAGCGACTACAAAATGCAACGCGTCGTGTAATAATCGTGGATCAGTTGGCACGAGTGTATTCTGGGCGTGCAACAGTACCAGCCAAACCACAGACAAACAAGCATCTGCGTGAACCGCGGAGGTGAATAAACACCATCACACACTCGTCCTTCATCACCTTTTCCGATGACGTGAGAGTGCTCGGTGTGCGAGACGTCCATTTTCAACGTGACTCTGGTGCATTTCGTGTCAAGCACGCGCATCGTCAACTCCTTCGCTCGTGCAACGTCGGTCAGTTTGCCGCACACTTTTATGTGAGGATCTGTAAACAGAAGTGAGCGACTTGTATTAGTTTCATGGTGCATTTCATGAAGGGTGTGTGCGTGTGTAACTGCAACAGTCGACATAGCGAGCCCTTATAGTATTTGTCCCTTACATCCTTGTCCCGACATAGCGAGCCCTTATATTATTTGTTTCAAGTTTTTTTTTCTTTTTTTTACAGCAAACGCACTGAAAATCGTCAAAATAAGACATTGCGACTCGACCTTAAACAAATGCCTGCATCGGCTTATACGCAGTTTAAGGCTATGTGCTTTTCAGTCCAACTTCAGTATCAGTGCACTCCACGCATATTTCACCAGAACAGGAAAATGAACTAAACGATGTGAAAGGTAAGTATATACAAATAAAGCTCTGAAGTAACCACAGGGAAACAAACTTCATCTTTGAAGATCTTACTTCCCAAATGAAGCTTATTTCGTTGGTTACTGTACAATGCCTCGCCACAAATAAAACGCCCTTGAAACAGAGGTGACAAGGGCTTTTGGCAATGGGCTATCATAACTAGTAAGCAGGTAATTGCACCCGAGAGCACTCCAGACTGGCCAAGACAACAAACCATGAACAATTCTCTTTAGGCTTAGCGCCATCAAATACACTGCGGCCATTGAAATGAACTTCCTGTGAATACACTGCCCTATGTCTCACTTCAAGTGGGGTTAGTGGATGTGGCGCTATGAGTCACATTGTTGCACGAAACAATCTGCTGCTCATTCGATGGGGTTAAAATGTGTGTAAATCAGCCTCGTATCAGTCTCATCTGGTCATGTATACGAAGTTTTTGTACAAACAAAACGGCTGACGACTCGCGCTGCACGCGAACAACTGGCATGTTTACGGAAGCACGAACTTCGGAACTACTCGCACATTGTTTGCGTCGATTTGGTCGAAATCGTGGATCTGAGAGACAAAAGTAACATCTTCTCCTGAAGATGAAACTGATTGAAACTCAAAAGTTGTCCAAAGATTTGATCTTCCGCCGAGATAAAAAGTGCTACGAGCAGGCCATTGAGATTACAGCACTATTGAGTCCAGTTTTAACCAAATACAATTTTTAAGCCCTGATTGATCAAATTAACAGCAATGTACATAAAGACTGCAAACTAGTGCTGCGTTGCTGAGAAGCACATGGGTGTTAGATGCAGAGATTATTTGGCATTAAATTGCGACAATTGTTCCTAAAACTTACAACATTAAATTATTGTTTTCAACACCTTTACCAGGGCCGCAACCAGCTGATATTTTCGGGCCGAGGGCAAAATGATTGTGACGTGTTGTTATAACTAACAACTAAGCACGTTTTTGAACATTCCGGGCGCGCCTGCCTAACAATAAAACATTTTCCTGTCCTGATAAAAACATGTTTAGCACGCACTTAGGCACTGTTTTTTTTCTGTCATAAACCGGAATTTTTTGAAATGACCGAAGAAAATTACGTCATTGGTCAGAATGTCTGAAAATATAGGTTGATGAGCACTTCTACGGCAGGTTTTAATGCAACTTAAATGATCGAAATGTCTCAGCAAAAATTGACCGAAATGTCTCAGCGAAAAAAACAGCTTAGGCATAGAAGTGCATTTATCCTAGGGATGAGTGGCACATAACGGTCCGTTGAATCTGAATCACACTTACGTGACGTTGCAATTGTTCGACGTTGGCGTACAGTATTAAACGTGCGAAGAAAATCGAAAAACCGTTTTTTCAGGCCAAGAACACTTTATAAAGCGGCACGTAAAATGTTTTAAATAACGGATTGTTACAGATCTGAAAAAAGGAGATGAACAGCTTTCATTAGCGTGCACATACAACATACCCTGGGCCCAGCAGAACTTCTTCACATGAAGTAGGAATTTTGGGAACGAATGAACAAGAAGCATGACACGAAAAATATTTTTCACTGTGCCTGACACTTCAACAAAATGCCCTTTCATCAATTTGGGCGTCAATAGGCGAAAGAAAAGCCAAGCGCTTGATCGTGTTTGTCCAAAGAATGACTTTCCTCAACACACAATTGACGCCATAGCTGGGTCATTCATTTCTCATGTGCCATGTCCAAAACGGAATAAACCTTTGTAATAGAAGTTCGCAAAGCAAAAAGACCGTAAAAGAGATCCTAAATATCATTTTTTGGAAACGCCGTTGAAATGGTTCACCAAGGAAATACCCAGTCGCCCTCAAAATAGCGAACTAATCTGCAGAGTGATATCAAGAGCGAATTTCGGTCACAGGCTTAGCTGGCAAGATCGCAACGGTGTAAATGAACCTTTCACGGTTGAGTGACGCTGGCCGAAAATAGGCCGCTCCGACGAAATCAGCTTTTTAATAGGAATGCGTGGTTGCACGCCCAAAAACAATCGTCATGCTTCATAAGCTTCAAACTAAACAACATCTGCGTACGATGCAGAGCTAAACACGACCTGGGTCGTTTTCACTGCTTACAGGCGACCGTGCAAGTGCATAAAAGTGCAGAAAGCATGAAAATCACGGCGCAAACGAACGGTTCATCACCAACGAAATTGCGGAAATATCGACGATGGATGACAACACTCGAACTCGATTTGAAGGATGGTGTAAAGTTCCGGGGTATTGCCATGAAGTACTAAATCCCGCACAAGCATCTTCCACCTTGCATTTTTATTAATTTTATCAATGCAAAAGCTTCCTATAACCACCCACCATGTCATACTCAACATCGCCTTGCTGGAAATCACGAGTTGTTGTTGGCTGCTATTTTCTTTTCTTGAGGGGGGGAATAAACATGATAGTGGGTAGTTTATTTATTATTAATTATCTTTTTCTATGACATCTCCTGCAATAAAAGGTATTTACGACGTCTGCAAAGAACACCAGATCCAAGCATCTCTGTTATTTTAGTCCGTGTTTTGCTTGTGGTTTTTCGAGTTCTCCTATTAACCCAGGAAAAAATGCTGCGAATCGAATTCTTTTGCGAGTCTTTGTTGAGTGAAAAACGACGCAAATTACTGATGTCGGGAACAGCTGGCAAGTCTACAAAAAGTTCTCTTTTTTGTTCGATATTTGCACGGTAGCACTTCAGACACTATTCACTCATCGAACCTAGACGTGTGTTCCGGTCAGAGTCAAGTGCCAAACACGAACCGTTATGAACGCAAGCGCGCAGTCGAAGTCGACAGCACCTCGGTGTTGAAAAAAAAGAGACGAGGGTCTCGTAATATCGAGTGCTCATTATGACAAGCGATGCCGCAAGTGCTGCTTGAGCTCGCCCTGGCGTGAGCGACCCTTTGTTTGCATTGGGCGCTTTTTGGCGAAAACGACCTTCCCGCAAACGCGATAAATCGAGACCCTGGGCCGCGGTCGACAAATGATCTTCCGATTCCCGACGCGTTTCAAGCGCGACCGTGACGTATTTCGGAGCAGCCAATCGATGCGACTGCCTGTCTGAGGAGCACATCGATCTCGATCACGGTCGCTTTCCGTCACGGGAATATTTGGAGATGTTGGCAATATGACCGCCATACCGAGGTTGCGTGCCGCTTTTATTCACCGTAAAACACTCTCCGATGGCCTGATCGCCATGGTGGGTCACCACAAGCAAATCATCTGTAAACAACAGCTCGTAGGCAAGCGGAAAACCAGTGAATGGGAATTGCCAATAAAACAACTGATTGGGCCGCGCGAGCGATTACAAACACGCGGCAGTTAAACGTGATATATTCCTTAAGGATCTCCGAGAATTAGGTGCTTGTGACACAGCACTACGTTTGTACATTCGACATCACCGCGGCGCGGAACGGTATTGAGTCGACACGCCACTGTTTGAACTGATAAACTAACATTTGTTTAAGGCAGCGGTCTTGGTGCCTAAAACTGAGAGTTATTTTTCAAATCCACAGCACACTGTTTTTCAACATATCGGTAACGGTATCGTAACAGTTTGCATGAAAAGGTGCTATCAGCATGCCGTTGATCGATGGGAGGGAAAGAGGGGCAATGGAATCGCAAGGTACTTTTAATTTTGCCCAATGTTCTTTGCATTAGGTTAGAATATTAATCGGCTGCACCTACGCTACATAGTATTTTGGACAAGATATTGTTGTGCTCCTTGCAACAGGTGTTTTTGGCAAGCGATATGAAATTTAGCAAGTCATTCAAAGCTAAAGCTTTTTCCGTGTTTTTATTTTAATCAAGTTGAAAAGTGGAGCGTTTTCAATTCGTGTTTGGAACTTTGCCCTTTAAGACAGCAGAAATAATTTTGCAGCAGACTAAACGTTTTTTGAGTCGCTCAGAAATTAGGGTTCAGAGAACGTTTGGGCAATGACAACAGCATTTCCACTTAAGAAATTGATTTACGCCAAATGCTTTGGGTGACGGTTCTAAGTAAACAAGCGAGCTTATGCCTTTAATAAACACGGAGCGGAAGCGCACGCAGTGAACCGAGCAGTCTTCCCACAGCATTGCCAGCGAAGCAAACAACGGTAGCTTTGCACCCGGATCTTGCACGAGATGGCGAGGCGGCGGGGTTGTTAACTTTCGTGGTTTCTCGTACGGGATTAATCTGCTCATGGGACGCATAAGCGGCTTGCGAGTAGAGGCCTAATTACTTTTGCTTTTC
>JGI24022J15233_10011599_pt1 | contig 10064 bp, 4 predicted proteins | sample Ectturendosymbi2_FD_15233 | JGI IMG/M metagenome (IMG submission 15233)
TATCTGATGCTGAAAAAGGCAACAATCTGATGTTAACGAGACTGACCCCAGTGGCAACATTGATTGATACTAAACAGCAGCAACCACTAGTTTTAGCACGCAAATAGTAATGTTTTCGAGACATTTGTGCAATAGGCGTGATGCACGAGTAGATAGTCATACCTACGCCAAAAGAACGAGTATTAGGAAAACGTTACCAGTGAAATCAAATATATTTGTGTTGAACAAAACCGAAAATACTTATAGGATATTCAATAGCGATTACTAAGACTGGCAGACAGTCAAACTTGTAGAGAAATCAATTGCTGTTGGGGGTCCTTGATACTTAACGCAACATAGGAATATAATATAGAGTTGTATCCTTGTATCGCTTCTGAATCACGGATTTATTCAAACGAGAATTTTATTTGAAGCAAATAAATTTCATCGCGAGGGGCCCTTCCAGCGGGGGGCCCGGGCAATTGCCCCCTTTGCTCTCCCCTTAATCCGGCCCTGCCATAGGTAAAGATTGGAAGACCGATTTCAAAACTGACAGATTTATACTGTTTGAAAGCTCCAGTTTTGCGACCACAGATCCATGAAGCTCACGCAGAAGCGCGCTTGCTGTACCGATCTGGGGGTCAATCTCCTTGTTCGTTCAATCGTGAAAACCACCCCAAGATACTGGTTTCGAACTTATCCATTTGCTGCAGTGTCATGCCGTTTGCGTGCAGCGTGCACTGACTTGGGTGACTGGAAAGACATAACTCGGTCCTTTCAGTGCTGATTTCATTCTGGCTTGGTCGAACGCGAAAACAAACCAATCAAGGGCTTGTTCAAGAACCTGCTCAGAAGATGCAAGCAGTATCAAACCTTCCCCAAAACGCAACGATTGATCATGCAGCTTCCGATAGTGACACCCTGGTCGACTCGGCTGTGACTGTCGATTCAATTCATATAGGATTATACACTTTCTCTCAACTCTTCACGCATTGCTTGTTCACTATCGTCTGTGCTACGTGAATGAATAATGTGTAAATGATTTTACTTTGATGGGTTTGTCTTTTCATTGCTTTGCCACTTTGGTATTTTCTGTTCCTGTTTTTACGTTGAATATTTTTACGGTAACTTTCTGCTGTTCAACATATATGATGATTTCATTGGTGTTTTATCTGATAATTTTTGACTTTCTTATTTGCTAGAACACAAAATTTTTATTGACCGCAGGTCCCTTCGTCTAAGGTTATGGGCCTACTGTAATTTTGCTGACGAAAGCACAAAATTCCCGTTCAAGTTGGGGTTCTACATTGTATTATGATTTTATCATGCATTTTCACCGATCGTAAACTGTTTGTGATTAGAAAGAAATATATTCATATGGGCCAGTGCTTCTCAACTTGCTTGAAATACCGACGTACTTGTATAAACTCATGTGCATAAAATCAAACGACGGACTGCATAAAAATATTCACAGATTGTTATTTAACCTTCTCACCTGTCCTGAACTCACTGACTTTGCACGTAAAGTTATTATTACCTTATTGCTGAAATCAAACTAGCTATTATTATGTCACTGCACACAACCCTTTTAACCCTTTGCAGAGTCATTTCCACGTACATCAATTGGTTTGAGCAGGTTTTTCTAAAACCGTAAGAAACTCGGTGGTGATGCTAGACATTAGCTTGCAGACCCCTTTGCAATCTCAAAACGACGCATCAGGGCGTCGCGACGCCCCAGTTTGTAACCTCTGATATATAGATTATGAAGAGGAGCGGTGATGGACCTGATAGCACACACGCTTGCTGGAGTCATACACCCACGGTGAACGGTTGAGATTTAATCCCGCCGACACGAACAACCTTTATCGTGAATTTCATGGCAAAGGATGAAGAAGCCGTTTTGGAAAATTGCTAATTTCTCTTTTCAGTTGCCTATGTCGTTGTTGATGGTTATTTGGTAGTTAAAACATTAAAATATTTTCTTATTTTAAATAAGTCTGGCCTATTTCATCAGTTTTGCAGTAGCACAGTAATCAACAATTAGGTAGGTAGGTTTGCTCATGCATTTTTGCGAAGTAATAGGAATGCAATGGAAAGATCATAACGCTAAAGGGCAGAAAAATTAATTGCATTCTAGCAAAAACAAACAATGGCAAAAAAATTGCTGGCTTGGAATTCTGCAAATTATGCTGAAATACATTTTGAGGCGCAAAGAGTTGGCGAAACATCTGCTATTTGCACAAAGTATTTTTGCGTTATTTTTTTCCCCAAGCAGATAAAGAATCTTCTAGGTCTAGAAAATTGAAGCTAGGATATGCTTTCACCCTTTCCACAATGTGAGATTTTGTTACCGTGCATTTTAGGTGACTGGCAAAGGTATCCGTAAAGTTTGCGATTGTTAACCGCTAAACTGGCTCAGCCAGTGTTGCCAGCAACATTTCCAGCTGCACGCATCTTGTGTTAATTGCTTTTCATGCTTCAGTGACGCTCGGCAAGTCGTTCAGTTGCAACACTTCATCTGAGGAAGTGGCGTGAAATCTTACCCTGTCGACTTGCGACGTGTTCACTTGGCAAACAAAGTCTACAGCAGTGCTTGTGCATTGGTGCGCATAAGCTTTGTTGCCAACAATAATAATACTGACACTGAGGTGCGACAGAGACTCCAACCATTAATTCTCCGAAGTGCTGGAAAGAGTGCTCAGTGAAGTGGAACCTTAAACCGCACGCTTGCGTTGAAGGCCATCGTGGGAAACCCGGTTGTCTAACCTAAAACAAAAGCTCCTGTTGCTGAGGAAGACAACGACCGCCCAAGTGTTAGATAAATACCTGTGTCTACTACAAAGAGATCGTGAGGTTTGTTTTAGGCTGTGAAAATCATTTTCCGTTGATGTTTTGGTTTTATGAGTTACACCATGACACAATTAAGAGCCACTGAAATGAAGGAAATAAAATTTCCGCGAGCAAAGTTTAATATGAAATTTGTTAAATGATAAACATAAAGTGCCTGCACATAAACTATATCTTGTTCTGCAAAACAGGTACAGATATCAGTATTAGCAAAATTTCACGTCCAGTGAGCAGGGAGTTCAACTTAAAATCCTACAAACCAGCTGCGAAACTGCGTCTGACATCAGCAATGAAAAAAGAGATCATCTTTTTCCAATTAACATTTTCATTGGACTGTGGAAAATGGCGAAAATTTTTATTCTTTGACAAATCCACAATTCAACGAGTCGCAGCGCGCAAAGAAGAGGCACGTTAGCAGACAATATAGTGCCGAAGATTTCATGCGAAGTTACACCATCAGTACAGCAAAATAACCCAAAGCAAGATAGTTTTGGTGGCTGTGAGCAAACGAAGGACTGCATTCTTGTATTTGTTTCCCACAGGCACCAACCTGAACGGCCTGAAAAAAGTTTCACTTTTTCGTGAAAAGTTGAATATAAACATGGCGATGCATAACTCGTCTATGATGATGCATGATGGAACACCATGTCACAGATCGAAAGTACTTTCTTGAACATCTTCAGAAAAGCAAGGTGGAAGTCTTTGACTGGCCCAGAAACAGCGCAGAGATGAACGCAGTCGAAAACGTCTGGGGCAACATGAAGATTAAAGTGACAGAAAAGCAAACCTCCTGTGTTAAGAACTTGTATCTGCAATGAAATTATTTTGGGTGAAAGAAGTCAGCACAGAACCCTGTGCATCCCCAGAAAAAGTGTGCCCAGTCGTCTTGATGCAGTAGTGCAAGAGAAAGGTGGACAAACAAAAAATAAAACGAAAGCTTTTTAGATAAAGATCAGAAGTGAAGGCTTCGAATATATATTTTGCATTTTGCGCGATTACAGTTCACTACCAAAAAATATCCCGTTTTTGACATTGGGCAATTTTGCGTTATCACAGTTTAAAGAATTAAAAACTTTCAGGCTGGTGGCATCCTTTTGCAAATATCTGTATAATAATTTTTAAACAATTTCCTGAATTACTGAAACCAACAAATATCCTTTCTAAAGCATGTTGACCACTGTGGAGCACCAAAGTGCTTTGCGAGTTTCATCACAGGTGAGTGGGCAGTCCAATCCTTGTAGTACTGTAGTTTCAAAACAGCAAAGGAGCGAATCAGTACAGTAAGTGTACAATATTTTAGAGCAGTTTTGTTTTTAATGTTCACAAGTTAGCTTTGCCACGATATTGCATAACCCAAGTGTCACGATATATTAAGTATTCACCAGATAAACTTAGAAGACGTCCACGGATCATGGAAGTCTGAGAACCACGGGTTTATTTCATTACAAGAATTCGGAAGCCACCAGTCATATTTTCTTTGTGCATCTTAAGAGAATAGAAGTTGCCGTATCAAAATGATGTCATGAGGAAGAGAATCTGATGAGCTGCACGAAATCACAAGTCGCTACTTGAGCAAAAATGCAGATATTTCAATCATCTGTAGTCGTGTGAAGCAGCCAATGCATAACTTATGCTGAAACAACAATTTTGTTTCACATTTTCCCTGAACTGACAAACTCACGCAATTTCATCACATATTTGCGAATTGCGGGCAATTGTTCAACTTACTTGCTCCAGCTGGAAGAAACTGCCAAAAACAAACAAAGGATATTTTAAACAAATAATGCTTCTATTAACATTAACTCGCAGCCTTATTTAGCCGTTTATTTTATTTTAAGACAGATCATCTGAAGCATTTCAGACTGAAGTAAGATCTCAACAAACGGTAAAGCTGGAAAATATTTTATACTGGATATTAAATGCTGAAAAGTATTTCAGATTTGTTATCAACGAAAGCCGGTAGATTGTTAGACACATGCTTAGTTTGCAAAGGTGGAAATCCATTGAGGCAGAGGTTCCCAAACAGGGCCTTAATGCGCGTCTGGACTAGGACGAGTCAAGAGTTGTCAGCATGCGTATTCTTTGTTTTATTGCGTCAGGTAATACTGCGCAGTCTAGCTCGGCACGGCAACTCCTTGGCACGACAGAAGACAAAAAGTATGCCACAACAAGAAAGGCAAGGTATAGGCGAGGTTCGTTGCGTAGGTTTCCACCGAACTTTTTCACACTGCAATGCATTCAAGTTGTCAGTTGTAGGTTTCGTCGTCGTCATGCGCTACCATCAACATGAGTTTTGAGGTACTTTAAAAAATCATAACATGTGTGCCACAGAGAGAATGCCTCTAATAGGTTTTCAACCAAAAAAACATTTCCAATGTAACTTTACAAATGAGGTCGTGGGTTATTAGTTTGAAAGAGGGTTTTGGTAGCTTTTTTTGCAATTTACTTCATACAAAACACTGTAACCAGAAAGTGCTGACGCAAAGTTTCATGTTTACGAATCGACGACAAGTTAAGAAGATTAATGTGCAACTGATCATCCAATTTGACAACAGCTTTTTGTGAATGTTTACATTTCAAAATCTAAGAGGTTGCGAATGTTTTCGTTTACAAACAAACAAAGGCTAAGACATGTTTCCCGAATTTTTCAGATTGCGCTCAGCGTGAACTGTAGCCGAAATGAGAAACCAACATCCTAAATCAGGAAATTTTGCCAAGCAATAATTTATTATTAAAAATCACTTTAAACCTGTTAAACTTAACAATCTTATCCACGCAATTTTGGCAGCCAACTTTCATTTTTATCGCGTGTTTTATAGAAATGTATGTTCGCATGGTTCATAAAATATGTAAATTGAAACAACTAAAAGTTAGGCGCAAAACATGTTAGAATGGAATGTTTGAACTTTTTCATTTACAGGCCCAATCCTCCTTAAAAAGCAAAAAGATTTTCCATACTCTAAACACTGTACTTACCATCAATAACACTGATGTAACAAATGAATGTTTTGATCTGCGATTAATACGAAACAACGACAGAAGCCTGCAGTACGTGAACCGTATTGATTACCATTAACAGGAGCAAGACTGTTTCTCCGACACCGACTTTTCCTTTTTGCCAAAAGCCAAAAGCAAAAAGGTAAACGTCACCAGATTTGGATTGTCCGTGCAATTTCATACGCACTTTCTGCAAATGTAGTGGAAGCGCGTCATAAGAGCATACGGCGCTACAAATCGTGATCTCAGTTAAAATGTTTAGTCAACTTCTCTAAAGGAATTATGATAATAATTACCTTGATGTCTGGTTTTTAAATCTGAGTTAGGTATGGCCATTGCCAATGGTTATATTTTGGAACAGCCATTAGGACTTAAAGCACAGAAAAAATGACTCTCGATGTCATGTGTTTGTAGAACGCAAAATAAAACGTATTTTAGATAAAGGCGCAAGACTGACTAATTTGCCTATGTAATGTATTAGTAAACCAAAACCTTCGCAAATGGAAGTGGCTGTGCGCAATATACTCCAACCCTAGTGAGTTTATTCAAATAAGGCAGCTTTGCCGTAGAGTTAACTTTTTGTGAATTGTATCAACAGTTAAGCAACAGAATTAACTTGTAAGTCAAGCTAACACAGACACCGTTTGGTAAGCAAGACTGCAGTTTGTAGACGCCAATTTGTAGTATTTCAAGATATGCCTTGTTGTTTGTTGAGCGAATAACAATATAAAAAGGACATCAATAGAAGCCTACAATGAACCGAGCACAGAAAACAAAATTGCAGAGAAGTTATCAAAAAACCGAACAAACACGATAGCTGCAGAAAAAGGATCCATCCAATTCAATAGCACAAAAACCATTCTTTTCATGGATATGCTACTGTTTTCATATCAAAACGTATGAAAAACATTTTCATATCATTAATAATGTTATCAACGCCTGCAACATACGCAGAAAAAATCCTTTATTTTAATTTGGATTCGGCGGAAGGCATGTTCAAATATCTTCTTTTTTTATTGGCACCGGTTGGATTGCGTTCTTCCAGTTCAACATCATAGCGCAGATAAAACTGGCCATTTGACTTAGTCACAATTTTCAAGTCTTTTTAGAGAAATGCTCTTGTTTTGTTAAAACCGCTAAAATCATGGCTGCGATTTGCAAATCACATAAACTCAAAATGAGCTATTGAATCAGTGAACTGGAACAAGTTGATGGTAATAATAGATGAAAGCGTCGAATGGCAATATGTCGTATCAGTGAGCTGACACTTTCTATGCTGAATGTGCTTTCTTTGAATGACTTTAAATGTCATTCCACGTTGGGTAATTTTAAAGATTTTGGACAAATTTGACATCAGTTTTCCTCGAACAATGCAGCAAATGACATAAATATCGTACGCTTCAGTGAGTCGAGCAACAAATTATCCATGATAACGTTCTGATAATTTGCTGACCAATTTGTACGTTTCATTACCATAAAAATCCTTTCACAAAGGTATTCAATAAAGTATAGCCTACTGAGCACCACAGCGGTGTAATACTTTACCCGCATCAGTTGCAGGTGGTAGAACCGGATAGTTGTAGAAAGCACAAATTCTGGAACGAATTAGGTTAAACATGAAAAATTACTTTATTCGATCGAATTGTGCGAGGCAGCTGTGATATTAGTCACAAAAAAATGTAAGATAATATTTAAACCCCAAAGGAAGCTTTCCTTAAACAGTCAGTCTATAACTAGATTGCATTCATTGGTTTCGGAAGGGAGGGGGCAGGGAGGGCTTAGCTGCCATGGATTTTGAAATTTGATAGTTCTTTATTAACTTTTCAGCAGAAAAAATATTTTTCTTAGTTTTGAATTGGTAAAATGAAATTTTACCACTGCTGGCCCCCTTAGAAAAACTTTTGTCTATCCCCTGGAAAAATCCACAATCTCCCCCTTCCCTGAAAAAAATCCTTCCGACTCCCATGGTTGTGTTTGTTGAGCACAGAAGGTTGAGCAGATGTGAACAAAGTCGAACTTGATGAGAAGCGTTTAGATGCTGTTTGTGAAATGCCCCTGGAAAAATCCAATCTCCCCCTTCCCTGAAAAAAATCCTTCCGACTCCCATGGTTGTGTTTGTTGAGCACAGAAGGTTGAGCAGATGTGAACAAAGTCGCACTTAATGAAAAGCGTCTAGATGCTGTTTGTGAAATGCTACATCAACCACTTGCGGCAATTCGCAAGTAGTCTATACCATGTGCAAAGCCGAAGTATTGAACCCTCTGCCCGTTAAAAAGAAAATTAAATACGAAGACATGGCAACAGAATGTAGGGGCCGAGGAGGTGAGAGCCTTTCCAGGTTTTCAGTAAGCTTCTTATCTCGGCCCTCCCCCCATTATTCAGACTTCGGCAGATTGCATTCTAACCTCAGTTTGTTCGGACACTTCAAACTGAAGCTATACATGAGTTACTTCACTATAAGGAAGTTGAGAATGACGTTGGCAGTGATGATGGGATTCGACCGGTTCCCACTGGGTCGCAAGAACCTGTTCTTAGAATTTCTTTAATCCCGAGAACCGTTTGTTGACTTGCCTCTGGAGACTGTGATAATGAGAGAAGCTGTTGTTAGTCAGTCCTGGAGTGAGAGAACCTGTTCTTAACAAATTTGAACACCACCACTGGACGTTGGCTATTTTTACTAGACGCATTGTTTTGCTGTATTGTGAATGTACTGTTTATTGATCATCCTAAGAGTAACTGTATAGTTGGAAAAAGCAGTAACGAAAATTACGGCATTCCAAAATTATGTAAAAATGATGTTCACGAAAATCGTTGACGACAGTCTTCGAAAAAAAATGCTGGTTCGAAAACAATCTTGCTTTTCAAACATTTGAAGGCTTTCTTCTGGTGTTTACATTGCATTTTGGTTGCTTCAAAATTTGAAAGATGACGATCAACGTAGGGGGCAACAAAGTCACCAATTCTTCCTTTTTTCCTATTGTTATTTTTGCACACTATCAACGCCAAGCCCACACCTTAAATTTTTCCTTCAAAACCTTGCAAATGCATTGCACAGAATGGCCTTTTATCTATGTTGAAACAGGCAAATCAAGATTTTTTTTGTTTACAGAGAATCATTGTGAAATTGTGGTTCTGTATTACTACTGACCAGATGGATCCAGTTCCAAGTACGAAACAAACATCATCAGGTAATATTCGCAAGAACTCTTGAATGAAACTAGGAAAAGAATATTTTAGGAATAAAATTAAGCTCCACTTGTGGAGAACAAAGCAGACCAAATTGGCAAAAAGTTTTTTCAAATAAACAAAACAGGCTATACGTGGTGCACAAATCGATGGACTTAGTTGATCTTGTGCTTCTCAACATTTTTAACCAAAACCATTCAAACTTCATACCTTTTGCATGTACCTGTAGTTACTTTGGAGAAGTTTTTTTTAATCATATTATTGTTTTATTTGCTGCGTCTATAAAATAACGACGTATTATCAAGCATATGCATTTTGTTCAACGTTTTTCTATTCGGCTCATTCATTCACTTTTCGAAACGCACATATCGTGGATAGTTCCTGAAGACAATAGCCCAAGCTAGGAAATTTTGGAATTCCCTGTTGACTGTTAATTCTCCATACACAGCATAAAAACACACACAAGAAAGGCCAGAGATAAAACCATGCCATGTGATTCATGGATGGCATCTGCGGTGGTTTTGTGTGGATGTAGACATTGGAACTTCCCTCGTCAACCTTTCAGGGAGAAGTCTGGCCAATAAGCTAAATGTTCAATCTAATTGTTTGCAATTCGTTATTGGAATACCAGAGCTGCCATCTTGGAACACGAGCGAATGATTTACAAGAAAAGTTGAAAATGGAGAATCATTTAATAATGAAACAAAAGGACAGCACTTTTTGCGCACAGTTACATCCAGGGATGTGGAAGCAGAAGCGGAAGCTGGAAGCGGAAGCGGTGGAAGCGGTCCTTTTTCTGTTTAAGCGGAAGCGCGAAAATCCTACTGCTTCCGCTTTCACATAGGTTATTTGACTTGGAGAGTAACTTGGCGAAAATTTTTGTCCATTTCCCAATGTGGATTTATGCGGTGAAGTTGCACTATAAGTCTGAATGAACGTGCGATATCAGTAGCTCGAGAGAACGAGATAAAGCATAACTAGCATCCATGGCATTCTTCATAGAAGGCCAAGTCATCGTGCAACTTACCGATTTTATCGGAGGCTGACTTTTCAAA
>JGI24022J15233_10011600_pt1 | contig 10064 bp, 7 predicted proteins | sample Ectturendosymbi2_FD_15233 | JGI IMG/M metagenome (IMG submission 15233)
CGCCGAGCACGCGTCTGGACAGGCCGCAAGTACCGCACTTCAAGTCTTCGATATGATCCGACCGGGAATCGAACCCACCCTATCAGCTTTCGTGGCTATTTCCCAAATATCTGTGCCACATAATTTTGGCTGCAGGTATACTAGAAAGCCAATCAAGGGCTCTAAAGACGCGGATTTTAACCTATTTCCAAAAACGTATGAGCGAAAAAATGGCTTGTTCGGTTGGCGTCCAGGCAGGGACGGATTTAGGGAGCGCGGGGCCCTTGGCCATATTAGTTTTTGGGGCCCAACGCTGATGTGTCCTATATGGCCGTTTGTCTGAACAGCGTGACAGTGTAAACTTCAAAAAATGCAGAAAAATGTGGACTTTGTTGACTTCTGGTTGCCATAGTCGTGATACTCAGCCATTGGTATATGCATCAAATTATTCTTTTATACGAAGGTTCATACTATATAGAAGGGTGAGCTTGTAAAAACAAAAATCATCCTGATGCTACCGTGTGTAACGTAAAGCATTAAATTTCGTGTTGGCTTCATTGGGTAGCTTTTTAACTCCTTTTGCTTACAAGTTTAATGCGAAGCCAATGAACATTTCTGATTTGCTTCTGGTTTCAAATCAGTCGAAAAAACACATCGGCGGCAAAAAACTCGCACCAGCGGATCAATGAAACAAATCAGGAAATGTGACTGCATTTCCGCCGTCTTTCCCGGATTTCGACAAGTCCGCTTCGTCTGATGGACGGACGAGTGACGCGACATCGCTCGTTCAAAGTGCTGTCTTGAAATGCTCGTCCAGCCTGAGCTGAGCAGTTGGGTAAGCATCACTGGCTGCTGCTCGCGTTGTTATCGCCGCACAGTCGGTTGCAGATGAACAGCTTCAAAAGCGACCTGTGGGTCCAGGCTTCAAATGAGTTATCTGCGATCGGTGCTACTGCGTGGAAGTATGGGGGTGATCCGGATACAGCAAGGTGGCAATCATGCCGAAGGCACAAAAAAAGTTCAAATGTTTTAATGTTAGTCTATGAGATGTAAAATCTGAAATAAATCGAATTTCAGCCATTGACATGCTATATTTTAACCCGATGTTGAGGAAGCTCACGACTTGAACAATGGCTGAGGACGTTGAGCCGTGGGATGAAAAGATTTGGTGGTGAAGACATCAGAGAACAGGGAGAGAAGCTGCCTTGGTAATTACGTCAGGAGCGTCAGCACTTGAGGGAGAAGAAATTTGTTTTCTGAATAGAAGTTTGAAGTGTTGCAAACTCGTACTTTGAACAAAAACGCAAGAGCCAATGATTTGAACGCAATCAGATGTTTGCAAATATCAGTAATAATTTTCGCAAAATCAAAAACATGATTTCGTTTGAATCAATGGTTTTTGCATTTTTGTTTCAAAAAATTATTTACTGTAAAGTTTGTGTATTTATTTTTCATATATCAATTGTTTTTAGATATTAATCGTCTGGGAACTAATTCAGGTAAAATGCATTTGCTGCGTTATTTTTTCAGTTTATTCGCATCAGCTCAAAGCGAGCACTTAATCGGCGTTGACCTGACTGCTGTGCGTGAGGAACTTGTTGCATCAAACGATTCCAAGGAGTCGCTCCCATCTGGTTGTGGTTATTGGAGAAACGAAACAACTTCCTGCGAAGCCGAAGCAGGCAGTAACGGGCCTCACTTCGTCCATTTAACCACTTTCCGAGTTTGATTGCTTTCCTTGATTGCATTCATAGACAGAACAAGCCAGGGCCGCAACCAAATGATATTGTCGGGGGGGACAAAATCATGTAAGCTTGTTGCTGCACCTAACAAACAAATACATACGTTTGTGAAAATTTCGGGGGGGGCAATTGACCGATTGTCCCCCCTCCGGTTGCGGGCCTGGAACAAGCTCACAAGCTCTTCAATGCACGTACAACTGAGCAACGTGATATAAAATGGTTAAATAACGAACAATGTTGGAAAACAGAGTTGAGCGTTCACAGTGTTGCGATCAGAAAGGCGGAGCGGCAAGTGCGCAATGCTTCGCACTGTGGCAGCACGAACAATAGAGATCACCCAACGAGATCACTCTATTTTTGCTTGTCCGCGTCACTTATATATCGGTGTTGTTCTTCGCCCACATACCGTTCGTGGTGAATCGCGCATTCAGCGCAACACCAGCGGAGTGGTTGCAGCAACAGGAACGACTGGAACCAGCGACCAATCGCTATGATGTAGGTTTGCCGTTGACGTATCCACTGTTAACGAACAAGTACGTTGCAACGAATCACAAAAAGAAGATGCCAGAAAACACTCATTAGTGATGCACAAAACTCAAAAGCACGTATGCAAACATACAAGCAATGTCATGATGTAGGTGAACAAGTTATCTACCAACAGTTGCAAAGAAAATAAGATGCAATAAATCAGTCATCATCAGCAATGCACAAAACACTGTAGTACATGTGTATCTACTGTTGTGCACATAATTGGGAGTGTTCAGGAAATGGATTGTACGAGAATAAGTTTTTCAGATGCGGGAACTTTCAAACACCGCAAAGCTGTCAGTTTCTGAACAGGTCTTTGTTCCGATCCTCACCTATGGTCATTGATTTTGTGTCTGCAGTCCAAGTCCAAGTGACAGAGATAAGATTTTTGCGAAGAGTTCCCAGCGAGCAATTTCACGACAAAGTGCGCAGCTGTGAAATTCGCGGAGCCCTGAATGTTGAACCACTTCTCTTCCGAATCGAGAGATCTCAGCTACGTTGGTTCGGCCATGTGACCAGAATGCCCCGAGAAAACTGGCGAGACAAGCCTGCTGGCTAAACCCACGAGAAAGCGGCCCAGAGGTCGACCAAGGACCAGGTGAAATGACTACATTTCCGACCTGGCTTAGTCCTGTCTTGGTGTGGAGCCAGCAGCACTTTCNAAGATTGTTGAAACCGTGAGGTATTTTGAGTCCGCCTAGCGCTGTCCCTCTACTCTNATGAAAGCGAAAGATTCTCACTGACGCTTCCAATCCGCTTTGCATTCTGCTAGTTTGCATTGAAAGACGTGNCAAAAANTATTCTTCACAACACATCAAATCGGAAATTGAGTTTGTGTCGACAAACAACGTAAATATCGTAGTGACNTGAGCCCAGAATGTGAAACTAGCTTCTGCGACCGCAGCAACACACTGTTCTCTTCCCCCCCCCNCTGATTTACTGCTGCAGACAAATAGGTTTGACAGGAAGGAAAGGTCGCCGAAAACGTTTGCTCAGAAGAAAATCCGTTCCCGCGAGTTGAGGTATCTCAGTCATTGGTATTGTTTTGCTACAAATGAATAAGATCACAGCCCAACTGCTTCGATGAATTCTCTTTTATTTTCGTGAAAATAATTTCCCAACCAATTTCTGGGGGAGGCTAACCTCTGTTCACTTCAGTTCGTCTATGGCTGCAGGCAATGTTCACACAAAACGTCACAAAAGGCGAAGCTCTCCGCTCAATATCGTTGAACAACCGTGTTAAGTTAAAAAAAAGTTTGAATTTGTCAAAAAAAAAACATAAAACCTTCTTAAAGTGAAATAATTCGATCAAAAGAATAGTGGATGATTCACGAGCAAAAATGTTTGCCACGCAAACTGTTGTCTAAAGTCAACCTTTATATTTCAGTCGTTTAAACATTATATTACTTCCTTCTTCGTGAACCTTACAACCCGTTTTTCGTCCCAGCATGACCTAATTCTGTAATTTCTCAATTAACTAAAAGTTCTCAGAATCTTTTTATTTCATTCGCGAAACAAATAAGCCGCGATCCATTGAGGTCAGGAAAGGTGCAAACCATGCAATTGTGTTGCATGCAATCGTTGCTCAAGTAGCAATCAAAGGTGGGAAGGAGGTCGAATGCGAAGCCATTCACGCAGTGACGTGCAGCAAGGCTGTCGCTAAACAAAGCGGAAAAACATCCGCTGCTCGACTTCAGTGGCCTGCTGTTTGTCTCAGTTGAAGTAATCAGTGATCACGAGGTATCGGGGGACGACATGACGAAAAACGTGCTGGTTGCTGTGTCGAGAATGTTAAAGAATTGTTTTTCAACAGGCAGTAGTCAGAAGTATTCTCAAACAGTTTATTGGATTATTGACAAATACATTTTGGAAATAAGCGAAATTTATGAAAAGGAAGCGACAACAAAAGATCTGATTTGTCATTTAAATAATATTTATGTCAATGAAATGTTTGAATGCTGCTATGAAGTTAGCTAAAAGTTGTAGTTCTTCATTTTCGAAAGCACAGATATGCGAAAGATTAATTATTGCTTTGCATGTCATCATCGATGGAAGGACGCCGTGTTGCATCAGACAGACTTTTTTATAACGTTGTGGAAAAAATACCCAGTGTTTCAGAAGTTTACGTTATTGCCTGGGACAGTGTTACAACCACTGCATGGTCACTATATATATTGTTACTAATTAGTTTGATCAAGTCTTGAAAGCAATATGTCTTCTTACCTGTTCAAGATGTATGAGGAATTGCTTTTTTAAATGAAAAACGTATTAAGGATGTATTCAGCATAAAAACGCAATTTTATGAAACAGCCATTAGATTTGAAATTTTTAGGAATTTTATTTGAGTACCGAGCGTATCATGTTCAAATACAAACGAGCATCTTCTTAGATAAAGCGAACAGTTTTCACAACCAAGAAAAACTGTTTATAGCAGTGTTTTGCTCATGTACCTTTATTACTGTGGATAACAAGTCACTAGTCGAACGTTTTACAGTATCTTTTGCAAACGATGATCTTGTTTTCTTCTGTTGTGGGTGACGTAGGGTGGTCACCCATGCGTTAAATCAAAGCCCACTTTGGGTTCAGCGTCTGACAAATAAGAAAAACCACCATTGCTTGCGTTTTCAAGCAATGCTTTGCACGCCGCTGTTAAAGTTTAACGCATTGTTTGCTCAGAAGTGCTGACATAGTAAGTGGCAGCAAATGACATTTCACATCCTTTTATGGAGTTGAGGTTCTTTTGCATCTGTAGGTGCATTGATTGCATTCAGAATTAAATGTGTTCTGTTATATTCGCGTTGTTTTGGTAGGCAATAGGACTTATGGGATAAAAATGAAATCATGGGATTCAAAATTAATATGCGCTGTCCGATGTATGAAAAATGTCAGGTTTCCAGTGAAAATGCAAATAGCAGTGAAACAGTTGACAAATAATTTTGACGGTGCTTCAAAGAAACTATTTAGTTGTCAGTTAATAAATATTAGATAAACAAATAAGTGTCAGGTGCGGAAATATCTTGAGCAGGACTACAACTGCCGCGCTGAGCAAAACCTCAGGTCTATGCAGACTATTTCAGCTCTACTGACTTTTTATTATAAAACATGTAAGGCAGCTGGAAGTTTGTCATGTTTGTAAAGATCTTTGGATAGTTGCAGGGACGCCGGAGAGCGGTGGAATGACGGGGGCATTGCCCTCCTGCCCTTTCAAAAGAGGAGCAATGGGGGTGTAGGTGCCTTTTCATAACAGAATCATAGGTTATTTCATGGTTTGGCAAGATCGATTTGAAACAAATTTGTTACAGCTATTCGCCCACCCAGAAACTTCAGAATGGTTTTCTATAATTTCTGTTATTACTTCTGAAGTCAACATTGTTGCTGCACAGAAACAAGCACAATTGATATATTTTGTTTTTTGCAAGTTTCCATTGCCCTCAACTCATTTACTGCCCCCTTGCCCTACCGCTTTTCCGGCGTCCCTGGATAGTTGCGAAGGCACCTTCTGGGCGAAGATGCATCTGATGTAAGCTCGAGGAGCTGTGTGACGTCGAACAATTTTATTGCTTTGCACCTCTGAACTTTTATTTCAGTATTTCTCTCCTATTATAAAGTTTTTAGTTACGACGAATTTACTTCTGAAAAAGCTTTGTGTTGACAGGGGTCAAACCTATTTTGAAGTTGTTGACATTCACAGACAAATTCCAAAGTGCATTGGTGAGGTCAGCAATGCAAGCCATAGGAGAAAAGCATGAGTCCATACGTCGCTTACCAACTATTTTCTACTTTTGCACTTCAAAAACAATCCCACCAGTTGATTGCTGATTTCACTGAACTTGTTATAAGTCGAAGTAGTTTCTATTTCAGAAATGTTTGTTCCTGTTTTCCAGCTTCAGAAACAATGCGCGCTCAGCACTGTTTAAACACATACGGATGCTGTTGATTGGCAGTTTCCGAAATGTATGCGCGTTTCTAAGACTTGTTTGCACTGACTTTAAGTTCAACCTGAATTAATTTCAATGCAATTATCGCAAGCTGAGACGTGCAAGCAATTGTTCGTGGTTTGAAAGCTTTCTTTTTGTTTGCGTCACAGCTGGCCATTATGTCAAAAGACGCAAATAAGAAATGGACTCTTGTAATTTTCTGGTTTGGAATTTGATTTTGACGAAAACAACGTGACTGGGATGCAACAATAAAGTGGCGTTCTGGAAGACGCAGCTTTGTTTTGTTGCTGGATTTTGCGCCGAGACGTTAAAGTGACTTCACAAAGAAATGCGCTCAATAAAGCCTCTGCGTCACCTCAAGACAATCCACCCCGCGCATATCTCGCCAGCAGCGCCTTTTAAAGGTCTTTGTGAGTCGCGTTCAGGTCACGATGCAGACTAGGCGGCGGTAATTGTTACGTAATTGCTATTTGCTGACCTGCCATGAACTTTGGTCAATGGGCGTCTCCTAGTTACATCATAGCTGCGATGTTTGCAAGCCGCAATGCAATAACATGCATTCGTCCCATGCATTCGTCCCATGCATTCGTCCCATGCATTCGTCCCATGCATTCGTCCCATGCATTCGTCCCATGCATGCTGCACCTCTTAAAAGCAATCTGGCCAGGCCCGTAACTAGGGGGTGGCGCAGGGGGGCTGGAAAAATGTGTTTGACATAGTTTAAAACTATTTAACATAGTTAAAAAAATTTGGGCCTCTTCTCAGAAAACTCTTCGTCCCTCCTAGTGTCCCAAGCTGTTTACTGGCCTGTATCTGACCAAATGATTTTCGCCAACAAAATATCTATCCACCAAGACATCTTGCTTTTAACACCAAACTACAGCGCAAGTTTCCTTATACGCAGGGGTGTGCCCAGGTTCGATGGCGCCCGGGGCAAGAAGCAGGTTTGGCGCCCCATGTTCGAACATGAGGTCTTTTGGGTGTAAATGTAGTGTATTGAACAAAGTACTCGCGACATTGTTGGGACTTTTCGGTTCCCGGGGAATTGTGCCCCTGCTGCCCTCCCCGTTACGCCCCTTGTTATACGCCGAATGATTTTGAAGATCATGGCAAACGAATAACTTCACAAGCGATGACGTCATGACGCTCTTGCGCACATAAGGAGAAAAGCTCCAGAAAAATTGTCGGCACTTTCTTCTGATGCCGGGTATTGAATGAACTTGACATGGGAAGAAGATGATTGATGCCCGTCAACAAAAACGGTGTTCTAGTAAATCGTTGCGCATTTTCTTGCTTCGTAAGCTTCGCAAATGACTAAGCGCCGGTTTGTTTTCAGAAAAGTTATCAATGGAAGGATTTATGAAGAAGGCACTTCTTAAATCAAAAAAGGCAGAAGTGTGGCACGTTAATCATCACGTACTTGTTTTATTCTAGCGTTAAATCGGCTACAAAAGTAGGATTGCCTTAAAGGCACAGAGCCGTCAGCATCTCTAGCAGTGTGGTGGTTATGCCAGACTGCCAGTTACGCTGAGTGATAGCGAGCAGCTTGGTTCATCCTGAATGATATGACAAAGCGCGACGCCAAAGTTGAAAGAAATACTGTATCAAAACTTCTACCTTTGTCAGATGATTGGCGTGCTTGTGATAAACGAACCAGAACAGTGTGCTAGTTTTCGCAAAAGATTAGTACTGCCGCCGGATGCAATTGAAAATTCTAAGACCGCCAGACATTTTGCAAGTTACTTCGCTCATCAATGCAAATTGCGTGCATTGAGATTTGCTGCTTGCGGTGTCACTTGTGGGGGCCAGGCACACTTTGAATGAACCCCGGGTATTTGCAGATAATATAAATTCAAAAGTTTTTCTGCTGGAACAGCTGAAGAGTTAAGGATGAACTTAAACAACAACATTTCTGTTAAACCAATGACCGCGCATTATTTATAGAAATCTATAATAATGTTAGATGGGACAGAGGTTTTTTTAAAAGACAATATTTTTCGTTGTTCTCAGCCATTTTTAATGTGAGGAATGCGACATGTTTTAATTAAGATAAACCAAAGCAATGACCGCTGTTGAGTTATGATTTCCAAACAAAAGCATTGTAAAGTCTAAAATAGAAATTTATAGCAGTGATAAAATAAAAATAATGCCAATGATTTTGCCAAAGCCACGATTTTCTTGAAGAAATAATTCGAGAAGGGTGGCAATCTATTAACTTTCGTCCGTGCGCGTGAAGTGACGTCTCGAACCGGTGGTTGCAGCAGTCGGAGGCAGGGGCGGATCCAGGGGGTGCGATTGGGGTGATCCCCCTCCCTGAAACCTGAGAAAGTAACTTTATTCACCATGATTTTGTACAATTCGGGTAGCAACATTCACGATACAATTCGGAATACAACATTTACGATACAAACAACAATGAAATCACAAGCAAAAATCCTGACCACACGAGTGAGGGGACCCAGAGACTATATGGGGTATGGACGTCATAAACAAGTTGAAATCCTCTGAGATTACGGTACACCCACCCTAACTATACCATCGTACTCTGCTTGTGAAAACTGCCTTGCTTTTTACAGAAGACGATTGTTCTATATCTGCTGAGCATGATCAGAGTTTTAGCTAGCCTCAAACTTAGCTCTTAATTCCCAATCCTCAGTCATGTCCAAGCACATTATAACGGCAATCCACTTACAAACATTTTTCTTTCACTTTTGTCTAAAGCAGCTATGTTGGACCCGCGGCCGTGCCGCATGCGGCCCAGTAAGCTTTTCAATACTGTGCATGTACAACACGATGACAACTTGTATTTATTTTGATAATTTTAAATTCGACATTTTCGATGCAGTGGTCTCAAGTGGAAGTGTCCGCCTATCATGTAGGGGAGGCTTCGCCCTCCTTACGCCTTCCTTGGTTACGGGCCTGCTACGCACTGGTAGATTTTCACGTGCCGGTTGACACTTCTACCTCGGGTGAAAAACGTATTTCTAGTGTTTTGATTTCTACTCATGTGTTCCTCTGCAATGTACTAATTTCTAAGTTTCAAACAATAGGCCTACCCTTATTCTATTAGCACTAAAGTAGCCGATGGCACCACAGTTTGGGAGTGATTAAAAGTACCATGTAGCAGTTACCATTGCAGTTAGCTTTTCAAATGCTTTCAGTAGCTTTGAAGTAAAGCTTGTTGTTCTGAAATATAAGTACAGTAAGTCATTAAATATGCGGCCCTCATCAGCATAGTGACATTTTTGGCCCAGAGGCATTTCGATTGGACATGGGATAGCTGGTTTAAAGGTACTGCGTAGTACGTAATGCGAACAGAACTCACCAAAGCAGATTTATGTAGCTTTAGGAATCAATTTGAAACAATTTAATTTAAGTGTCAAACCCCTAGGCGTGCCATGAATAGGCTACGCATCTGCGTGCCACTAGTACCACGCGTGCCTGAGGTTGCTGATCTCATTGATTGGGGGCAGTGACGTAAATGACAGCTACGGCCGTCACTTCCTGTCCCTGTATTCCTGATAAAGTATTTTGTGCTTGGTTGGGATGCATAAATAAACTGAACTGAACTAATGCAGCCGATGGTGCATTCAAAACGTTCATTCACTCACAGTGATGCTTGTAGCCTACTGTAGCAGTCACGCTCGCGCGACCGCTACATGTGAGCAAAGACGGCCAAAGGAAGAAGGGAAAGACCAAGAAAGTGACACTTATAAGTGACTTCCATGCACATGGAAGTAAGAGCTCTCTTTGACCGATTCGTCTGGCCCGGAGTTAACATCGATGACGTCACAATCCGTCCTTCCCGAGGTTCGAGTATCAATCCCACACTGAAGGTGTGCGAACACAACCGGGTCGCACACGCTTCACTACTTAG
>JGI24022J15233_10011604_pt1 | contig 10062 bp, 4 predicted proteins | sample Ectturendosymbi2_FD_15233 | JGI IMG/M metagenome (IMG submission 15233)
GATACGCCCTGTACTACTTGAGGTAGGTGTGGCCTGAAGGCAGTGGGGTGTGGAGGGGGCCGGGGGCGAACGGGGCGACGGCCCAAGGCATCCAAGGAAGGGGAGCATCCAAAAAGTGAAATTGCAAAATTAATGATGTTGCAACTAGACGATTTTCCTATTATAAGGCTATTAATACATGCTGCATAGATTTTCATTTTCGGATCTTGTTTTTTTTGTCAACCCTAGTTTTTTACGTATTCACAAGCAAGTAATTCTTATCTTCTTGAATACCAAGGACCGATTGGCCTACTCTATGTGTGCGGAGCACACGCAATCAAACTGAAAATACATGACTTTGTCCAGATCGTGCGATCAAGGGAAAACTACAAAAAATGCACTGAAAGATACTTATGGACGTTTAATTTATTTTCTGAGTCAAATTTCAAAACTGTCCTATTAGAAAATGTGCAGATTGTGTCAAACTTTCGGTTTGGAAACGTGAATGTGACGTAATGTTGTTATGTCACAAACAAAGTAAATCCAATAACAATGACCACCATATGCCATTGCTCAATACTAGAATTTGGCAAGGGGGAATACATTCAAGCAGTTGCCCCGGGCATCAAAAGACCTCTGCAAACCACTGCCTGAAGGTCGCCAGCCGCGTTAGCCACTTCCTTCGTAGAATGTGTCATACTTACGCTTGAACTATACTTACGCTTGAACTGTGCCAAGAAATGTCCCATGAAGGAGAATAAAACCAATGACCGGACGCTTTTTGGGCACGTCCGGCAGTTGCTCAGCATGGATTTCCTGTTTGTCAGAGAGATTCATGTCTATAATTGAATCAAGCTTATAGATATTTTTAGGTCTTGTTTTGTCGGGTTTTAATCTCGAGAGGTAGTTGTTGGTAGAAAAATGAACGTCTGACAGGAATCACGAAAACTACAAGTGGTTTAACAAAACTGCTGCTCCCGCACTTGTCAACGAATTTAGAGTAAACCTCTTCAACAGCCTTGCTTTGTTCTTCACATAGCTCCGTTGGGAGAAGAGACCACAGAAAAGATCAATCGACCAAGCTGACCTCTCAACAGGTAGCATGTGGAAAAGCCGTCAACAGCAATTTTGCATCGGATTCTCGGATCTTAAACAACTCTTCCTCTGAAACTACAGCTGGGAAGGGGTTTGCGTCTGTTTAAAGCAATGACAACTTCTCTTTTGCATGTGATTCAAACGCAAATCGTATTCAATGCTACGAAGTGCCGATACAAAATTAAGGCGCTTGCTTCATGCAGAGTATAAGAAATACCGCAAGGCAATCACAAAAAATTCCTTTGACATTCACCAAGGGTACACGCTTAGAGGTGTGACTCAACCATCTTAGTAAAGAATAGGCGTAGCCGGAGGCCAAGGGGTCCATGTCCCTCAAAATTTCCTGCATATCTTAACGTTTTGTGCTTCGAGACGGGGTGTCTCAAACCAAATACTGTTTCTCGCTTGAATTCAAAATATTTGCCCCCCCCCATTTTGAGCTGACTACGCTACTATTGCAGAGGTTGTTAAATAAAGCGAATGAACGCGTTTTCAAATCTGGCCAATATGTACCTAAGAAACGTTTACTTTAAACTTTACTACGATCCTTTCAGAGCAGCCATTACGGTATTTCGTCTTTAGAAGTAACGAAGATTACTCGTGAAATATTTCTTCCTTGCAAGCGCTTCATCCGTGATCTTCAATGCGCGATTGTCAAAAATAGTTTTGTCAATTTTTTACATTAATATAAGAAAGCTTTGCGAAGATGACACGACTTTTTTTGTTTCGCTAGTTTGGTTGGAACAATGTGGCGAAATCAAATGCCGGGTGGAAAACGGTCGCCAATTCGAACGGTGCATGATTGACACGCAGATAAACACAAGACAGTCGCCCGAAAGTGGAAAATGAGGCTTGTGCGTCAAACTTGACACAATTGACGTCAAGCTAAGGCGATTAACAGAGTTTTTGCTTGTCTTCAGAATTCGTACAGATTTTTCTCACGACAAATGTTTCATTTTACCAATCTAAGTCACACGTCACCACGCTCACAGGTGTTCTTCGAGCTACCGGCGATTTGGATTTACTACCATGAACTTGCGTCTTGTCGCAGACAGGAATTCGAAAATTGGCTGTTCTGGTTTCGAATCCTCGCATTGCTGAACACCTGCGATCAACTGCTTGCGTCTTATTGTAATCACAACAAATGGTAACGCTTTTAATTCAACTTTCAAAACGACGTTTTGCTTGCCAGCAATACTCCGGAAGACAGGCCAGACATTCCTGGTCGCAAATATAGTGAAAAGTTTTTTTTTCCATTCTCTCCACGTGGAATTGAGGAGATGTCAGTTCAGAGTATGCCGAGAGAAGCCTTAGGAAAATCGGCGTTTTACTGGACTATTCTCGGTTTTCTAACAGCCATTTTGATGGGTTGTCGGCAACGCAGGTGGTTGCAATCACTTTTCTGCACTTCACAGCAGTTTCATTCACGAACCATTTGAACCGCAATGATCTTTCAAACACTTTCAACTCCGATTATTCACAGGCCCAACTTTACGACGCTGAGGAAGTTATAGTTTGAAGTTTCGTCGTTTATTCAGAACAGCTTTTGTTTCGATGCGAAATGCAGACCACCTCCGCCAACATGGCGTGCGGCGAGATTTTTCTTTTGTTGGTTTTCGGTTTTGTTCACACCATTCGGGTGTCAACACGTGATCAGGTGGCACCCGACCCATTCAACCATATGCGGTTGCGGATGATAGGTAAGCGTGATACTTCTTTAAGTTTAGACTTAATGTATGGGGGGCTCATGTTCCGGTCCACATTTTTTGCAACCAATCGAAGCGACATTGTATTGCAAATTCTTCCGTCTAAATCACGGGTTCTTGACCTGAGGCCCCTAAACCCCTAAACCCCTAAGGGGTCCGTGATTGTGATTTAAAGGGATCCGTGAATGTGATATAAAAGGGTCTTTGCTCTGACGTTTCAAAAGGGTAATAGGTTTTGTAGACATTTCGATTACTACCACGTTGATTAAAATCTAATTTTAAATATTTATTGCAATGTTTCCTCTTGCGGGGTCCGTGGTCTTTATTAGGATGTGCTGCGGTGCGTGACCCACAAAATCTTGAAGAAACGCTGGCTTAAAACGACTATTCATGCCCAGGTAAGGTTTGCAGGGTTGAAGAGCTTGCTCCATATTCCTAGCATTAGGTGGGGCTATGTGGTTTCAAAATTGTCTTCTATTTGTGTGGCTTAAGTCCAGGCTGTGTTTCTTGTACGGATTGCGAGTATCTTCTTCGCAAGGTTTGTCTTTTCAAAGGTTTTACCTTGGTTTGTTTAACTTATCAAAATAAACATCGCCATAAATGTTGATACCAAGGATATGAAGGGCAATGTGATTTAATAGAAAACAATTAATTAAACGCCATTTTTTCACTGTTAAGTGAACAATATATGATGCAGGAAATGCCGTTGTGCAACCTTCTCTTTGAGCCCGGTTTGATTTTATCTTAAGGAAGAAACAATTTTGTTTTGGCAGATTGTTAAAAGATTTAGGAAGGCCAGGAGTACGAAGTTGTGTCCATGCAAAGCTGGTGCGATGTACAACAAAACGATCGTCTGGAGGTTGCTTATGTTCTGACAGAGCACGCTTAGGTGAAAACATAGAAGAAACATTTTATGCTTGGCAAGTTTTTTCGTGAGATTTTAATTTCTGTTAAACATTAATACTTTTTTATAGAAACATTTAATGTGGATTTGGACGTGTCGCGTTAGCGCACGCAATTTCCAAACGGCACCGTCTCAACCTTAATGATCTCATCGGTAGACCTGCGCAGTGACGGCTGTACAATCAAGTAGCGGAAAAAGTAACGGCGTATTGGACCGGCGGTCGGTAAAGATGACAATACTTTATGTAGGAATTCAATGACAAACACTGGTAACATGTCAATTCCGGGAGGTGCCGCGATTAACCCCACGAATCCCAGTTTCATATTATGTTGAAAGGTAAGCACTGCATTGCAAGAAGTTCATTCCAGTACTGCGAAGTGCAAAGTAAAGAATCTTTGCAACTGGCAAGTATGGAAATATCTGTAAATCTTCAATAGTACGCAGCATGATAGCGAAAACGGAGCAACAAAAACAGTCAAACCTGTCGTTTTTTCATATTTATCCCATGTTGAGATCCTATCCTAGCTGTTTGCAATACAACGTTGTGCAGTGTGAACGCGAAGCAGCGCTGGACTTCGTCCATGAGGCGCTGGTCGACCTGACGCACTTTGCGCGACTCGATCTGCCTGCCTGGGGCATTATGATTTGTCCTTCACAGGTTTGGCGCTGATCCAGTGTACGCAAAGTGACAAAAGGGAAAATCCCAAAACAGATATCGAACTACAACGTCACGTTGCGTTGCAACGGCATCCGATCGAGTGTAACTCCGCGGAACGGTTCTGCGGCACTTTGATCGAAGCCAATGGGTTCCATAGTTTTTGAAAATCATGCAGTAATATGATGGGAGAATCAAAACGATTTGTGCCGGGAGAAGTTAATGCTTGTGGCATTCTCATAAAAACATCGGATACATGTGAACTAAGTGTAAGTCGCTTGTGTGAACAAACTTGTGCATTGGCTCCGAAGTTTCTTGCCGAATTAACTTATTAATCTTCCAAAGTTTATGTTGAGTAAGGAGAAACAACTTATTTCATTCTAACTTCCTATTTCAATCGCACAGGTACTTTGTTGAAGCCTTCAATGGTCATTCAATGGAGAAAAAGAGAAATGCGGACGAACAAGTTATTCGGTGTCACGCCAGAGCTTACGATGGTTTATTCACGCTTTTGACTCCTGAATGGAAGGAATCATTTGCTGACAGTTACTTTAGCAACTTGCAGTCATTTTAGTGAAAGTAATGACCTTAGAATTTACAACCGTAATGATTAAAATTCAAAAAATAGGCGCAACTTCGAACTACCAAATTTCGAGAACTGGGTTACATTTTTTTCACGTTTTGCTGACATGGTCTTTTCTGGAGTAAAGCTCTGTACGCTTAGATGCATGTAAAGTTTTTGACGTTCATCGCGAAGATTGCTGAGTTAGTGAACTTTCCTCTTCTGACTGTCCAGAAATTTTATCTGTGAAATGATCCAATACAGTGGTTTTCATTTTGTTTCGGTCTTGTATCAGCTTTTTTGATGCTGTGATCAGACATGAAGTAATACCGTCGCTTGAGCTAACAAAAAAATAAAGCTATTCCAAAAAAGCTATTACTGTACTTCGGACGGTTTTGGCTTGCTTAAGGCCATGATATTGCTGTTTATTCACATGTGTAATGATGAATGACTTCGTTTAAAAATCTTTCATTTTAAGTGCTTTGTGGCAGAATTACGTGCACTTGAAATTTTCGTATAAATGCGCCCTAATATTTGTTTTGACATATGCGTTCTTTTCAGCGTTCGAAAGTAAAAATTACTAATGTTTTTAAAACGTAGTGATTAACGGACGAGACTGAGATTCCCACGGTTGGACTGCTTGTGACTTCACTGCTTGGTTTTGAAGGCACTGTAAAGTTGCATGCCCATGCAACTTGCTAAGCAGGCCTCGCAAGAGAGGTTCATCGTTGAAGTTGTTTTACGGGAAATGTAGGTCGCACGTTTATCTTTTTGCAGAATTTTCAAAACAATTCCATAAAAATGACAAAATGCCGGCAGCGCGTTTGACAGAGTTCAGATCAGCAAACAAATGTGCGAAAATTGTGTTACAAAGCCCGCATACTATTTATTTGTAATCCGATTTGGTTATCTGTTCAGAAGAAAACAGCGTAAATATGTAAATTTGGTTTCCGGCTCTGCTCAGACACCGCGGCCCAAGAAAATATTTCAGTTTTTTTACAGCGTAGTATAAGCCTAAATCTGAGGGCTTCTCAGAATCAGGGTTTAGTTGACAGACACGTTACAATGTATTTCATGTTTAAGTTTTGGAATATGCTTACAGTCATTCGCTTTTATCAGGGAGTTCGATGTAAGTGGATTAGTTGGTACCTGGTAAGATAAAAGTCTTGAAATTTGAATGTTGGGCGACGGAAACGTGATTTACGTGACACTGGGATGTGAGCAACAAAATTCCAAAGCAATAGTCACTTGAGAACATAATTGTCCTTTCAGGAAGCTCTCCACTTAGCAAATTATCTCAGGTCGTTAGATCTCTGAACTATGTGAAGAGCTGTAAAAACAAGCCAATTTCTCACCAGGTCACAATCAATGTCTGCGTCCGGAGTACATTTTCAGTTAAAGATAACTTCCTGAATTTGGGTGGCGTTTTGGATCAAGTATTTCTTGATTTGAAACGATTGAATCGCGTTTTGTGAAGAAGATCTCCATCAGTTCGATCTACGGACACACATGCTTAATGTTTAAAATTTTTTTGATGACATCAGACGAAAAAGCTAGTTTTTTTTGTCATGTGATTGATGGTTTTAAGAGCTGAACTGCCACATGGAAGCATGGACGCGTTGTGCCATTGATTTAACATGCGAATTCAAAATCCCCAAGAGATTTAATAAAAATTTTGAAATCACTGCTTTTTTTCTGACAAGCTTAACAAAACATAGTGGATTAATTTTGCCCGCATGTACATTTAACAGATATTCTCAGTGCTTCTAAAGGTTCAGCGAAAAGTTTGAAAGACGCTGCAGGTTTGCCAGTCTTGAAGTACAGTTCACCACTCCAACTTGTAATGGGTAATCTTCAGGAGAGGTGGCAACGATGATCTCATGGCCGCGTGATTCGGATAGGCTTGGACCAAAAACGTTTTTGCCAGTTTCGTCTTCCATAGACCCACTTACATTGAAAATGGCAAAAGAACCTTGTGTCGTCAATGACTCTTTTTTGCACGTAAGTTTCGCGGTGAATTAACCGCATTGACGTATTTGGTGAGCAATACCTGCGTACGCTTCTTTGAACAGGCGGCTAACATTGGTCCGTAAAATTTTTGTTGAAATTTAGAAATCAATAAAACAGCGTTTGGGTTTGCCCTTGTATGGCAGAAGCAAGTACTATTATGAATATAGGTTCAAAGGCTGCATATGTCTCTCTGCTTTCAGGTGTTTTTTTGCTGTTGCGATGAAAAGCATTTACGGCTTAATGCGAAAAGACCAAGTTCATTTCTATCTCCAGCCTTCCGCCTGAAGTAACAAAACGATGTCATAATGTTCATAAAAGAAGTTGTCACAAAGTACGAACCGGTGTTTTTTCTTCAAACCAAGTTTTACAAACTGCGCCCACAGTAGACCACGTGCTTAAAATGGTCTCTTCCTAAACTTGACAGCGTGTTGTTCAGAACTAAAATGGACGATATGAATTTTGCAAGAGGCAATGCTTCGAGAACCTAACTTTTAAATCTGAAATGAAATTTTCACAAGGGTTGCTTCGCACAGAGCCATGACCACTGCTGAATGCCAGAAACACTAATTCAACAACGGATTTCTTGGAAACCATTTAACCTGCATGAAACAAGCTTTACAGAAATAAGTTTGTCCAAATAACCACGAAGTTGGAAACGAAATGCTTGGATCTCTGAAATAAAACAAGTTCCGAAGAGAAGCAGAAATAGCCTGAAAATGTGGGGAAAGCAAAAGCCGCTGTAGTGTCAAGTTACTTCCGTCAAATTAAGAATACATTATATTCAGTCGGTTTAATATCGTCAACGCAAATGTGACATCAGGAATCTTCAAACGAAGCGTTTTCCCGAAAATGCGATATATATATATATCTCAATATGAACATCACATGTGTAACGTGCGAGGCTATAGCGCCCACTTGTGAAATTATATTTTCTAAATTTGGTGAATGGAAATAGTTCTATATGTTGGTTGTCTTAATGCAGTGTAGAATTACATACATATCACCAACATGATGCCTTGCTTTCGTTAAGAAAACTCAATCCCACGCTCATGGGCTGTTATATAATTTTATATTTTACCTATTATTATATAACATTTTTGGGGATAACATTATATAATTTCTTTACGATTTAATTTTGCCAGAGTAATTTTCGATAAATTAGCTCAAAAACTCTGTCCAAAACAACTTGAATTGATTGTAATTGTAAATGCAAATTTGCAGTGCTGATCTTCCTTCAAAATAGTTTTAAAAAACTAGAATAAACGAAATTGTGCAACGCAGCAACTACTGTATTGCTGCCACGACAAACATAGCTATGCAGTCATTTCTCAACTGAGAATAAAACTTCAAAACAAACTAATTAATGAGCATATTCCTCTTTTATGTAGGTATTGTCAGTTTTTCATTAACATAGAGGGATTTTTACTGGGGGCAGTTAGGCTTTGATAATACGCCTGCACAAACGAGCATTCACAAGATCACAAGTTTCTTTGGGTTTGTCGTAAAACGGAAGCTGGAAAACTTCAACACTCGAAAGCAGAACTGCAACATCCTTTAAAATGCGTGCAAGAAAGTACCGTACTGTGATAATATGAGTTGCAAACGAAAATTGCATTTCACTGTAAAATGTTTATAAAAAAACATAATCGCTTTTGTGCCACTGTAGATGAACCAACATTCTGTTTAGCACCAAAGAAAATGTTCCGGTGGTGTTATATGACCTTCCGTCTGATTCGGGAAGAGTATTCACAGAAGATGAACCCACAGTCAGTGCAAAATTGACAGCTAGTATTAAACATTTCAAGTCGCCTTTGTAGTGCGCATTGCTGAAGGTTCATTCGGAAGATAACCAAATCTTGCGTGTAAGTTTGACGGCGATTGCTTCACCCGATTGCATCCCTTCAACGACCGCGCGCGCCAATAGATTGGCGCGTGCTTTTTTGGTTATAACTCGCCAGCCGCTATAACTAGAGAGTTGTTCAAACCCTCTACGGATGCAGTAAGTCTTCTTGGTTCGATTAAAAAAAAATTTTTGATTTGGGTGAGGGGTTCTCTTGGGACGGGCTCCCAAAGTGGGGGTGTTTTCGATTTTTTGACCAACTTTGACGGGCCCTGGACGCCAATCCAACGGGCCGAAATTTTGGCTGAAACTTTGTTTTGAAACTAGATAATCTCCCGCGTCGATAGAGCCCTTGGTTGACCTTCTAGCATGTCTGCAATCAAAGTTATGGCCGGAAAAAACATTTACCCCCAAAATCAGAAAATGCAAGAGTCTCCCACTGGCGGCTACAGTAGCTCGCGATAACCCGTGATAACTCCCCGCTATAATATGCTAGCGAACTATACGAGCCCTCGAAAGACTCTTGAAGTCTTCTAGTTTGCACTGAAAAAAAAACATTTTAGATTTGGGAACGGGGTTTTCGGTGGGTGGAGTTAGAAAAAGGGGAAATGCTGGAAAGTCCATCAAACCCTCTAAAGACTCGTATTGAAGTCTAGAATCCAAAAAAACTTCGAGTCACCAAATCTGATGGATGGTTCGACTCCCCGGAAGTGACGTCATTATCCCAACGTATAGAAATATGCACGAACAACCTCTGAATATGCAAACATTATCAAAAAACCCGTGATCTCAAGCTGAAAAAATTTTTTTTCAGTTTAAACTACTAGTCTTCACGAATCTTTAGAGAGTTTGAACAGCTCTCTAGCCTATTCTAACAGCGAGTTATGGCCATATCCAAAGTTATTCCACCCTGGCTACCTTTTTTAGGGGTAGAATTTTTGACTACTTTTTGGTTTGTGTGGCATAATTTTAGATCTAAATATGCTAGAAAGCCAATCAAGGGCTCTAAAGACTCGTAGGAAAGCCTAGTTTCGTAAAATTATTTGGGTCAAAACGTGGACCCATTTGATGGGCGTCCAGGGCCGGGTAAAGTAGGCCATAAAAACGCGAAAACACCCCCCCTTGTGACGCCCCTCCAAGAGAACACCAAACCCAAAACTGAACATTTTTTTGTCTTGGAATTTTGTTTTGACTAATTTGTTTGTCTCGGAACAACTAGACTTGCTGAATCCGTAGAGGGTTTGAACACCTCTCTAGCTGCAGCAGGTGGCGAGTTATAACCAAAAACGTACGCGCCAATCTATTGGCTTT
>JGI24022J15233_10011608_pt1 | contig 10061 bp, 4 predicted proteins | sample Ectturendosymbi2_FD_15233 | JGI IMG/M metagenome (IMG submission 15233)
GGGCGTAACGAGAGGGGGCAAGTTGGGCACAATCCCCTGGGCGCCGAAACATTATGGGGGCGCCAAATGACTGCGAGGGGCACCAAAAATCCCAACAATGTCACAAGTACTTTCTTCAATAAACTAATCTGCTTCCGAAAGATCTCAGGTTCAAACATGGGGGGCCAAACTTGCTTCTTGCCCTGGGGGACATCTAACCTCGTTACGCTTCTGCCGGTATGGCACTCACACTGCACAAAAGTCAGCTTCACTGTTCTGGTGTGATACAGTGATGAGTTTACAGAACTTCACTCATGTCTTGTTAGAAATACCTGTAAAAAGGCTTGTGGGAATACGTCTTTAATCGATAAGGCTTAGTTCTGACTTGTTAGCGAGTACTAAGTGCAAAGCTATATACACTCTGGCGAGTTTTCATATTTCATTTGTTCAGTTTGTATGCCTGCGTGGTGTTCTAATTTCAGTACGTTCTTAAGTTGTCCGATAGTTGTGTTAAGGTACAGTGAAACAGTTTTGCGAGAGTGTCTAACTTTCTTGATTTTTCACCGATATTGCTGATCTGAGCGTTGATTGTTCTTAATATGACTTGTCTGTAGAAAGTGCTCGCAAAAATGGATATTAGAAAGTTTATGAACAGCAAAAGCATTTCTGATGGTCGAAGTGTAGAAAACAATTTGGACAAAAGATTTCAGAAGTGAGTCCTGTTCAACCAGCACAGACAAATGAGAGAGCCGCAAACGTAGTTGTTGATAGTTCAAGTACATTCGAGACTCATTTGTGTGCAGTTCACAATGGTAGCGACTTTTATGCGCCAATTCAGCAAAAGTTGTAACAGACGATCGAAAGTACACCTTTTTGGCAAGTTCGTATAGCCTACAGCTCCAAAAATTTTCAAAATAGACGCGAATAGAGCAGGTGCTTTCATGGGGAATTTTCTTTGTGGTGTAGAAACACTAAAGCATTTTGTGATCGTCCATTTGCGTTGCAACGTCAGCAACATGAAAAAGGTCGGCAAAATGTCGACGGTGACCCCCCTAGAAAACTTCAGCGGACGCGCATGGCTACTTTAACCCTTTCAGCAAGCTTTCAAGTATGGGCAAATCAGGCAAAGCTAACCATGTACGAAATTGAAAACTAAACAAAATGTATTCAGACGACACAACCGTTCTTGAATAGTTTACTTTTACTACACAACCGTTTAAGATGGAACAAATCTATAAATCGTTCTGTTCATTTATTTTAGATTGCTTACTCTTGATTCTTGAACGTTAAATGTCAAAAATGAACAATTTAAAAACTATTCAAGAATTTTCAAGGACCCCGGAAAATATTCAAGGACAGCAAGATGTTTTTCAAGAATCAAGGACATAACAAGTTTTGACAGCAAATTCAAGGACAATTCTTGGCGCTCAAGGACGTCTGGCAACCTTACTCAGGCTGAGTCTACTTTCTACTCAATCTACCGTGAACTTTACATCGGCAACATCATACAGGCCTAAGCGTGATGCAACAATATCGTTCTTCTTACTTGCACAACAATGAACAACAAGTGACGCAACAACTATCCATATTTCTTGTTTCGCTATCTGCACTCAACCTCCTATATAACTAACTGGCCTACTTGGAGTCTGAATGCGGCACAGCGATCTAAAAAATTTCATAATGACGCTCCAACAAGCTGAAGCAAAAATCATTTCCCATAAAAAACGAGGAACCCTCATGGAACCCTTAAAAGTCACGGAACCCCACTGCATGTTTTGCGGAAACCCTGTTGAAGAGCACTATTCTACATCGCAGCCTAAGCTTATTAACCACAATTTAATGCGAAAAAACAGAATGTGGTTAATGTAATCTGCAAGTTTTGAAAGGTGCAAGTCACTTATCAAGTGTGGGTATTGGGATGTAGGCAGGAGTGCAATGCTAAAAAAATAAGTGTGAGAACGCACCCAAAAACTAGCCATTTTCATGTAAAGCAAGTGTAGGAACGCGAAAAAAGAAGTGTAGAGAGGCACCCAAAATCTAGCCAATATCAGTAATTACACCATTATGCCAGTTAGGAGCTACGCAAGAGACAGCTTGTCGTTTGTTCATTTACGCGACGCCTGGAACTACACACAGGAAATCTGAGTAAAAATACACATCTTCAAGTCAGGTTACTATGAAAAAAGTGTGGGAATGCCGTTCCCACGCGTTCTCGCCCCGCTGCACCCCTGGACATAGGACCTTTCTTATAACTTGCCATTAGCTTATTATGTGAGCTCAAAACAGCCTTTTGCTCAGCCCGGAGCCAGGTTTTAAACCTCGGGAGGAAAATATTTTTATTTTTATTATATGTTTAAAACAAATTTTTCTGGGCACAACACAATGTGGGGGGGCACAAAAATATTTGGGGGGCTACTGCCCCCGAATGCTGGCTACGGTCCTGCTTTTACTATTTCTGTCATTTCTGATAAAGACCATGCGAGGTCATTAGTTCGCTTTTCCTTAACATCATCCTGAATGTTCCCTGTTCTTACATAACATTTTGATTGTGAAAAGAGTTACTCTAAGCGGAATTAACGTGCCTAAGCAAGGACGTACGTAAGAGGTTGGGGTTACTCCCCCTTTAGTTTGATATGTTACAAAAACTTTATTACCTGCGCAAAGGAGATTAATTGCTTTCGCTTACCTTTTGCTTGTTAATTTGTCGACCTAATGCAAAAATTGTAGTTGTAAGCCCTCTGACGCAGTGGTGAGTGTGTTTTACTCCCCCGTATTAACGCTCAGCCTGATATGTTTGCAGTTATGAACTGCTGTGTCGTAGCGTTGAGTTTGTTTTTCTCCGATATCCCAACTTGTAGCGCTGGTAGTTTATAATCAGTGCAATAACACATAAAATAAGGAGAGTGAGTGTGGAAGAATATGCATATTTTGTCAACAAACCGCCAAAACGTTGGCTTGGAAGCATATACATGACGTCAAATTGTGACGACACAAACAGCGCACACCAAATACAAATGACCACCATATGCCACTGAATGAAAATCCAACCCGTTAAAGTTTTCTGCGTACGCCACTGTAGGCACCAATGCAAAGGGCAGTTAAACGAAGTGTAGGTGAGCTCATGTGTTCAATACGTTTCAACATTGGTTTGATATTCCATGACTTGAACAACTCCATTCAAATAGATTATACAGCGGCTTAACTGAAAGATGGCGTATGGCACTTAAAAACGTTACAATCTGTGCCACAGAATTTAATCATTTCGTATAATTTAAAACCCTGTAAAATTTTTTGATTTGCTGTTCTGTTGTAAATAATCGTAGAAGGGTATTTCGTTGTCAAAGTTTTCATCAAAATACGTTCCAAAATTTTGAAACTCTTGCCTGGGTCCTCCGTATCATCAGCAATGACGTTGCAAGCGGTTGAATGACGCATTTTGCACACACATCATACGTAACCCATACATGTCGATGGGGTTGCTGAGTCAGTCCCGCAGCTACGCTTTTTTGGGGGGATTAGCCCCCCAAACAAAGCTCCAAGGCCGCAAATGAATTTTGAAGCACTATAAATCAGTGGAGTTTTCATCAAATTTCAGAATGTAAAGCCCCACTGAACAAACGTAAAGTCCCCCTATTGAAAACTTTCTGGCGACGGTTCTACGCTGAGTGTGTGCAATACTGCTGTATACTAAAATCGCACCACCTGTTTGAGATCATTTAAAGTAATGTGAAGCATGTTTTAGTCTCGAGTACTTACCAGGCGGGGGTGAGTAGTTGGTATTTCTGCGGTCAATACTTGGCAGCCGACCGCCGAAGTCTCCAGGTACCTCTTGAGGCATCTCGTGTATTTCCGGCTGCTGCCTGACAACTAGCGGTCCTCCTTCGTCATCGTCAGAAGAGCTCGAGCTTGGACTTTCAAAGTTGTTTCCGTGTAGCTGATCGTTACCGGAACTTTCGAGGCCCACCTGGTCACCAGGATAAGGTTGCAAATCCTTTTCTGCTTCAATCGGCAACATGTTTTCACTGGAAGGTGCTGATGAAGCTGTATCAGTTTTGTCTAAATTTTCATCGAAGTTTGTCACAGGCTTTTCTCTCTCAAGGTTTTTGTGAAACTCAGAATCCAAATCCTTAAATTGCGGAGATTCACTTTCGCTAGACTTCGCATCATCATCCGGTTTTAAATGTTCTTTTCCATCACCAGTGGGTTGTGGATGATCTTCATCTGAATTTTGATCGATATTCGCATGTGGAATCGAATTATCTTTATGGAGGTCAAGTTCATCTTCATCGCTGTTTTGCTCACTGCTAGATGTAGAACTTTTATCTGAATCACTTTCTGCATCTGAATGATCTTCTGATGGCAAGTTTTTGCCATCTTTTTCTTGGTCAAAACCTAATTCGGCCTTGCCAGCTTCAACATTCGCTTTTGAAGCAGGCTCTGGCTGCTCCTCTGTATCTGTTGAAACATCTTCGTGATTATCGGAATGCATCACCGGAGCTAGTTTTTCGCTAGTTTTTCTAGCTTCATCGCCAGATGGATCGTTTACATCCTCATCATCAACTTCACTGCCTTTCTTAGATTCAAGCTTCCAATTCTCTGATTCTGATTCAGAGGATTCAGAGCTGCTAGACTCATCATCGCTTGAGGCAAAACGGTTTTCTACAGCTTGCTGATTTTGTGGGACACTACCATGGTTTTCGTTTGCATCCCCTGAAAAGTTAATGAAAACAAGATTTAATTGAAGTCCCGTTATCAGAACATTATTTCGAAGCAGGCAAACCCTAATGTAACCTAAATAGCACAAGCAGAGTGTCGAAAATGTCGTTAATAGGTAAAATAATTTATGGCTTACCAACATAAACAACGATTTTTAGCTTGAAAGTGGCGTAGCCAGCCCGCAATTTTGGTTGAGGGCAAATCTTTTGACTCTTTAACGAGCAACAGTATTTTGTTTGGGACACCACCTCTCAAAGTACAGCATGACAAGATATGCTAGAAATTTTGGGGAGCCATGGCCTCCCCTGGTATGATAGACGGTTATAGTGATTCATATAAAAATGTGTAGCCTACTTTATTGCTAATACAGCATTTTCACACCTTGAACAACGTTTTCTTCTTGTACTTCATCCATACTGCTCACACTGCCACAGGTTTTATTCCAACAGTATCCAGCTGTTATAAACAATTCCGACCCAGGAAGGTCGTTATAAGGAATCGTCTACGCAATTCGACTTTCCTGTGATCACAAAAACGTGCTTTAAAAATAAAGCACGAATGCTTAAAATAATTGGCAAAGCACTCTCCTTTTGGAGAAAGAGAGTGGAGGTTTCTTTCCTTTTTTAGTGCTTGAACAGCTGACCAATATGCAGCATTTTCATAAACTAGTGTTCGTATGGGCGGGCCAAACACGCATACACTGATGAAGACTTCCGTTGTACAATATGTTCTGAATAAAAATTTTACAGCACCATCTTTGTTGAAAAATGAGATCAAGCTAAGTTGCATTTGGAAGATTTGATCCTGACTGAAATTGAAAGTTCTAGGCCTGCTGCAAGCTTTAAAAAGAATCAGCAGTCTGAGCTCCGCTTATAACTTAACGATGCTTCGGACTTGCACATATTTGTTTTCAAGTAACAAGTTTCCACAAAGGCGACACAGTTGAATTAATTAACAAAACTTTTAAACAGGAAATCGATTTCACGTAACACTACTACGCACCGTCGGTCTTGAAATCTTATTCAAATACTTTTTATGCCGCTTGACATCAAAGAAAGCACAAAACGCTTGCCAATTTCAAAGCTAAGCCTTAACTGATTCATCAAAATCAAGAACTGACATATTGGCTCAAATCAGTTTTTTGTTCCAGTCGCCGACGCGACCCACAAGCTCAGTCAAATTATTTGCTTTTCGTTCACATTAATTCAAAGAAAACGCTGTTCTGTTTAACGTCTTACACACGATCAAATATGCTGCCTATCTAACTTACTGACGAGTTTCAGATTTGGTCTAGAAGGATTCAGGAATCACACTTTACAAACGACACAGCTGATCAACAACCTTGCATTCTTTTCGCCAGCATCAATCTGCAAAAAGCAGCTGGAAGCATGTTGCCCTTATATTATTCACGTTAAAACCTTCACGCTGCCCGAGATGTAGGATCACTCAACAAAATATGTCGCTAAATTTGCCACGATCAATAATTTTTCATACAAATAAAGCGCATCCGTGAGTGCTACGAATGTCTCTTCGTCCTAACATTAAAATATTCTATCATAAACCAAAGCCGCCAGACCGCTTTTGCTCCTGGCCTCAGGGCAAGAAACAGCGCTCTGGTTGGACCACATACGCTAAGCTTTGTGACGTCAGAGCAGCGTTGGTGCGTAACCTGTCATGAGTGGCCAGCTCAAATAAAATAAGATATCAGCGTCAAACTCGTCCAACAAGCTGGCCATCGAGTTTCACAAATGCACGATTTTTCCTTTCCGTCGACATAAACAACTGGAATAGTTGTTACCTTCGTGCAGTTTCATAGCCAATCACGAGCACGTCTCGTGATTGCTATTTTTCTACTTTTTCTTTTTTCAGTGGTTGCTTCATTGACATGCTAAGTTCACGAATGATCAAAGGAAAGAAAATATTGTCGTTGCACGCCAAAAACTGATACAGTGAGATTGGCATTGGCCAGGTTCTCGAAAATCTAATTTGTTTGGACAAAACAATACACTGTGGCACGTCGACGGTATCTATTAGTTCCAACTGTTAATTTGCCAACTGACTTTACAGCAACATGTTGGAAGACTGCGACAAACGCATCTGGGGGGTTTCTGCGAATAAGAAGCAGGCTCGCTGCTTCTGTGTTGCAGCGCACTCACCTTTCTTTAGATATCGTCTTAGGTGGAATTAGTAGGTCAGACACGTCATGCAGCGTTGCCTCAATGCTAAACAGTGGGGAGAAGCTTTTGTACAGAACGTTGCCGGTTTGTCGTTCTGTTCGCGAGCGGGGAAACGTTTCAAAATCTCAATCAAACAGCTGACACAGGAATTGCCGCTGACCGGATCGCGAACCAAAAACACCAGACACGCGTTTGATCGAACGGACTTTTGGGAGTTTCACAACAGACTTCGAGCAGGACGTGACCTGGATGGAACAGGGATGTCGAAGCGACATCTTAAAATGCAGAAAGTACGAGCCCTCGAGAGAGCAGCGGAATTCCAAGTATTTTTTATTCTTGATGTGGGCAAGATTAGCGCCGAGTAGGAAATTGGAAGATAAACTCGTCTCTGCTTTACTTCGAAGCAGTGTTGTCACTTCTGATGTTTAACATCAGATCCGATATTTTGAGATAAATTTCTGATGCCTGATGTTTTGGCGACAAATCTGATGTTGACTGGGCTGTTGTTTTTGTTTTCCACGTATCTTCTCCTTTTAGGATGAAAATAAGTCAAGATTCATAATTTTTAAGTTTCTTTCATCAATCTCTCACTCTCATGTGTGTTTATGTATCGTTCCATCCTTACGAAGCTCTCTGCACTGCGTTGGGATTGACATTTCACATTAGTAATAGAAACATTTAGCTTATGTGAAAATGTAACGCAAAAGTTTGATGTTATCTGATGTTGAAGAAGGCAACTATCTGATGTTAACAAGACTGATCCCAGTGGCAACAGACCCGTAGCCACGGTGGGGCATTCGGGGGCAATGTTCTCCCAAATATTTTGTGCCCCCCAAATTTTGCTGCGTTCAGAAAATGTTTTCAAAAATACATGGTAAAGACAAAAATCTCCCCCCGTAAAAATGTATTTTGCTCCCCCAGACCTTAAAACCTTGCCACGGCCCTGAGTGGCAACAGTGCTTGGAAGTGACACGCTTAGCTACACGCCTCTGCAGCACAGACAGAAAAGACAACACACGAGCAGTTACGAATCGAGCTACACAACCGCCAGAGCGCATTTTATTTACATAATTTTGATACACACAACTGAACAAGGAACGAAACCAACGCCACAACGCAACGAAACGAGGGGGAACGAAACCGTCATTTTCAACCCTTAACACCCAATCAAAGTCTCGGCACGAACATTGAACGCAACCCAACGTTTAACCGTGTTAACTCGTAAACTTATCATTAATTAATTATTAATTACGACATTGTGATCAAAGATATCGCGCTTAGTGCAATAATGGACGGTATCGACAGAAAACACATAGAGAGAAAAAGACTGATCTTTATACCGAATCGGGCGAAGAAAAAATCTTAAAAGAAACGTCACCCCACGACGGAAAAGTTCTACATAAATCGTCTATATTACAAGGCAAAATACATTCGTGAGACGGAGTCACTCAACTGCCACCACATCGTTGCCTCTACTGCTGCTGCTGCTGCTGTTGTTGTTGTTGCTGTTGCTCAGGTGTAAGCGGTGGTGTTAAAATTTCATTTTCGGACGACACCAGGGTCTGAGCCAGAGCAGAATGGCTTTCGACGTCGGCAGGCGCGAGCACGCCGTACTGGGCCAGAGACGCCTCGGGCAGGCCGATGTATTGAGGGTGGGGGCATCTGATGGAGGCCTGTTGTGCGTAGACGGCGGTAGGCTGCAAGGAAGGCAAAACAAGTTAAGCTAACACAGTGGTTCCCAAAGTGGGCGGTACCGCTCCCCTGGGGGCGGTGAAGCAGAAATGGGCGATTGGGGGCCGGTGAAGCAGAAATGGGCGGTTGGGGGACGATAGGAGACCCAGTTAGTAATTACATTTCTGTTGTCTTACTAATTTTGAGTGACCAAATGTCATAAAACACAGTATGATCAACAAACACGTATGAATGTAATTTGTAAACAAAAACTTGGCGTATTGGAAACAAAACAGAGGTGAAATGCTAGGAGATAAATTGATGAACTGCAGTCTCCATCGCTAAAGGTAAGCTGCACAGTAAAACTGTTCTCCTCTATAATTAAATGAATATGATTGGAATTTTCGTCAGCTGTACTTCTTGGCACGGGTAAACTGCTATTTAACAATGCCCGTTTCGTTACAGTAATTATCACCGGTCAGGTTTGAGAATGCACACTTGCACTCAGACTCAGCCTGTAACCAAAAGCGTGAGCTACTTTTGAATGGAGTGCTTTAATGATCACAAATATAATAATAACCTTGTACGAGTTCAATTCGAAAGTAGAAAGGCAATTTTTGATTTTTACAGATAGTGTTAGGTGCCAACAAGAATAAGTTACCTAAAGGGAATCGAAAAGATTCTGGAAAACAAAAGTGTGTTTCAGAACGCACTTTAGCTTGAGCAGCGCCAAGGAAATCCAGGGAGAGATGGTAGAGCCAGTGGACGACTGCAAGTGTCACGGCTAAGTTAAAAAACTTGTAATATATGCAGATTAAATTCAATCTTGCACTGCTCCGAACTCAAAATTTACTAAAAATGTGGCAGAGTATCAATGGATTGATTGATTAAAGGACACCAAAGGGTTTAGGTTTAGAAAAAGAAAAATAATTGAGGTCGAAGAAAAAGTCCAATATTTTTCAGTGTTTATACTTATCCCAGTACTGTAGCTTGTTGTGGGGATCTGATATCTAACCAAAACGTTTTAATTTAGACAACACACATGAAAAAAGTAATCGCCAAACTTTATTTCTTTACTCTGAGAAGCAAAATAACTGACAAACAATAGTAGGTCAGAAATTTCGCTTGACACCGGCAGCTAGCGCGTACACTCTCGGGTATTGCCTGCAGGCGCGCAATCAGGGGGGAAAACGGGCAATTGCCCCTCCCCCGAAATCTTCAAAAACATGTTTAGTTGTTAGGTACAGCAATTTACAGTCATTTCTCCCCGAGAGTATCAGCTGGTTGCAGCCCTCGCTCACGGGGGGATTTTTAGCAGCTCTAGTCATTTTGTGCTTTAAGAAGCGGCATCCCATACAAAATACTGTTGCTCGCCTAAAGTCAAACATTTTGGGCTCTCAAATTTTTGGACTGGCCACGCCACTGCCTTGGCTTGCCCGATACGCACCATTCTCAGATTTCCATGCTCTCCTCAATGTATGACGCGGGACCCACGTCGGCGTGCAACAGCGCAAAACC
>JGI24022J15233_10011609_pt1 | contig 10061 bp, 8 predicted proteins | sample Ectturendosymbi2_FD_15233 | JGI IMG/M metagenome (IMG submission 15233)
ACTAATTAGCTAATTAGATAATTAATTAATTTGTTTATTTTAGATCATAACTTTTGAACCAGAAACGCTAGAAAGTCGATCAAAGGATCGAAAGACTTTGACTCGAGCCTAGTTTCCAATGAAAACTTCAGCGAAACACATTGGCCTAGCGGTAGGGCCCTAGGCCAGGCAACATGAGCCAAAATGACCCTAAAACTACTTCACTTATGACGTCAGTCACAGAAAATCCACATCTCCCAACCAAAAATTTTTTTTCGAGTGCAATCTACTAGACTGGCCGATCCGTTTGAGCCCTTGAACAGCTCTCTAGCGCAATTGGCAGAGGAGCTAGGGCGTTGGTAAGGCAACCGAAAACTGCTGTTTTTGAGGCTGAAATTGAAGTATGAATATATCGTAGACTGGTTTTCTTCAAAATTCACATCTTGAAATGTGTACAGGTGATGGATCTTAAAATTTGCATATAAACCTGTTTTTGTGCCTTGGTTTAAGTATTGAAGAACTAAGTTACCAGTCTGGAAGGATGTAGGTACTATGCTTTTAGTCTCAAATACACAGTGCCATTTTGGTCCTGACATTTTGCACAGTATATCAAATTTTAAACATGTCGCAGAAGATGACTGATTAGTGTCAATTTTGTAAGAAATATGAAAAATTTTTTGAGTCTTGTTGGGAAGTAAGTACAAATACTCAATATTTTTTGAAGCAGTAACAAATGCAAACAGGTGTGATATTTGAGAAACAACTCTTTGGGTATCTAGACATGACGTAAAAGATCCAGGTCTTGAGTCTCACGTTTTTGACCAAGCCCAGCTTTGATGTTTGAAGCTTGTGTCAGTCTTGGAGAATCAAATCTTGTCTGCACCACTTATGCTGACATTGAAACCTCTGGCTGTAAAGACAAATCTGCTTTATTTGTGCCTCTGAAGTTGCACATATGATGTTGGAAATGCAACCCAGGGGCCAATAAAAATTTTTTTGTAACCTTCCCATTGAATTATTGTAGTATTTTAATTGTATAATTCAGATTTAAAGATTAAAACATTGTAGTTGACCTTGAAAGAAATGGGTGCTTTTGATATATATTTGATGCAGCTGCAGTGGATTCATCTTACCCAGATCTTTTTCAGTGTGAGCCTAATTGTCAGTCAGTGGGTGTAGTGCTGTGGACAGCGGCATGCCCCGAAGTGTTAACATTTTATGAATTTACCAGTGAACATTTATATTGAGCTGGAAAACAAAACAAGTTTCTGGAAACTAATTGCTCAGTTGCCTGTTGTGTTCATGTGGATTCAGATTCATCAACATTCCTTCTGTTTCACTCATGGTCAGCATACTTTACATCATAGCTCCCTTCTACCATGCTTGTCAGAATAGTTGTATTTATTGTATTTATTTTAATGTTTGTACCGGACATGTGTCCATAGAGCACAAGCACACACTGTCTGCACAATGCAGATTGATAAAAACAGACACAGAACATTTTATAACAGCATTGGAGGTAGAACCACAAGATTACAGGCCTTAACACTATTGTTTGCTAACCTGCAAAACACTTGGTACAATACTACATCCAGAGTAGAACACTGAGTTCAACCCTGGCCAAGGCAAGGTGAAGTGCAAATGTGTTGTGGCTTGCACACATCCTCAAATTAACACTGTAACGTTCGGGCACTCAGTCACAAAGTAAAATGTGGTTATAGTGTTCAAAGAATAAGGATGAATATAAACAATCTGACAGCATCAAAGCATGCAACCATACATTGTTAGATTATCTGCATCGTTTAATATAAAAAGTCCAGTATAAAACTGTAAAAGCCCTAGTAATACAAGCTCAGGTTAAAATTGTTGTAAGGGTTTGTCATTCAATATAAAAAATATGAAAAAGCCTGGTAATCCAAGCTCAGGTTAAAATTGTTTTGAGGGTTTACCATTATTTTGCAATTTATCTTGCAAGCTACACACATGTACAGCCTTCTTGCATACCAACATGGGTAAGCTGCAATAGTTGAAGAAAGTAAATAGATCATTAGTCACATACTGTGCCAAATAGGTTCATTAGAATTATGCACCATTGTTGTTACAAAGGTTGGCTTTCACTGTTAGCAAGTAAGGAATGAGAATGAGATGAGTTAATTTTTACCCTTTTGCTTGTTTCTGTGCATCTTCATTCAGTTCACACAATTCCAGTGTAGCATGAATGTTTTTGTTGAGTACATCTGACATAGATCTATTGAAAAATGTGCATTAGCTTTAAAAAAACGATTGTTAATTTACTGCTGTTGAATAAGTCAAAAACTTTTGCAGCATTTAATTTAGACATTCAAGCAGCTTTTATTTTATTTTGCTATTGTAGGTTTAATCGCAGCTGTGACAAGTGAAAGCCAAGTGGCCATTTGGAAATCAATTGTGATGTCTGGGACAAATCAACTGGAGCTGGAAGACAGTTGGAAACTGCAGCCTGCAGTGAAAACAGAATACTCTCATGGACCTCTCATGGTATGCATACACTGGCAAAATTGTGAATTAGCACATATTAATATATGTGTGCATATAAGTGCATCTTTCAACTTTTATCTGGTTTCAGACTTTGATTGAGAACTAATGACAGACGTTCAATCCATCATTTTTTGGTTTGAAACTGACAACCATAAGAGCATTTCTCTTTGGAAATGCCACATTATCCCAATGCAGTACAACATAAATACTTCGTCATACATTTGAATGATTTGCTGGTACTTTGCCTTCTTGGAATTTTATTGCTTCTTTGCAGACTGAGAGTACGCCTTCATTCAACTTAAAATAACTTTTGTGGTGTGTTTTCTATTAGCTCATTCAAAATGGCGTTCCATGGCAGATAGGTGTTAGGTATCGTTAACAGGATTCCCAAACAGTGTTGAAAGCATTGAATTTCAAAATTGGTTTTCAAGACCTTGGAAAAGCATTGAATTTGGCCAAAATGTACAATTAGGTATTGAAAAAGTATGGAAATTCTAAATGGCGAAGAAATCAGAAGCATCAAGCGTCTGAGCAGATTTTTATTGAAGGCAAAGCACTTCATTGTTTATGCAGTGTTATGGAATGTGTAAAATTGAGTTTCATGATTAAGAAATTTGGAAAATGAAGAGAAAGGTATTGAAAAATATGGAAAAAGATTTTTGAAAATGTCTGAGAACCCTGGGCTAAGCTTCTTCTCATAAAAATTCCTTTGGCCACATGTCTGAATTGGAGACATTCCAGTTTATTGTTGAAAATTGTACAAACGTTTCCTAGTTTTTAGAAGCCATCCAAAGCTTGAAACGTGTTTTTTTTACCTCAGGGCTAAATGTGTTTCGTTCATAAGAACTGCTTTGAACAATGCCATTCAATTAATATTCAAACGTTTCAGTTGAATGGTGGTTGTTGTACTGTTGGCGTATCTCAGAGCCATTGCTTTTATTTCTCGCCTTTGTGAGCATATCACATGTTGCATACTGTGTTTTATGCAAACCTTCTTCATAAAATCCAGTGCAATGTGTGTAAGTTGTGTCAGAAAAAATGTGCTCATGCATCATCAGCATCCATCAATAAATAAGATAACAGGTGTTTTTGATATGGAAACACATGAATGTTATGAACTTGTGTTATTTCTTGAAAGAGTATGCTCGTATATAATAGTGGTTATAAACATCACATATCTTTCATTATTATTTTAATATAAGGTGTGCCGTTCTTGTTTAACCACAGTTTCTTTTGATACTTGTGTTATCTTGTCTTTGCACAAATCACTGAAATGCATTATCATGGCAAGCTCTTCTGCACAAAAGCAACGAACTCTGCGACTTTGTTTTTTTGCATATACATTTGAATTTGGAGTGTCACGAGTGGTCTGCGGCGCCCATCTCCAGTTACTTGCGCCGTGGGCCACGCGGCTACTTTCGCAGTGAATACTGAACTGGTGGCGAGTCAATGACAGCACCGCGCCCGAGCTGTTTCCTTGCATCCATCCATTAACGCCGAGCGCGAGGCTGGACAAGTCGCAAGTCCCGTTTTCCAAGTCTTCGATATGACCCGACTGGGAATCGAACCCAAACTACCAGCTGCGGTAGCGCGTGCTCTATCCCACTGAGTGAGTGGTCTTTATTATTTCAGTGGTGCTTCAATCATCCAGTTTTGGCAGTTGGTTTGGCAGAAGGTGTAACGTTGCTAACTGAAGAGAAACCAAAGTATGCTCTCTCGGCAACGCTGGCTGTCATCCAAACTGAACCAAGTCATGTTTCCGTCGATTTCATTGGAAAGAAAACGTCACAAACTGACTTACCTGGTACTGTTGTTTAGTTTTTTGCTGCTCTAAGTTTTTTTTGAAATTTAGAATTAGCCACGTTTCCTTACATAGTCCAAAGACACAATTCGCAAAACTGCATTCACTCTACTTTGTTGCTGTTGTTAAATGTTTTTTTTTGTAAGACTCTAAAACATTTATGCTTTTTGAAATAGGACTTGGACTGTCACCAGTACGCATGCCCGAAACTGAAACTGCACTTGGAGAATCTGTTGATATAGAAGTAGCTTTGAGATTCAGTGGAATTGCTGCTGCGTGTGTAAGTACTGACGTTTTCAATGCGAAAAGATACTATGTGGTTTTGGAGTTTTTTCATCGCAAATATTTTTGACAGATTGAGGTTATTACTGTGGAGTTTCCAATGTTAATTTAGATAACATTAGATGTAATGATAATTTAACGTGTTGGTAGAAAAATTTAAGTCTTATTTTTTAAAGTACAACTGGTTGTTTCGTGTTGTCAAGATGAGATATTGTTACGTAGCATGCCTATGAGTTCAAAAGAGTTCAAAGACCACTGAGCTGAAGAACGATTTTTTAAAAATCGATCGGCGCTGTGGTGCTTGAATTATTTGCCGTCTGCACGTCCCGCCTACCACAACTTGCCAAAACACTTTGGCAACGTTTTTTCAAGCTTGTATATTCATTCAAATTGGTTCCAAGAACTATTATAAAATCTACAGTAGATACTTCCGAATCTCGTTGTTTTTTTTGCGGACACAACCAGCACACTACTTCTACTAGCAAAATATAGATTCTTTAAATATCTTTAGTGTTTACATTATTTTCCTCACTTGGACGCAGTATGAGAGTCTTTAAAATTTATTTAATTCCGTGTAATTCTGTGGAAATCATTTACGAGGAAGACACCCTGGTAAATAATTAACAAAATGTAAATTATAAAATTATAAAAAAGGCAGACGTGACTTTTGCACGACGCACCAATTTCGCAATAAAATCTACTACGGTCTGGAGACTTTTGTTGGGTTCAGATGCTGGGCAATGCTTCTTCGAGCAATGCTATTTGTTACTTCATCCCAGGTTTCTCTGCCAGATGAACTCAAGTCATTTCAATATTTTCAAACGACATGATAGTATTTGATTTTGTTACAGAGTCACATTGCTGTGTGGAATGGCAAACAAGCTGCAGTCTATGAAGTGACCCCAAGTGCCCAAACTGCTCTAGGTACTTAACATTTCTGGCTTCCTTTATACAAGCTATTACTTTATTTTTCATTGTCGAAGATAACTTGCTTGTGAACGATATCTACAAATGCACCCGGCGGCTGCGGATTTGATCATAAAACACGAAAGTGTTTTTGTGGCCACGATGGTTTGTGCATGTCTTAGGCATGAAATGCTGCTACAACAAAAGGCATAATGAAGTTATTTTCAGAGACATTGTAAGCTTTGACAGCAAACATTTAACAAACTGCAATAACCGGCAGCCGGATCTTGTAAACAAGACTGTAATTATCTATGAAACAAACAAGTTTCAGCAGATACTTTTTTTCAAAAAAAAAATTGTTGAGGACATTTTTAGATCAGAATTGTTTAGTTTGTGTGGTAGGGTACATGTTGAGTTTTTGATTTGACATGCATTTATTTTTATAGAAATTCCTGTGAACTTGCCCATTCCTCTAAGCACCCTATGTTTCATTTGTTCATCCATTCAAAGCCCGTCGAATGTGAAGTGGCGTTACATATTATTTCGAATATTAATTTTTTGTGAAGTAGTTGCTTCGCTTAGAATGTTGTACATGTTTAAATTATGTTCTTTTGGTCACTTATTTCTGAATGTTGACTACGGTAAGTTGCTGTAACACAGTGTTATTGGTTGGTTAAAAAAACAGTTGCTGAGGTGTTAAATCACTTTGAATGCATTAGTGTTCTTCCACAAGGGCATTCTAATATGGTTGTGGTAATAGTGTGGTTTTGATCCATTCTTTCTATGATCATGTGCTCTTTTCTATTTTGTGCAGGTATTTTTAAGTGCAATTCAAACGTTGTAGCTCTGCACGACCAAACCATTTTTTGCGTTGAACAACCAGTGGATTCAAAAGATCGAACTAAAATTCAAGCCATGAATTTTCAGGTGAAATCTATATACTCCTTTGCTGTTGCATTTGTATTGGTGTTTGCGAAAGCGAAGCAGGCAAAAAATCCAAACATCTATCATGACTGCATCAACATAAATCTCTTTATCAGCAGCCGCAAACAAGCTTCCCACGCATTATATGCTCTTGAACTTTCGCGTTTTGTGATACTGCTGCAGTGTTGCACGTTATTATTTTCATCGAAACGGAAATGGTTTGCTGCAGGTTTGTGTGTTTCAGTTTGCAATTCACAGTTGTTCAACTTGCTTCTGAGGCACATGATGTTTCTGAGCAAAATGCTTCACTCAGAATATACATAGTATGTTGCTATTTGTTCTGAAGAACTTATAATTTCAGGTGTTGCAGGGTCAAAAATTAAACAGAAGAGAGGTTAAAATGCCGATCTCAACATTTTTGCAATTCCTCTCTACAGAAGTTCAGTATAACCAGGTTAAAATATGTTTGTGCTCTCATGGCCCGACGCTATAATACGTTCGTCAGATACTTAACAGCCACAAAATATAAAATCAATATTAGTCGTAACAAAAGCGATTAAGAATGCTGGTCATTTTCAGTCATTTAAAAGTATTGCAGTATAGTCGCTAATCTTATACCTAGGTCAGTGAAATAGATCAGCACTTTATTGCACAGATTTGAGATCTTGGAGGCGATTCAGAAAAAAGTGTTCCAATAAGTTCGCACTTAGTTCACTTTTGCTTGTGAGATTGTGACAAGCTCCTTTTTACAAACAAAAGAATCAGTTGCGATGTTTCCGTAATGGTAATCTTTTGTCTAAATTCTGACGACTTTTTCACTTTTCGTCTGGATGATTTGTAATTTGTTTTTACGAAATATACCTAAACAATAGTTGGTTAAGGTTTTGTAGCGCATTTCATTTTACCTTTTTCTTATCGTTTTTGTTTTTTAAATGTTTCCAGGGGACTGTGAAACAATTAATTCATGTCCAAGAAAATGAAGGTGACCCTGATCTTATTTCTATATCTGGAGATTTTATGGTGGTTGGGACCACTGCTGGGTTTATTAAAGTCTATGATTTGACGAGAAGGTAGTTTACTCTTTTTTAACGATTTATTGCTTTTCACATGTATGTATTGTATTACCATCCCTATGTATGTGCACCAACATTCATTCGTATCAACGAATCCTTGCTTTAGTGAATTTAATTTTATGCATGCAATTGATTCGATATGTTTCAGATTAGTTGGATGCCAGACGACCATAAATATATAATCAAATCTCCATAAGACGTTGCAGACAATTTTAGTACCTCTTAGAATTGGAAATTTTTGTTGAAATTTACCTTTTGTTGAGTGCATTTTTACAGAACGTGATTCAATCGAAAATCAATTTTACATGCTTCATCTGAACAAAGTATTTTGACATGATTAACTGAAAAAAATATTTTGAAACGTTTCGCTTAACCGTTACTTTTTGCAGAGACGCAAAATTGCTCTATAGCAGCAAAGCGATGAGTGAAAGCTGCAAAGATTTCAGCAAATTTGAAATGGTCTCCTGCAACCACAATGGTAGCAAAGTCGCGTTCTTCGGTACCAAGGTAACAGTTGCTTTTTTCAAACGTTATAATGGAAAGCCGTTGATCAGTTTTCACTGAAGGTATCTTTTCTAGTTTGTTGTTTTTACGTGGCAAGTAACTGAATTCGGCATGGCTTAGTACGGAGTTTAGAAAATTGATAATATTTCATAAAAAAACGCAATGGAGTTCGTCGATGTTCTGTTGTGTTACTAAAAGTGCTTTGCGAATTTTTTGCGTCTCACTCAATGATAAATACAGTACCATTTCAACGCCGCGTGTTTGGGAAAAGTGAAAAGTGAAATTGAAGCTTTACGTTTTGGTATGACAGCCAGCAGGTATCAAGTTGAAGGAGAATCATAAGAAACGCTCCGAAAACAATTGCTTTGACTTCTGCTAAGAAAAGTATAAAATGAAAAATCCAATGTGGTTCAATCCTAATCTGTCCTGTGATAGTTTGTCAAACTTCGAAGTTTTCCCAATTTTTCCACTTGCACGGGTCGGCCGCACAAGTCCTGATGCTGGTGCTGTAGAAAACCGTGCGTCGTTCAGAATAAAATTAATGTCTTTTCTTCAGGAAAGCAACCAGCCTGATTCGAGAGTCTGGGTTTACGACACAGAAATCGATAAAGTCTTCGGCTTCGATTTTTCATCTGGGAAGAACGACGACCAGGATGAGTTCACAAATGATGCCGGCCCTAAAAGCGACATGGAAGAGTAAGTTATGATTGGTTTGAAGAACGTTGCTCGTGAAGAATCCCACTGTTGATGTAATGCAGTCTCACTTTGCTGGTAACGTCCAATTCGCAGTGATCTGGTACTAAACGATTTCACCACAGCGTCATTGGAAACACAAACAAACCTCTTAGGGCTGCTGTCTCCGCGACCCCCCCGACAGGAAAAGCGGGTGTGAAAATGAATGGTTAGAAACATTGCATGCTTGAAACCACCTGAGTTTCCAGAGTGTGTGGCAATTTTTAAGAAAAATTATGCATATCTTGCAAGAGTTGGGCCTGTGCAACACTAGTTATCTCTATGTTTTTTTTATTTCATTCTTTTGTTACCATCTCAGACGCCCTGTAACTTACGCAGTAATGAAAATAAATGCACTGCCTGCTTTTGATTTTACGTGCAGGGTTGGTCAGCTTGTTTCATGTTTCTTGTGTCGCATTTAAGTGATTGTTGCAAAAGAAAACCAGCTTTGGGTAGAGTCTACTCATGAGAATGTTTAAATTGTTCGTGGGTGTTCCCACCAACACATCATTGCCTTTCATGGCAATACGATTATTCTGTCGCTCGATTAAAAGCGTGTGTAAGAAAAAATAGTTGCAAAATGGGTAATTATTGGCGAGCCTGATCTTCACAAACGTAAGAATGCATTATCTAAACAGCAGACACTGACGTAAAATACGTTTTCGTTGTGTGGATACAACGGCCAGTTTCGTGCCGCTGGCCATGCCCTTCAAAGTTTTGCGTATTAAAAATTTCTACCCTTCCAATACTTGGTGCAACTAGAATTCTTGCTTGCTTCTACTTCTTGCTTTTACTTAATTTTTTTTGATAAAACGTTGACTGAAACAAAGTCTTCTGATCAGGGGATTGCATCTATTTCTTATCATCTTTTGGTGAACGGGTGGCTCCGTTATGTCAGATTTAAATCAAGATCTGTTCTTCATCAGGAGCAGGGCAGACGCGGCTTTGGAAATCGCAGGACGGATTCCTGTCAGTGTCTGCTGGGACGCGATCGAGAACAGAATGTTTTCCTGTGAAGCGAAATTACTTCCTCAGTCGGAAAAGCAAATCGCAGCAGAACAAGCTTCATTCCGCAAACACAGTTCAAGTGATCCTCAACCGCAGGGGGTATTTATTATTGCTTGAATTTGTATTTACTTTTAGATTCGGTCGTACTTTCAGACAACGTTTAATTGCTGTTATTAAAGTTGCAGTGATTCTGGAAGCTAAACAATAAAAATAGTTTTGTTATTTATCTGTTTTCACTTCGCAGTTCTGGTGGACTGGCCCAGGGACACTAAACTTGTGGAAGGGCAAATACGGGGGTGTTTCCGCTCGGCCATCGCGTAGAGAGTTCGTGGCTT
>JGI24022J15233_10011613_pt1 | contig 10060 bp, 8 predicted proteins | sample Ectturendosymbi2_FD_15233 | JGI IMG/M metagenome (IMG submission 15233)
GATTGTGTGATTCACCACGAACGGGATGTGCGTGAAGAACAACACCGTACATGTATGTGGCGCGAGCAAGCAATAACAGAGTGATCATGGCATGTGAACTCTATTGTTGCTTGCTGCCACAGTGCGAAGCTTTGCGCATATGCCGCTCGGGATTTCCGATCGCAACAGTAGTATCAGTATAAAAAATAGAAAAAATGTAATTCATTCATTATTTGCCTATCTATCTTCAGCCTTATGATTGTTGCACACCTGATATTGGCAGCTGTTTTTGTGGGTGCTGTTTGTTTCGCTGAGACGTTTCGGTCATTTGTCCCGTAATATTATTAAAACTCGCCGTGACAGTATTCACTAGTCTATATTTTCGGTCATTATGACCGAAATGACTTAATTTCATTGGCCATTAAAAAAATTCGGTTTGTGACCGAAAAATACTGAAAAATAGCTAGACTCGGAGTAAACGATTATGACGGAACAGAACTTTGCTCCCAAACCGCTGTACTTCAGTTTGTCGCAGTTTTGCTTCTGCAAAACCTAGGATTCACCTTCTATGCTTTCTTCAACGAGATGCGCACTTCAGTCGAATGTGGTCACGATTTAAAACTAACTACGTACAAGGGCGTAGCCAGGGGGAAGCGAAAGACATTTTGGACGGCAGTTATTGAACCGTTGAGCAAAAATTGTCGTAAACGTCTAAATTCAATCATAAGCAGAGCCCACAAGTCTCACCTTCCGCGAAATATTTTTTTGGGCTGCGTGCCAACCTCCGTAGAATCGAACCTCAGGTCACATGTATTTGGATTTAGTTACGTTTGCACAGTTGACGTCACGTTTACGAAACAAAATCATCGATTTCGAGAAAACAGAATGATCGAGTAAGCAACTGAAGGGTCGCCTATGCAGAAGGCTTTGGAAGGATATTGGGGTTGCCAGCTCTTTTCTCCACCAAGGCACCAAATGCTCTATGCCTCGGTTCAACAAAGCGCGGTTGTGCGTAATGTTACGTTTGCATGAATTAGTCACCAGTCGTTTTCGAAGAAAAGCTGCTTTGAGGAGGCAGGTCATGATCAGGCTTGCCCTCGCCTGTCGCATACTTTCACGTCATCGCTGATTTGGCATGTCGTCACTGATTTGTCACCTGATGTTCCGCTTAGTAACAATAGTGTCGCATGAGTTCGGCGTTGTGAATTTTTTAATGTTCGTGTTTAACTGAAAGGGCTCTGTAGATTTTTCACAGAGCGTTTTCAGAAATGTATTTCTTTCGCGTTTCGGAATTGTGCCATAACAAACGTACAGTAGTTCATAATTTCTTTGGGTTGAGTCTGTTCGGTGCGGCATCAGTGCACAAAACATAAAGAAGTTACGAAATGTGATGTGAGTGTTGAAGTGCCTGTGGCAGTCACTGCGCAGGGCAGGTAAGAAACTCCGTGCTGATCACGTGAGTGATCTGAATGGGTGGTGTGGCACGCGCTGCACAAACACGAGTGTGGGCGTCACCGCGGTAGGCTGACACTATTGGCTGGATGATGGGCCCTGTACATGAGCTGACAGTACATCAGTATTTCAGTGGCAAAATCCTCGGTGCATACGTACGTGACTAGGATCGTGCGCTTTTTGTGAAATTGAATAAAAGTCGACACCCCATACCCCCGATATTGTCGTGGTAACAAAGACAGCGGACAATTATATGCGCTTTGAATTTTTCGATCAAATTTTGCCCTTTCATCCACAGTTTCCTAGTATGCATTCGAAGCAGCCTTTCATTAAGACGTCGCAGTCAGCCTATTCAGTGGCTGGGTAAGGAGGACTTATGTCACTTCCGGCGAAGAGTATTTTGAAACGTACTTGCTCAAGCCACGTGATTGGTGCTGGCAGTAGTAGACTCAACGACTGCGTGGTTGTGTTCTGACGTCGTGGGCGATTACAGTATTTAGTTGAGCAAGAGAGGTTTGTCTGCAGCAGTATCGTTTAACTCGGGCACAAAACAGCTTTGTGGGATTCAGTGCTTTGCATACTATGCTTCAACGTGTGGAAATTTTGGGTTTCTTCGCTTGACTTTACCTGGGTAAAGATGCTCTTTCACGTCTCTGTGTCGGTGAAACGTTCTGGTTGGAAATAACAGTGTCTGGTCGATGCAGATGCCGTTTTTTTGTACCAGCATCAGCCTGCAGTCGCGTTACTCAAGTTAGATATTTGGAGCATCCGTTCTCAAGACATGCACGCTGTAGATAACGTGGTGTGGAATTGCTATTCGTGAGTCGTTCAAAGATAATCTGGTGCTACTATATCGTGAGGTCTACCACACTAAAGCGTGAGATCTGCCTCCCGTTAGTAGGTCTACCGCTGCATCAAAGCAAGGAAGGTAAAAATAAACAAGTCACATATATTTCCATACATTTATTCTAGCGATACACACTTCGTACATATTCTAAGAATGACACAAATAGATCATTGGAATTCTACGGTCAAAGTTAAACTGACCAATGAGGTTACGCGGTACAAAAATTTGTATCGACGCAGTAGCGGCTTGCTCATGAAGTCGTGTAATATATCCTGAATTTGACAAGTCGGAAAACAACATGCCAGTTCTTCTTAGCAAATGAGGATACGCAGTTAAAGAGCATGAAACAAGCTTTTAGGTGCTGATTTAACCGTGAACAAGTTAAAACAAGCTAAAGTTAGCGGTCACGCTCGATAAAGTATTAACCGATATAAATTCAACTTCTGTTTTCTGTGGTAGACACTGTCTGTGGTTCGCTAAATCTGTGGTTCGTAAATCCACAGCCAAGACTTATTCAGCAAAGAGAGGGAGACCTGTTTTTTTAAGTTTCAAAATGAAGTAAGTGAATTGTTACATCGTTTATGAAAAGCTTGAATTTTTGTATAGCCTATAGGGGCACTAAGAACTAACTGTTGTTGCACTCTAACAATTAGTGGGTACAACTGTTTCTGGGGCACTAAGAACTAACTGTTGTTGCACTCTTTAACAAATAGTGGTTACAGCTTTACTAAATATAGTGATCCAGTGGTTTGGTGCAACAGAAGAGCTTTAGTTGTGCAGCAGAACCACAGCACCACCAACCGTCAACAACCAGCAAGTAAAAAAATAACGCGACTGGTTTCCCATATTTTGAAAAGCGAAGCCGAGCAGAAGTTCGGTAAAAGAGACGCGCGGCTTTTTTCGGAAGCGAAATTCTCGCGAGCTACAACCGCGAGAAAAAGAAGTGTTCCTCATGACCTCTTGCGTCAGTGTCGTGTACAGCATCGCATCACACTGCCAGCGCCTTGACACCCATCGATACGTTTTGAATGTGAGCAATTTTCACATAAAATTTTTGTCGTTTGACCAGCAGGCAGTCACTAAAATGAACAGTAGAAACCTCGTGTACTGCCCAGAAGTAAGCCACAAGGCAGTCCTGTTGCAAACCATGAGCCAGCGTCAACATCAAACTGCAGTCAGGAAATCTTTTCTGCGTCTTGGAGGATCTGCAGTTCTTGTAGCTGTGATGATCTGAATTCGACGTTAAAGTGGAAAGCTGCATTTGATCTGAGCAAGTTACAGATACAGACTTTGTGACGCAACAAGTCCTAGTTACTTGATTTTATCGTAAATACAATTGCAGCAACGTGCAAGCAAGTCGTTGTTCAAGCGTGTGCGTTTGCTGAGAAAGAGTTTTCAAGCAACAAACAACGCACTTCTAAATATTTTATTNGTCGAAATTCAAACACGCTGTCGGGGCGGAAATCTTCACAACAAGATCAGTGCAGTCATTGGCATAGCGCGCCCTGCAGGCCAAGTAGTCAACGGTGGCGGCTGAATGGTTGCATTGAAAAATGGAGAAACGTTCCTGATGGAGTACGGTTAGAATCAACAATTAATAGTATGAAGCAAATCATTTTTTCTCCTGGGACCATTTCATACCAAGCGTCAACTTTTCCCGTGTATCTGGATAGTTTGTAGGTAATTGGCTCGGTCATGGTTAAATCATTAACATCTCAACAAAAGTAAGCTCATTCCCGGCAAGAACTTACGAGAATAACCTGAAAACGATGTGGTCCAAGTTCCAATATTTCTATTTCGAAGAGACGTTTATCCTTCATGATTGTGGGCTATTCAGTTTTAACCACCCAAAAACTAAGTCAAGAAGGTTGCGTTTTTTTGTACATCAAGCTAGGAAAGATAATTTCAAACAGTTCAGATTTTCTTATTCAGTCACAGCAATCTGCAAGCTGCTCATCTTACCATGGGTACTGGTGACCTAGACTGATTGCGTCCAGTAAATGCAAATTTATTAGCATTATGCAAAGCAGTGGTTTCTTAATGTGATACTTGCTCACACGGTTCAGGAAGTTATTGCGTCGTCTTGGTGATGTTTGAATAGAAAAGCTCGCTCTCCGTGCTTCGTATTCTCTTTGAACTCACACGAACCGCTCGCACGCGCCCATCTTCGCTCCGCGTGCGCCACGGATTGGGCACGACGCTTGCAGCAATGCTGCAGTGTTGAAAAGTCAGTGGCCTGGGCCAGGGTCTTGGTGATGACTTTTCTGTAAAATTTATAAGAGCCTGATTGTTTCCGGCGTTAATCAATTTTGTTTTATAAAATTTGTAGCACCGGCCGTTTGTCAACAACCCTAATTTTGCATTTACAAAATAATGCTTTTTGATTTTATGCTTAATTTCCGCTCGTGTAAAAATGCAATGTGTGCAAAGTGCAGTTTGGGACGAAACAAATTTTACTGCTTTTAATTTTTTCCTTTTCTGTTATAGGTGTATGTGTTTGATGTTCTGTATAGCCTACTTAGACAAAGTAGTGGAAGCCTAGAACTACCCAGGATCAGTTACCCGCATATACATATAAATGTCGTGTTAACGGCCTGAAGCCGACTGCAGCTATGCGCTGTGTTCCAAACCATCGTAAATATTGAATCTAAGCGCAGGAAACGAATAGCGAGAAATCACGTCTTCAGCTTTCAAGCCTTGCGATGTATACATGTTGCCGAAGATTGCAATGCTGGTTGCTTTCACAGGCGTTAGAAGTATGGTTCTTTCGTTCACATTTTGTTATTGTTTCAACAGTCAGAGCTTCTGAGTAGAAAACACGACTTTATTTTGCAATGACATCTGTGGATTCGCCAACGCACCCCCCTTGCGCTTACGCCCCCCCGGTGGTTTGCAAGGGTGGAGTCAAACGTTTACCACAACCGAAGACACTTGAAGATTTGATATCTGGTCTTCACGTCATTTTTGAAGATGACAACATCAATGTGGACGAAGTGAAGGAATACATGGAATCCTACGTCGCGAACCCGGAAGAGTGGAAATCGATGGCCACGTTTGACACTCACAGGTCAGATTTCGACATCGGTCATGTTGTGGAGTTCGTAGTAGAAGGGTGGATCAAAACCAACATAGCCGTTTGTTTTGTATCACTGCAGATGATACGTCGACAATTTTTTTTTTGCTTTAAGTCTGGCAAAAAGAAATACAGAACCGGCTGCTGTTGACATTTCAGTCAAAGGTGTGGAGTGTGTTTTCACGGTTTCCCGTATACCATGTTGCCTTGAGTGAATGAACAGATGGAGCGAGTTCGTGGAATGCGCAACGGTGGGCGCGCCATGCGTTTTGAGTTCGAAGCCCTTGACTCGGTGAAAAATGACCACGTGGTAGTGCTGAGAGCCTCTTTAGGAACTTACTGAAGAGCTCAACCAACCAACCCACGGTTTTCAAACAACCTTAGGCTTCTTTAACACTTTTGCCACCGTTGGTTTAAATACAAACAATTCCGAATCGAAGTCTTCAATTTGAACTCAAGATTCGTTCAATTCAACGTACACATGTCCCTCTGGTTCTTTTATTCAAAATTGGAACCGCATATAATTTGTTTGTAGCTTTTGAAGTTTGTCTCAAACAAAAAAACGTGAGTTGCATATGCTTGGTCCTTAATACTACGGCGACGACGCAAAGCCATGTCCCAGAGTGCGGTTCACTTAAAGTGCGAGGGCTGTTTACAGTTATCACACCCAGGAACGCCAGAGCTAGTGTTTCCAATTCGGAGCAAAATTTTGAAACCCGCGTAGAAGAAAATAGCCCAAAAACCCGGGTTTTGGTTTCGGGAAAACCCGGGTTGGAAACACAAGCCAGAGCCAAGGATTGGAGATTGAGAAAAACTGATTGTACCACACAGCAGCAGGCGCAGAAGTGTTGTACAGAAAAAGACCGCTTTCGTTATTTTCCCTTTTCTTTATGCTCAGTTACGTTTATGGACGTTACATTGCATTTCGTTATTAAGGTACATATAGCCTACTAGTTCTTTTTTTATACATGCTTATTGGAATAAGACTCTCCTTACTCATTTAAGTTCTAAGTCCTTAGCATGGCTCATTTCCATAATTTTAAAGCACAGTCGACCTAAAGCAATGGTTTTCCAAGTCTCGCTTCCGACCGTCTCCACTCGAGACGCCCCTTGGCGTAAGACCGTTCATGGAGAAACTCACAAACCACAAACCCTCCCCCCCTCCAGTTCCCAGACTCTGTGAAGCCATATATCTAGTTTTACAAACTCTCCACCAGGATGCAACGCGCCACACAAATCATGGGTCCAACTTAACCGCTTGCGCACTGGACACGGCCGGATTAACGCCTACCTGGGTAGAATGGTATCAGCCGATGGCAAAAACTGTGTGTGCGGAGACATCCATTTCGTCAATCACATCCTCAATCACTGCACCATTCTGGCCCCATCGTGAAGCATCAACAACACCAACAATGAAGATCTGATTGAATGCCTCTGCAATTCTTTATTTTGGACCTAACCGCACATCACCTGTCAGCTCTCCGCGCATATGAAAGAAGCAGGTGTAGTTCACATTGCGTGGCGGGCCATTCATTCTTTCGTAGAGGTAGAAACGCCAAATTCTAAATTGTCGGCAAGGCGGTATCCCAGTTCTTGTCTATGTTAGGTGCACAGAGATAATTTCTTCATTTTACCACCAGGATTGCTTTCATGATAATAGAAACATTGCTGCATTTCAAAACATTGTTGCATTGTAAAGTAACACTTTTAGTCTTAAAACTGTTGACTACAATATTAATCAGCGCAGAAATGCATACCATGTTGGTATTAGTTCTTTCGGAATTTTGTGTAAAACTTTGAGCTAACAATGGCCAAATGACATGGCATTTTCCAAATTGCGTGAAATGCTGCAGTGTGTAAGACGGCATAAAATACGACAAGGTATTGCCACAACCCGCTGCCCCGGCTGTTTGAAGGCAGAGGGGTAATGTCCTCGTGTTCTTGTTTTTTTTGCTTGGTCCTGAAAGGCTGCAGCGAAGTTATTACTATACTGTAGTTTGTACTACATCGTACGTACCGCGTTCTTTCCATTGATTTCGCTGGCAGCGCTTTTTGAATGGCAAATAAATTTATTCTCGTTGTGCCTAAATGTTTTGCAGATACACGCGGAATTTAATCGACGAAGGAAACGGAAAATTCAACCTTATTCTTCTTTGTTGGGGCGAAGGTCACGGAAGGTAGGTTGGCGCAGTTGCTCTCCTGAAGCGAAAATCTTCAGCGCCATTTTGTTTGCAATCATCAAATGCAATCATTTGGTTGTGAAACATAATGCTTTGTGATGTTACCGACGCAGACGCATTGTCGATGTTGGTTTATAACAAACAAACAAATATAATACTTGTTTGGACTTGGCCAATTTTATCCAATATCAAAATTGAGTAACATGTGGTTGACGAACTCGCGGTCAACCGGCCAATGTGACCGCGTTTTGAACCTGCACTGATTGCGCGATCACGTCGCATCATGCAACGAAACGGACAATTGACAGCTACGTCACAGCTCGTGGGAGAGAAGCTTGATGCTTGATATAGATATTGCGCAGCAAGTCGTGTGGTCACTTTCTCGCACCAGTAATCACTAAAGGTTTTCCAGTTTCGCCGACCATGCTGTGGTTTCCATTTGCTGATTGACGACCAGCTAGGCTTTTGAAAATATACGACCGATCTTACGTATTGCGTATTGTGACGCATTTGCAGTTCCATCCACGACCACTCCGACGCTCATTGCTTCATGAAGGTAATGGACGGTTCGTTGTATGAATCGAGGTTCGCCTGGCCTGCCAGTAAAAAGAAGTCGGCGCCGATGCAATCGAACGGCGTATCGTGTTACACCAAAGACCAAGTCGCGTATATTAACGGTGAGAGCTTTAACCGCTTGTTTCGTTTGTCCTATTGTGTTGTTTAGGGATATGTAAAACTCCGATATCCAGGATATGTAAAACTCCGACATCCCTGACTTTGACAAGGTTTGGACCTTCGACAAAAGTTGGGTTTTCTAGATATCCCCTGATTTCGACAAGGGTTGGACCTTGTTAAAATTTGCGAAGGAGTTGCCGGCCCCATTTCCCTGCCGCAAGAACAGCAAGATCGTCTGTTTCGAGCTATACAACATTCGCCTGCAGCTCCAGTCAGTTACAAGGTAGCTTAGGAAACCCAGAGCAGGAGTGCTGCCGATACGGTTTCAATCCTTTGGCTCAGAGATCTGCAGACTATAGGCTGAGTAAAACCATCCAGTCCAGGACGAAATATTGTTCAGTATATTGCTGGCTTCGACTGATGTTTATAGACCACCAATCTATCTGCAGAATGTGGCATGTGAGGTGAGCTCAAAACCTCCACAATCATATGGGTGAAGGCACATCTGGTGATCGCTATTGTGATGACGTAATCCTTCGGTCTCCCACTGTATTCTTGGAGTATGCTTCTTGAACGCCATATACTAAAGCTTGGATCATAAGACCGTACTTCTGCAAGATCAACTTTCCAGTCCAATGAAGTATATTTGAAAAATTCAATCGTAGTTCGTTACCGATTAATGTGCGTTCAAGCGTATTGGTAGAAAAAAGTGACTATATGTATACATACCGTCGTAGGTAGCTTAATGCAAAAGCTAGATAAACGTTACCTAAAACTGAGCACGACCTACGTCTGGAGAAGAGTGCCAACCTTCTGCTTTTAGCCCATATCCATGGATGCGCGCCCAGACGTGCTTTGCGTGTCCAAACTGCTGCGCTGCAAACTGAGCAGGAAACGACTGGTCATCAGGCGTTTATATTAAAAATTGAAGTTGTGGGCGTGCGACCAACACGTTTTCGCTCAGCGTAGTTGCATGGTGTGCGCGCAGCAGTAGCTTGGGAATTGCAGTACGAGTCGTTTCGTCTTGTTCCACTTGCTGCTCTGCACCGCATGAACGCCTCCGTTCATTTGTGAAGAGTTGTGCTTGACTTGTTTCCCGCTGTCCATGGCCGATTATTTGAATGAAGCTTTACAAGGTCACTTTGCCGTAGCTCGTAAAAGACTCCGTTACGAATTTGTAATAACACTTCCGTGCGCCGGTTTGGAGGCTTTTAAGAAAAGCTTAACTCAGTGTCGCTCGAGGTGTGTGGTGCCTGTACATTGCGCTATTCAACTTGGAAGCAGTATTGTCTTTTTGGCTCTGAATTTACTGAATTGTAGTATCTTCATAAAGACGTATTTTGCGATGTACAGATTTTAAAGTTTTCTGACTTGAAAATTTCGCTTGGTTGTCATGGTTTTGACACACTTTCGCAAACGATTTTACTGTTTGAGTTTTTAAACGCTGTTGAGAGAGAGATGTATTCAGCGATGGCGAGTAAAATACACGAATCCACAGAACGACAAAAATAGAAAACAGTACCCAACAAGCCCTGCATTTGATAGCAAAACACAAAAAATAGTCTTTGCTGTGTGCAGTGGGTTATTTCATTTTTCTGAAGCTGGGACATCGACAAACCCAAAGATTATCTGGTCAAGATGTCATGTATTATCTTATAAGACCAACAGATAAATAGTAATATGAAACAAACTCACACGTTCCAAAAGAAAAAAAATTACAAAGAAGCAAAACACAAGAAATGGAAACAATCCTTATAAAACTTTGTTTTGCTCACTTAATGCTGACAGTACGAACTCTTGCAAGTGATTGCAAAAAGCACTGTAAAGGTACAGTCTTCAGACTGTGTTCCACCT
>JGI24022J15233_10011614_pt1 | contig 10060 bp, 2 predicted proteins | sample Ectturendosymbi2_FD_15233 | JGI IMG/M metagenome (IMG submission 15233)
ACTAAACCTTAACGATTAAGACGTATTCCCACAAGCCTGCATAGATGTATTCTGCTGTAACAAGCCACGTAATTTTATACTGCATGAAAAGAAGCCTGCATAAGGGTAGTTTGACACTCAGGCACATTGGTCACACTCCCATTAATAATGGATTTTGTAAACTTATGGAAGCATTGCTATAGATTCACTCATGCTTCTTTTCACAAAGTTTAAATATACGTAGCCTACCGCTATCAGCATGTCACTTCTCGCTGCATTACCTGCCAACATGTCTGCGTTCAGCAGTCTCGTGCAACAAAACGACTGCCACCGTAATATAAAGAGAACCTTTGCCGATTTGTTGCCATTTATTGTTACGCAATAAAGACCAACAGTAGGACAATCCGCTCGCGACTTTCGCAACCCACCTCTGCAGGCAAAGGAGGGAACATGAGTGAACCGCAAGCACATCACTGCATGACATCAGAACAGTGAACTTGGCTCTTGTGCAGTATGAGTGTTACACCGGCAAATAAACTGTGATTGCAAGAATCAAATCAATTAATCGGAATTAAAGATGCCCACTTCAGGTGTTTCCAGAAATATCAGGTTCTTTTAATCCCAATTTCAAGACGGGGGCAAATGCTCGTTTTGCCTCCCCTGCCCTGCGGACGCCCATGCGATCATGACTATTTTATATCAGGTTCCATAAACGAGGCCAGTTCATCTAATGAAACGAAGAAGCGTTTTTGACTAATTGTTAGCATAAGTTAAATTTTAGCATCTTTGGCGAGTAATGTGCAGTACAAAAATATTTTTGCGATGATTTTCAATGAAATCAAGTGTCATGTCAACACCTCTTTAGGTCTGGTGGGAGGGATGCAGGGGATGCATTCCCCCTGTGTCCGCGCCTGGTTGTCACGTTTTGTGTGAAGAGTATTTCATCTTAAATGTTACACATAGTCATGTTGATGTTGAAATAGAGTTTGGTGTGGTATCACTAATTCATATATTTTTATAAATTTTTACTTCAAAAATGTTTTTAGCATTTTGCAAGTTTCTAGACACCGCAAAAGATTGTTAACTGCCTCTGTCCAACATTTACCCAGTGTGGTTTACTGTAAGAAAGGTCACTGTCTTGAAACTGAAGTTTAACGGCTGCACATGTGAAAGACCACAGTACAGCCGTGATTTGTTTCGTGTAAAAATGTTGGCTAACTGGCTTTACTGTAATGTTGGTTGTCATGTATTCAGGAACAGACAGCGTAAAATTTAAAGATGCAAGTGTATCATGTTAGAAAATTACATTTTCAGGCAAACCTCTGCGATGTTTTTGCCGAAGACAAGCAGCAGCACTATTGTGGAGACTTAGTTTTAGCATGGGCAGTTTTGCAAAAGACTGACTTCAACCATTAGTAAACAGGATTTCTATCAAAACTTTAGAGAAGTATTGACCTAGCTATATATTGTCCTATAACTCAAAACGTAGTGATTTGACTAGGAATTAAAGGTAGCTTATACACTTAGCCTTATTTCTTGTATGTCATGACAAGGGCGACCAACAAATTCAAAAGATATTCATTCCCACAATGCAGCAATGTTTTCATCCAAGTGCGAAATATTTGCTTTACAGGTAGCCTACGCATTGGTGGCGGAACTATTTTCAAAGTGGGGGGGCACAAGTGCACGTCAAAAAAACTAGAAAATTTTTGTCATTTGAATTGGCAACTTTGTCGTCACAAGCACTGAAATATGACGTCATTAACTTTTGTCAGCAGGCTTAAGCAATTTTATTCAAAATTTGATAAGCCCTCTACGACCCCTATCTACACAACACCCTATTTATCACACACTACACTGATTTGAGCACATAAATGTAACTAGTTGTTCTTAGTGTTACACACAAAAAATTACTTTAACCATGGACCAAATACGAATTGTGTTACACTTATTTAAGCAAAATTGGAAAGTTGAAAGTGGGAGAGGGCCAGGCCATCCCAGAAAATATATGGGGAGTCTAGTCTCATGCGGCCCCAGGTTCCGCCAGCTGTGAGCCTACGTAACATCTAGTTTTGCTGGACATTCTTTTCGCGTTATTTCAGGTGAAACGTGGTACTATTTGGCAATTCACCGTTGTTCATTTTGATTTCTGTTTAATCTCAAATATATTTTCGTGTCGTTATGCGTGTATCACTCTAGAATAAAACTTTTGACATTAATTTCACCTATTAAAATATGATGTCAAACCTGAAAAATTTGAGTGTGAAAAGACTGACCTGAGTGGCATAACTGACAGAAGTCACAAGGCAACAGTCACCTGAAGACCCGTAACCAGCTACTAGCTGGGACACCATGGGGGTGAAGAATTTTCTGAGCGAGGCCAAATTTTACATCGATAGCATGTATGAAAACAATGGTTATGCATACAATATGCCCAAGACATTTTTCAGGGTGGGAGTAGGCATAGGCGCACGGGAAGGCATTTTACTGGGGGGGCGAAAAAATTTGCCCTGAAAATAACAATTTGCCCTGAAACTAACTTTTTAGTTTAATCCGAATGGGCCCTGAAACCAGAGCCGCAACCAACTGATATTTTCAGGGGGGGAATGATGTAACTTAAGTTACAACAATTGTTGCTGCATCTAACAAATACATACGTTTGTGAAAATTTGGGGGGGGGGCAATTGCCCGATTGCCCTGCGGGCTGCCTGAAAACCTTATGTAAATCTGTTCTATACAGCTTACTTCATTTATAACGGCTTCCTCTGTAACGTCAATTCGCCCATAACGTTACATTTTGTTTGGTTGCGATGGCGTCTTTTATATGCATTTCATTTCGCTTATGATGTCAATGCAGCAATAACGTTCTTTATGCAATACCCTAGAGGTGTCGTTAAAGGCAAATTCTGTAGTTACCTTGCTTGTTAACTCAAAGGGTTTAAGTTCCCGCTTTTAAAACTCCGGTTAATCAAAAAAATCTATCATCTTAACACCCTGCACCTCCACCCAGCGCAAACTCGAAAACGAACAAAGAAAGAGTACCGAATTCTTATATCAAGCTGTTGAACTACCGATATCTGATTGTTCGATGTTTACAGAAAATGAGGGCTTCTTCCCAGGGACGGATTTAGGCAGTGCGAGGCCCTAGGCCATCTTAGCTTTTGGGGCCCCGCGCAGGTGTGACATATTTGGCCGTTTGTCTGAAAAATGGGAAAGTGTGCCCCTCGTATGTGTAGTGCCCCCTCAAGAACCTATCATTTGTGGTGCTGACTTTGGTTGTACGACTGCCTTAGATCAGGGTTCATCCGGCCCGCGAAGAGATTATGTCAGTAATGAAAAAAATAATATATTTACGAAGAATTTCTTGATTTGGAAAATGTAACATATCACCGAAACGATCACATTACGTAAGATGTCCGGCCTTCGGACTGTTGTGTAACAGCTTATGTGGCCGTCGGACCAAACGTTTGGAGACCCTCATCATGGGCGTCGTAAGGGGGTCCTTTGCCCTCCTGGATTTTGAAAATTTCATCAAAAAAAGGTTGTTTTCTTTGTTTCGAGAGGCAAAACAACAAATTTCTTCACTTTTGGCCTCCATAGAAAAATATTGGAAAAACACCTTAATGGCTGGAAAAAATCCTTCCGACGCTCATGCCCCTGATATAGAGCTTCAACAACCAATCTCTGTTTGCTCGAAATCTAGTTAAAACCAACCAAACATAGGATCCAATACTGACAACATTGCTTTTCATTGGAGTTTTGTAGTGTCTGGAGGTCTTGCGTTGTTGCGAGCTTTTTGTCAGTGAAATATTGTACATCAAGTAGGTGCCGTTTTTTTCTTTTTCATTCTTTTTTTGTAACCATTTTCATACAGACGGCCTGCATCTCTCTTACGCCCACATGCACAATATTGTCGTGTTGTTACTGTACTGATAAACGTCTAGAGTACACATTTGCATTTCCGCTCGTTTCAAGGTAAATTATGAAGTTATTTATGCCTCTGCGCTGTTTCGCAAATTTTTAGTTAATATTGAGTTGTCACACTCGTCATAGGAAAGAGTTGCGCGGGGCCCCAAAAGCGCGGGGCTCTTGGCCATGGTCTATTTGGCCTATGCGTAAATCCGTTACTGCTTGTTCCAGATCAAAGTCACTACAACTAATCACGACTTTGGTCCAGATTACAAACTACACTAGCCCAAATTACACGGATCGCCCCCAAGTGAATATGCACTGTACCGAAAATATTTCACCGTTCACGATTTTTGAGCAACTTGCGCTTGCCCTGAAAANACGGNGNTGCCCAGAAANATTTCACTGTATTGAATGCACTTTTTACATTCAGGGTTTTTAGCATCTTACGCTTGCCCTGAAAAACAGGGGGTGCCCTGAATTCACAGTACTGAATATATACTTTTTATTATTCAGGATTTTTGAGCAACTTGCGCTTGCCCTGAGAAAACAGAGTTGTTTGGAATTTTTCACTGTATTGAAATACTTTTTATCATTTAGGATTTTTGAGCAACTTGCGCTTGCCCTGAAAAACAGAGTTGCCCTGAAATTTTTCACTGTGTGGCATGCACTTTTTACATTCTGAATTTTTTAGCAACTTGCGCTTGCCCTGAAAAACAGAGTTGCCCAAGAATTTTTCACGGTATTGAATATGTATTTTTTATCATTCAGGATGTTTGATAGAGATGGCACGGGCCGCTAACAATCCAGTCTTCGGGCCGTCCGCTAAGGTTTTGAAACAGTCCGCTTGCAATTTATTTAGCGATGACGTCATTCCGGGCCGCTACAGGCCGCTGCAGTCTGCTCGCCAAAAATTGTTGTTTTTTGCAAAGTTTCATAATCTAACAACGAATATTTTTTGCTGCTGTTCTCTCCATTTTACCGTTCTTCCAACGTGCCGCTTCACTTGTTTCCACGCAAATCAGTGAACCATGTTAGGAATCAATGAAAGCAACCGACATTTTCATTTATAGTCTGTCACCGAGGTTTAGGTTTAGGACAAGTATTCCCAAACTTTCTACGGCCTCGTACTCCTTCAGGATTTCGTTATATGAGCATGTTCCCCTAAAATTTCTTATGACAAAAAGGCTGAGGAAAATATAAAAATATATTTACTGTACCAATAAGCATCTACTGATTTTGAAAATAATACTCACTTATGTTGACGTATGTATAAATGCGAGTATTTCGAAATGAAAAATATGCAAACATAATTTTTCTCTTCCATTGCTAACCTCAAATGTGCCCTTTCAGATAGGAAAATCTACCCCTAAGGTTACATGCATCCCAGGTTGTGAACCCTTGGTTTGATATTATCTTAGGTTAGGGTTGGAGTCACCAAACTCCTGCCTCAAACTCAGAGCTGCTTCTTGGTACAGATTCATGCTAAGGTCTACCAGCTTGATACACACACTTCTGAAAATAAAAATTTGCATGATTTGTCTTCATATGATGTTATCATCAAAAATAAAAATTAAAGATATTGATCATTGTAAAGAGACTGATCATGTTTATGCTATTGTCAAAACAGGCCACGGGTAACCCACATGGTCCATATCGGCGACCTGGTTCCGGCGGGCACCATCTTGGTGACCCCTGGTTTAGGCTTGGTGTGTTAGGCTACTAGCAAGTGTAGTGCAGCCTGGGGCACTCTTGTCATGTGTTAGTGTCATGTTCCAGGCATCGGGCAATTAAGTTTTCAAATTTGATTAATGAAGGCCCCCTGGCGAACCTATGTCATGTGTCTATTTTGCCGCCATCTTGACTATTTTGCCGAAATCTTGGAGGCAAAATAGATATTGCCCACTTTATATTACAGGCCACGGGCCGGTCCGGGCCAGAAAATATGTTGTAGTTTGGCATAAACGGGCCGGGCCGGGCAGTTTCATGTTAGCTCCGGGCGGGCCAGGCTGCAAAACTGCTGGCCTGTGCCATCTCTAATGTTTGAGCAACTTGCGCTTGCCCTAAAAGACAGAGTTTCCCTGAAATTTTTCACTTTATTGAATATACGTTGTTTTACAATCAGGAGTTTTGAGCAACTTGCGCTTTCCCTGAAAAGTAGAGTTGCCCTGGAATTTTTCACTGTATTGAATATGTATTTTTTATTATCAGGAGTTGTGAGCAACTTACACTTGCCCAAAAAATAGAGTTGCCCTGGACTTTTTCACTGTATTGAAATATTTTTGATCATTCAGAATTTTTGAGCAACTTGCAATGCCCTGAAAACAGAGTTTGCCCTGAAATTTTTCAAGCCCGGGGGGGCGGCCGCCCTCCCCGACCCCCGCCTCGTACACCTATGGATGCAACATGGTATTTAACAATAATTAGCGATTTGGAAAAACAGTTGCAAAACCAGTCGCTAGAAGCATCATGTCTTCTTTTTTCAAATATTTGCTTGAAAAAGATTTTCCAAATTGTGGAAAAAAGATGATACCCCTTGACGTTCTTCTGCTACTACACTGCTGGTTAAACTAGGTCAATATTCGTCGTTACGTAGATCTAGGAATAAAAAAGATTTTCCAAATTGTGGAAAAACTTTCTGTGCGATCCAACATTTTCATCATCTCCAAACGCCAGTCCTCGCTCAGCAATAAATTTTACGACAGCAACCAAACTTTGCAGGCAGAGGCGATTTCCGATGTTGTTCACGTTGATTGACCTGACTGGCTAGTTCTGCATCAATTCTTCATAGTGATCAATTTTATCTTCGACTAAATGTAATCGTGGCATCTATATGTTCCATTGAATGCATGTGACTCCTTAGGCGCTCAAGAGTGTGCTTCCAGTCGAAGATTCCTTTTCTAATAAGGAAATGGGCACATTTAGTCGTATCCGCACACCTCAGTCTACAATTGAAACATTTAACACAAGTTTGTGAAGGAGAAAACAAAGCTAGCTTCTGTCAACTACTTCGCCATTGTGGTTCTGGCGACGAATAAGACTTGTGGTACATTTCCGTGACAAGTTTCTGTCTTTTCTGTTTTGTGGAACACCATGTTTAAAAATGATTTTCATCGCAATGTCAAAAAGAACCTGTTTCATATTTCCACCAATATTCCCGCATTTTTTCCCAGTATATTGCCTGACCAGAGAGCCCAGGGACCGATATCATTGCCTCCAGTGATGGCGTCTGCCATCTCATTCATCGTGTTTTTCGATGATACCCCTTGACGTTCTTCTGCTATTACACTGCTGGTTAAACTAGGTCTATTTCCGTCGTTACGTAGATCTAGGACCAAAATTTTTGTTGAACGATGGCCGGAAAGTTGTCTTATTTTCGTTTGAAACAACGCGTTGTTTTTGCGATTTAATATAAGTTTTCGCATATCAGTACTGATAAAGACAGGTCAAAGGTTTCGTTGTCATGTGTCAAATTGAAATGTTTACAAACCGCAATTTTTTGTAGCTTTATTATGCATAAATATACGAACACACAGGTATAAAATTTTTTGTTCAAGGATGGCCAGAATGTTGTCTTATTTGTGTTTGAAGCAACACGGTTTGGACGGCAATTATTTGCCTATGTAGCGTTTTTTGTCATTTTTGGTTGTATTTTTCACAAGGAAGACTTAAATTTAATGCTTTGTTGGCTTTCTTTGTGAAAAGCCTGCTGAAAAGTTGTATTTCTAAATCTTTTTTCCGAAGCTTGCATCCACTAGAAAGTGCGGCTGGAACTAGCAGCCTGGAAGTGGAAAAATTTGATTTAATTTATTTGTTTGTGAGCAGACACGAAGTCCATAGTATGAACACACACACTCTGCAGAATCCATAGTATGAACACACACACTCTGCAGAACGCAAACGCAAAAAGTGCGGCTCACTTTACTTTGGTTCAGTGTTGCAATTTTAGCTGATTTGCGGCTAGATCTAGCAGGATTTTCTCGCTGTTAGCTGTAACATTTTCAATCAAGCAGTTATCTGTTTTTGTAGCAGGATTTAAAAAAAATTTTTTTGGCAGGTTTAGGAGGTAACAGCTTTCTGAACAACAATGAATAAATATGTTACAACAGTTTTTCGAGATAAAAACGTTTGCACCTTGACTTCTACATCAAAAATACTTTACTGTAGGTCTATGTGTATCTTCTTCACCATGACACTTTAAATTGGGCAACATAGGGACTACTTAGTGGTTAGTCACAATTACAACCACCTGCTTTCAATTTGTTGGAATTTGTATTAGGTAGTGTCTAGTATTTTACTGCCAACATTCTGGCGGCAACAGATTGGCTGGAGCTATTGAGTATTGTGCCGCCAGTCGAATCGAAGATCGGTCTCGTGGCATGACACAATTTGAATATAAACATCAGTTTGTCATGCAATCGGTATGCTGCTCATAGTGNAGTGGTGGCAGTGGTTATGCTTCAAATCTCGTATGCCATTGATTTTCAGTTCNAATCTCACCTTGCCGACTTGTTTTTTTTTCATTTTTTCATAACTTTCCTAACTTCTCCCTTACGTGTTAGGTTTTGCCTTCGGTTAGTGCTTGCATTACAGTTAGCGTTCGGTAGGGATTAGGCGTTAGGGTTAGGGGTTAGCATTAGGATTAGGGGTTAAGGTTAGGGGTTAGCATTAGGGGTTAGGGTTAGGGCTTCATGTTAGGGTTAGTGTTTGGGTTAAGGGTTAGTGTTAGGGGTAGAGTTAAGGGTTAAGGTTACAGTAGGGGTTAGAGTTTGCTTTAAGGTTTATCTTTTGTGTTTGCTTCGTTTCTGCCAAGCCTGTTTCTGCTGGCATCTTGGTGGCAAAATAGACACTGCCTTTTTATTATGGCGCAACGAAGCTGCTTCATTCAAGCAGATAACACAATTAATTGTGTCAAAATAAAACTAAAAGTGACTAGGTGGCTCAGTGAAGCTTAAGTGATTTGCATCTGTGCTTAATGAGCACGTTAGATTAAATGACTATAGTACATTCCATTGATAGAATATGTTTTTATTGCATGACATGTAGGGGTCATTCCATGTCAGTGAATCCAGAGCTATATATCTGACCGTGAGCAAAATCCATGATATTTCATAAGCAGAGAGATCTTATCATTCTGATTTCAAAACATTTTGAATTTTTTTAATCGGACCAGTATTCGCAAAGTTATGGCTGGTTGAAATTTGCAGTTTTCTTCATGACCTTTGAATTTATGTAAATCAAGGTCAAGTTCGACATAGTTTTTATGTGCGCTAATGCATGACCATATTTTAATTGCTTATAACTCAAAAAGGTCAACTGGTATGAAGTTGATTCTTATTTTATTTGAAAGCTATAGAGTAGATTTTTTTGGTTTCAGGAAACCTTTGCTTATTTACCTATTCGATATGCTTTTTATCATTTAAAGCAGTGGTGTGCAACATTTTTTGTCGGTGGGCCATATAACCAACTTCAGACATCTGGCTGGGCCACACCAAAAATTAATTTTTTTCATGTACATTAGGATTTTCATGCATGATGGGGAAAAATCAGTGTTAGCAAGGGCCATACTAAATGGCTTGGCGGGCTGGCTTGTGGCCCACGGGCCGCCTGTTGCACACCCGTGATTTAAAGTAACTAAGGAGATTTTGACTCATAATTAATACATGCGCTACCACAGCAGTGGTTCCCAAACTTTTTCAAGCCGTTACCCAAATCGAGGTAGCGATTAAGTTTATTACCCACAATATTTTGCGGTTATCGCTCATAATATACCACTGCACTAGCGCAAGCTGCAATAACCATTTCTATTCTCAACTTTTATTCATTTGTTTAATAAGATACATGTTTCTCATAGTATGTTGAAGATAAAACAGTTTTCAGAAGTTTGATCATAGTAATTCCATGTATAGTAAACGGAAAAAATTGTATTTTATGAGCTTTGTGTAATTAATTTTTTATTTTTTCTAAGGTGGTGTCCTATCTATCAGATTCTCCCCAAAATGCAAAAAATAAAATGTTATACAAAATCGTAACTACCAAATGGTAACAAACAAGATCATGCCCTCATACAATTAAGAGATTAACCAGGGAAAGATTAAACAAGGGTACTTGTGTGGTCAATCTGTGACATCAAATTTCAAAGTATTATGTTAGTTTTTCAAGTGAAACTATT
>JGI24022J15233_10011615_pt1 | contig 10060 bp, 9 predicted proteins | sample Ectturendosymbi2_FD_15233 | JGI IMG/M metagenome (IMG submission 15233)
AATTAAAAATCGTGCATTACTCAAAGCCTCTTAAATGTTCAAAAACAAAAGCGGTATGTATCTTTTCTCCATGTGTAACAAAAAATGGTGGCGTGTTATTGNAGACGCTCTTGTTTTCTTTGCTGCTATTAGTACTTTTCTATTAGTTGCCAAAGCATCCGATACTATTATCGGTAAACTAGTCTAACTTTAACGCAATTTAACATTTCAAAGACGAGATAAAAACAGGCAAGAAAAACTTTCAAAAATAATCTTGATGTTTGCGGAGCCGCAAAAACAGTTTTTGCAATTTGATCACGGCAATAAAAATTTGGGTAATTCGTTGCGTATGGACTTTATTTTCCTTTGAGAACATATAATTGTGGATAAGCTCAAAAGCAAGTTGAACACCGCACATATGAAATTGCGTGCTATAGCCACAGAAAAAATAGTTCTTTTGGTGTAGGATTATGAAATGACGGAACACATTTGCGCGGCAGGAACCCACGACATGAAAGGCAGTTTTGTTGCAAAATTAATTGCTTTTTTTGGCTTTCATCCAAATTCCAAAAAAATATCAGTGGAAAACGGAATTGGTGAACGATGATCGACATGTCATTTTGTCGGTACAAATGAAATCGAGGCAGTTTTGCCCTGACACTACGTACGGCACAGGATTGTAAGTCGGGCTGGGCTTTTCAGGTCGGGACGGGTTCGGGCTTAAGTATGTCAAAACGTTTCGAACCGATTTCGAGCCTGCATACAAATATTTTTCGCAGTGAAAACACTTTTGTTGCCAGTTACTGTTGTAACAATAGAATTGATTAAATCTTCAATAAAAATGATTAATTGTGAAATATTTAGTCATATTTACTCTGCTACGCCACCCATGCCCCGCAGTTGCGCATATCTTGACTCACTCGGTAAATTTGGCTTTCGGTCCTAACTCGGGTTTCAAAACTAAATGTCCGGCCGGGTTCGGGCCATGGGCGTCGGAAGGGGGGACCTTGGCCCCCACCTGGATTTTGAAAATTTCAGCAAAAAAAGGTTGTTTCCGCAGTTTCCAGTGGGAAAAAAATTTCACCACTTTTGGCCCCCCCTGGAAAAAATCCTTCCGACGCCCATGGGTCGGGCTTGTGATTTCTGGCTCGGACAGCATTCGAGCTTCAAAATGAGGCCCATTTACAACTCTTCTACCGCAATCCCGGTTGATCTATTGTCAGGTTAATAAATAAGGCTTTATTGTTGTTTCTGAACTTTGTTCTGTATTCTCTAGTACAGGGGTTCCCAAACTTTCTCTGGATATGTACCCCTTCAGCATTTCGATAGATGAGCATGTACCCCCAAAAATTTCTNATGACAAAAGGGCTGAGAGGAAAATAACAAAAATATGTACCAATAAGCATATAATGATTTTTGAAAATAATATTCACCGATATATATATAAATAATTCAAAATAAATAATATATACACATATTTTTCCCTTCTATTGCTAACCTTAAATGTACGTCTTCAGATGGGCAAATGTACCCCAGTTTGGGAACCCCTGCTCTAGTAGGTTAACTGCTTTGGAGGAATGCCGAAGTATTCCACACGTAATTCAGAAAATTCTGATAGTTCTGTTCGCAAAACCTTGGTATTCCAATTGCGCTGGAACTTTTTCAATAAAATTGATAAAACCCATGGACACCATAAACGAAACAAAAGCATTTGTTTTGATTCCAGACGTTCTTAATCTTTTTCAGTCACGCCCGCTTTGGTGTTAGTCATTGACTCAGGCCTCGCCTGACCTCACAATCAAACACAAAAAGAAAAACAGAACAACAATTTATTTGCCATCATCCTGCTTTTCAACAATATGTCGCTGTCGTACTCGCGCCCCGCTTGCAAACCTTTCACTCCTCCCAATTCAAGAACCCAGGGATCAGAATATATCCTGCTTGTCATACTCGCACAATACTGAACTGTCCACACAACGCCAGAATAACGAGCATTAGTTTGATCAAACTTTTGAAACAATGCAACTGTGCTGTCGTTTGAAAAAATTTAAAAAAATGTTTGAGATGCGTGAGTTTTACTTTAAATTAGGTCCATGCACTTTTCATGCTGCGAAAGCATTACCAGGCTCGATTATAACGTTAAAGAAGATAGTACATCCAACATGTGCAAAATTTTGTTTGCAAAGAGACAGATCATTCTATGGGGAATTTGATTAATTGAACTGGAGTTCAAAGCTTTGATGTAACAAAGTGCTTGAAAATAGTTGTGTGGTATAGTTGCAGCAAAAAACTTGTTTGCCTGTTGTTTGAAGAGCAGAAACAAGTAAAACAAATTGTTTGCTATTTTTCAGGGAAGATCCATGGAAAGCTGCACGTCATATAAAGCAGTACATGGGCCAACACAACATTCCTCAAAGAGAAGTAGTGGATTGCACAGGTATAAATGCATACTACGGCTTAGACCGTTTCGCTCAGATTTGTAGACTCTCGTTTGAAACACGCATTGAAAAGTCCTTGTTTACAGTTCAAGTTTCGCTAGCGTAAACGTAATAGCTCGAATCAGCGTACCAACCAAAAATTTGTGGGTTACGGAAACTTCTGCCGGTGATGAAAAGTCTACAGTTCATTTTTATCGTTGAAAATATGTTAAGGTTTTCACAAATGATTAAAATAATCCAGTCAGCAACAGAAGTGAGATTGTTGGTTCGCCACACGAACGATACTGACTATAATATGAATAACAAGGAAACAATTATGTAGAGCCCTACTTGAAAACTTACCAACATTACGGCGCTTAACACAGCTAGATTACACGCAATCAATTGTGCAATACCTGCGAAAATTATACGCGCATATGGACACAATTACAGTGAATACACACAATTGCAATGAATTAAAGTTACTTTTATGATTTGTCGTTTTTATCTGTAGAACGGTTAAGACCTACACGAGTAATTTAAATTACACCTGATACAAAACCTTACGGATTCGTTGACGAAGCCAAAATTTTGAAAATAATTTTTCCTCCAGACATGTTCGGATCGATTAGCAGGAAAAACCCTACGATGTATTCACAGACAAAACAAATAGTGAAACTGAAACAAGTACCACAAACAGTATCAATTGCGCATTAGCGACCTGTTACCGATCTTGCGTGTTTTCGAGAAATACGCTCTGCTGAGACGTGCCAGATTTTTGCATCAAGTATGAAAAAGAATATTTACGCTTGGTTGGGTTATGCAAAGATTTTTCTGAGTGTAGTACCAAAGTGCCAACCCTGCCACACAGCTCAACCCCCATTTACGTTTTAACAGCACAAGTTTAATGAAAATTAACGAAGTTTTATAGACATTTGCCTCGGCGCTACTTCCTATTTAACCAGCACCAAACTTTTTGCTCCTTTTGAAATTTGTCTGTGTAGAAAAGACGATTTGGAATCACTAAAAAGTGTGGTAAACTTGCTAGTGGTAATGCCTTTGTGAATTTTGGGGTTGGACATATTATTATAAACGTTTCATTATGCAGTATTAGTAATGATTGGGTAAAAATACGCTAATGGTCCCAGAAATTTTTCACGCGTTGCCGAATGAAAACCTTTGTGCTTTGCAGGTCTGAACCAAAGTCATTTATCACAACATTTGAACAAAGGAACACCAATGAAAAACCAAAAGCGCTGTCTGCTCTATGCGTGGTGGACAAAAAAGCAGGATGAAGTGGAAGCACGTACGTATATTCCTTGCACACAAGAGTTACAGTATACACAAGGCTTCTCTTAACAGTGCTATTCAATGGCACCTGTGCTATAAGACAAGGAACAAAATAAATGCCTCCCACTTCATTAGCATCTTCATCACCGCGATTAGGTTCGTTCATTTCAGTCAGCAACCGCAATAATTTTAACTCTGGTTTTTTCAAAGTTCTTGTTTTATACTGAAGACGTCTTTTTTCTTATGCAGATGGGTTGCAGCGCTACGTTTGTTAGTTTAGTGAAGTCTCTATCACTTTTACGTTTACAGTTCATTTAATCAATTCAGAGGAAACTTCATGAAAAACAGGGCAATGAATGCAGTGTCTAGGACGCACTACGTATAAAGGGATTTGAATCTGGCTAACGCCGGCAACTGAAGTCATGTAAATTTGCAGAGTTCAAAGTGGCAAGCAGCGGCATGAGAGCTGAACAAGTGGAAGAAGCCGTGGGAGTGAGCCTGAGAGCAAGAAGGAATAGATTTAAATGGGGACCTGCTTCGCAGGTGAGTATTTAATCGGACGATCTGTAACAGACCCAATAAGAAAATAAGTTAACCAGTATCAAAAAAGATAGTACAACTTCCATTTAAACTCCACTAGAAATATCACTGTAGAGTTCTCTTCATGCATTTTCCCTGTATTAAAAAAAACTTTTTTCACCAACCCAAAATTGTACAAATGTGAACTAGTCACCACAAAATGCGCTATTTTAATTGTTTGGTTCTATGCAGTGCAGATTTTCGATGATTACATCAACAGTTGATATGTAGCCGATTTTTGAGTAACTAAAATAGCAGTCGTGCTTTAATGTGAAAGTGACAGCTTTGGGGTTGTTAGTCAGTATAGAAAGCAAGAACTGAAGAAAATATTTGGGCAAATAGGCGTTTTCCTCATATACTCTTTGTAAAGTACTACCCACAGCAATACTTTTGTTCATATCCACTGAAGGAAAAAATTTTGTTCACTGAAAGCTTTCGTGCAAAATCTTAGAATGGTACAAATTGTTTTTTCGGAAAAACGTCTTAATGGTGCGTGTTGCAGAAGGTCATTATTCTCTCTCTTGTAGTTCTGCAGTCAATTCCAATTCTTATTGCCAGTAATCCTGGGCCAACCTTCAAAACCTATCTTAAATTTGCAATGAGGCACGCAGCTTTTTGAGGAAAATTTTTCACTTGCAACTTGGAACACAAGTTGCTAAGCGTCTTCTCAACCAAAGAGACGAAGTTCACAAGTTTATTCTTCAGATGTGTTCACACCAGGCCCGTATCCAGCTTGGGACACCAGGGGTGGCAAAGAGTTTTCTGAGAGGGGCCCAAATTTTTTAAACCATATCCAATAGTTTTGACCTATGCTCAGCACATGCACATTTTTCCAAGGGGGGCGAAAAATTTTGCATGGGGGAAACGTCCCCTCTGTGCCCCCCTGGTTACGGTCCTGGTTCACAGATTTTTTACTGTTAAGCATTTTGGTATAATATCTGTTGAATAAATGTTAAAGAAATACATGTACAAACAGTGTTAGGATTTTTGATTAGGGGACAAAATTGTGGTTAAAAACTTGAGTTGTCAAAAGTCTTCAATCTGCAGAAAATATACCAAGATTCGTAATTTTTCATGGAAAAAGTCAGTGAAGATGAAGAGTGAAAATGAAATGTTATCAACTGTTGTCCGAACTCAAACTCACAGAACAACAACACGTCAAGCGTCAACGTTTGCGAGTTTATCAAAAACCTGCTTGTTCTTTATGTAGTTTGGCATAAATTAGTCTTCAAAGTAGGGAGGTCTTGGTCCCCGTGTCCCCACTGACTACCCTTTTGAACATAGCACAAANCACAGCTAAACTGCATGGATTATTGACAAGTTTGCGCAGACACTTTTACTAAACATTTCTTTTGAATGAAAAAATCATCAAGACAGCATTTTGAAAAGCTGAAATGCTTATTCGCGGAAATCTTTATAACGCGCTCATTGTGCTTGTTTCGTCGCTGAAGCAGTGCCTTTGTAAACCTGAAGGAGTGCAGGTGTTTTAAAGCACCCTTTCCAGATATAACTGTGGGCTTCATGTGGAAAGGTTAGCGGTTAGAAAAAATCTCAACTAGTGGCATACTAAAGAGGCATCACGTTGGTTTCCAGAAAATTCTATACGAAGCTTATCAGCGACAACGCAATCCCACGAAGGAGGAAAGAGAAGCGCTTGTCCAAGAGTGCAACACAGCAGAATGTCTACAGCGCGGAGTCTCCCCGTCGCACGCCAGCGGTCTGGGATCCAATCTAGTAACGGAGGTTCGACATTTGTAATGGAAACGTTAGTTCTGAAAGGTCGCTTTCACCCACAACTGATTAAAAAACTCTTTGTGAACTACTGCACACAGCAGGCTTTTGTAGTTATGATCGGCCATGACTCGCGAACGAATTGCGCTAGAGAGTCTGTGAAGTCAACCTCGGATTCGGAAGACAGCAATCGATCCGATGAGTTTTGAAAAGGTACCTTTGCATTGGAAATTTTTGAGAAAAATGCAAATTTTTGATTTTCCTGAAGTGATTTTTTAGCAATTTTCCAAACAATTCAAAAAATTCCTTTCACACTTCCCTGTGAGCTTTTTTGAAACGTTTTCTTGGCATGGATTGCGTCTGAAGACCCCAGCTAACAAAAGATTCCAAACAACAAAGTGAGTTGTCACTGTTTCGGGGGGGGGAAATAATATTTAGGTGAAAAAAGTGGGCGGGGTCACGTAATTTTCGGACGACGTCTTTTTTTCTTGTAAAGGAAACTAGGTACAAATCTGAATCTTTAGAGCCCTTGATTGACTTTCTAGCGTTAGTGGTTCGAATGTTATGACCTATAAACAACAAGCTAATTAGCTAAATCTTCCAGGGATTAGCTAATTAATTCAATGCTAAAGGTTCCATAACTTTTTTTCCTCTCAATATTTTCACTTGACATTTGGAAGGATGCTGCAAGACACCAGGGGAAACCTGTTCTGCAATTTTCAGATGTTTCTTTGGGTAAAGGTAAAAAAACAGGTAATTTTGCCTTCAATTGTCTAAAGGTGCCCCACCAAAAAATGTTTGTATTTTTCAATTACTTTCGCAAAGTGACAGTGATAACTGAAATTTTTTATGTACAAATTTTATTTCCAACGTGCTTGGTTTTCGGTCCACGGTTTTTTTGAATAAAAACGATTTTTTTGGCAATGTGAAAAGCGGGTTTTCCCAAAAAACACGTCACAATTACGCGCAAGATACTTCAAAAGATGCATTGCTGCATTCCGAATCCGGCGCTGTCTTCACTGACTCTCTAGCGCAATGTGGTCGCGAATAATGGCCGACCATAACTTCAAAAGCTACTAACATGGCAGTTGCGAGCGTAAAGTTTTAAATGGAATGTATTTTCTGCCCCGTGAAAACGACTTTTTCAATCTATTGTCTTATGCTGGATTTTTCTAACCAGTTAAATTTTTAAGTATCAAACACGTTTAAAGCCACGTTTGTATTGTTTTGTTTTTGCTATTGTTCACAAAGATATCAATGCAAATGTTTCATTTGTGGTTTTCAGGCCATAACTTTAGAACCACTAATGCTAGAAAGACAATCAAGAGCTCTAAAGATTCAGATTTGTGCCCAGTCTCCTTTACAAGCAAAAAAAGATCTATCCCTTGTAGTTTTTTCAAGCCCCAATGACGTCATCCGAAAATCACGTGACACCTCCTTTCCCCCCAAAACAGCGACTTTGGTTGGAATTTTTTGTAAGTTGGGGTCTTAAGACGTAGTCCAAGCCAAAAAACGTTTCGAAAAAGCTCACCGAGAAGCGCGAACGGACTTTTTTGAATTTTTTGGAAAATTGTCCAAAAAATCACTTCCGGAAAATCAAAAATTTGCATTTTTCGCAAAAATTGCGAATGTAAAGGTACCTTTTTTCAAACTCATTGGATCAATTGCTGACTTCCGAATCCCAGGATGTCCTCACTGACTCTCTAGCGCAGGGTTGTCAAACTGGCGGCCCGCGGGCTAAATCTGGCCCGCCATGCTCCGTTTTGTGGCCCGCGTCATGCCAGTTTTGTGCTTGCATTAGGTACGTTTGTTATTACGTCATAGTAGTGTTACGTTTTTTATTTAAAGTCATAACGTGACATTACAGCTTATTAATTACGTTAAAGCAACGGTATAGCAACTTCTTCAGTTCAAAAGCATCGTGAGTTTTGTGTAGNATCCATGAGGATTCGAAGAATTTCCAACGCATTCGAAGAAATATTTTCTGATTTCAAAGATCTGGAAACTGATTTCGCCATTTTCAATTACGCTTTTTCTGTCAATGCTGAAGAGGTGCCACAAAAATATCAAATGGAACTAACTGAGTTACAATGCAACAGTGCTCTTAAACTTAAATTTGAAAATGTTGACAGCAAAACGTTTTATCAATACATAGGCCCAACCTATCCCCAAATAAAAGAATTGGCATCAAAGGCCATGTCAATGTTCGGTAGTATAGTACTTATGTCTGCGAACAACTGTTCTCTTTGAACAAGTCTCAATTCCGGTCCTAATTGACGGATGCGCATCTAAACTCAATGTTAAAAGTTGCGACTGCAGAATCTTTAGCACCAAATATCAATATGCCTGTAACTGCCAAAGGATGTCAGGTTTCTCTGAGTCGCAGTACCATGAATAAATAGCAGTGCAAATATCGATTGTATCATTTTGTGTAAAATTGTCTGGCCCGCGTAAAATCTAAGTGCGTAAATATGGCCCACAGCACCAAATGAGTTTGACACCCTTGCTCATGCTCAATCCGTTCGCGAGTTATGGCCGATCATAACTTCAAAAGCCGCGATCGTTGCCGTTGCGGGCGTTAAAGGGTTTCAAAGCCCACGTTTTGTCGAAATCGAGTTGAAATACCACGTTTAGTTTCCTAAACACAAAATTCGCAACATAAGAAAATTTGCAAACTTGGGAGTTTTATGTGTTCTCAATCACGGAAGAACCAGCCTTTCTTCATTTCCCTTTTATTATGAAACCGATATGGCTTGCATCTGTACAGAAATGAAATGCACTACTGGTAAAATAAGTACGACTACGAAGTATAAAAAATTGCATCACGCAGGTGTAGAGACTCCCAAATAAATCAGGAATAGTCTTGGTAACCACTTGGCGTAAGCAAATTTTCTTTCCAGAGGTAGTCAGATCCACAAAATATTTTCATGGAAAGGTTGCACGCAGATCCATTCGAGATATAAAGTTGGTCATAATAAACTATTTGTTAATTTTTAGAGCAACCGAGTCATTATTTTGTGACTTGCAAAATTTTGATTTTTTGCAGGTTCGTGTTTATAACTGGTTTGCTAATCGGAGAAAAGAAGATGCCTTTAAGCACAAACTAGCCATGGATACATCTTATCCGGTAAGTGGCCTACCGATGAATATCCTANTATCAAAACAATTAGGCTATGTCACGTCTGGGGAATTGCATGGTTTGGCAAGAGCGCGTTATGCCACAAAGAAACGCGAAATGAGTTTAAANTTTTTATGAAGCTTCCTTTGTAAAACATCACAACGAATTCCAGCCATCCTATGGAGTTTTTCTCTTGCTCTTGGTTTCTGCCACTCCCTGTGTTCACAAAAAAAGGTCTCAACAAGTCCATGTTTACTGCAACGGAGAAAATATTCTATCAATCGTGTATTAATTTCAGAAGTGCTCGATAATCGCTCTTAAAAATTTTGAGGTCTCAAAAACCACAACAACAAACCATTCAAAAAATTCCAAGGGTGGCAAATGAATTCGCTCAGTGACCAGCAAGCCTGTGGCGTCATGGAATTTGATGTACGAAGTGTCCCAAGACCTCAAATTTTCAAGGCACTGCCTTGAAGGCAGCGTAGCCTAAATCATAAGCGTAGCCAGGGGGGGGCCAAAGGGGCCATGTCCCCCCCGATTTTTAGAAAATATAGCACTGGTATACAAAAAAACTTTTTTTGAGTTGTTTCAGATCTGTGAATTGATTTTGAATGTTTCGAGGCTGCTGAATTAAAATATGAACTCAGTTTTTCTCTATCACGTCAAGATTTTTGCAACATTAGACTTTTTGTTCAAAAATGGCAAAAATGTTATTCAAATACTATAGTTAACCCCTTTAAATGATTGTCACAACAATGAAAATATGTTTAACACTTTCTACGCCATGCCACGTTCCAGAACGTGCAAGTTTTTATGAAGATCGCTACACCACGTTTCGGAACGTCGCGCAGTTCTTTGCGCAGATAGCCAAGCGACGTTCTAGAATGTCTAACTGTACATGGCGGACGTCCGCCGCAGACCATCGTGGCAATCAGCATGACTCGAC
>JGI24022J15233_10011616_pt1 | contig 10060 bp, 6 predicted proteins | sample Ectturendosymbi2_FD_15233 | JGI IMG/M metagenome (IMG submission 15233)
AATGATAATGATACATCCTCATGTAAATTCTGGTTGTGAACTTTTACGTGACGTCGCACCATTTGTTAAAGTTGTGCAGCGACGATCAACCAAATTGATATTGCGTGCGTAGTAAACAAAAAAAAACTTGTTCCCTATGCTAAAGGTGGAATGTTGATATCTTTAATGTTAAGTGCATGACATACGGGTTTAGTTGACAACATTTAACGACGATAGTTTGTCTAAGACGGCGGTTCTTAACCTGGGGTAAATTTGCCCCTGAGGGTAATGTTCATCTTCCTAGGGGACGAACTTACTGAACCATAAATTGCAGCAAATGTGATCTTTTATAAATAATTCTATGCTGTAACTGNTTGTTGCTNTTTTATTTTCAATAAATCGTCTTCAGAGTTCAATCAATGATCACCAACCTGTGTATTTGGCGTTAATCCGGTAATCGTGTTTGATTAAAGGGTAACAAATGTAAAAAAGGTTAAGAACCACTAGTCAAAGACATTGTGTACATCAGGGGTCACCAACGTGGTGCCCGCGGGCAATAAGTCGCCCGCAAAGACCATGTAAGTCGCCCGCGGGCCCATTCTAAAAATAATATTAGCTTGATCAATGTCTTCACATTAACGAATATCAATATCAAAATAACTGAAGGTAAACTGAGCAAAATGTTTATTTCATTAGTTTTGTGTCAAACTAGTAGCCCTTCGCATTAATCGATACAGAAGAAGTAGCTCGCAGTTTCAAAAATGTTCGTGGCCGCTGGTGTACATTGTGTCATCAATTTCCGTTAAAGGATTTGCTTTGGAAATGTAAATAAAACGTCATACCGTGACGTCACGAACAGCCCGCGCTAAGAAGAATGACCACCTCATGCAACCCATTCAAACATAACTGAGCACCTCACATGAAACGTCATCGTGTACCACTGATCAAAAATTCCGTCTGTTTCGCACAGAGATTAACAAGAATGTAAATTGGTTTCATGGATATGTTCATAACGTGAAAGAAATAACTTTAAACATTAGTACATCATATATCCGCTAAAAAACAAAATGCAAATTCAATGACGTTTGCAGTTCTTTTTTTCTCTGTTCTCTGCGTTCCATACCTTCATTGATGAATTGTTGAAATTTACGCACGAACTCTGAAAATTCCTATATAAGACTTATGTTTGAGTTTGTTCTACATTACTGAATCAAATCAAACACGACTAGCCAACAAAGTGAGAAATTGAAAAATGTACAAGATTGTGATTTTTGTGTGTTGCTGTTTGTTTCTTACATGTCCAGGCGCTCCTGTCAACGGGACTTTGAAGAAAAAATTGGAAAGACAGTATAACTGCCGTTTGGACAATATAGACACTGGGTGAGTATAAATCACGTAAGGACAGAATCGGCATTTTAATTGAAACTATGACAATGATATCATGAATAGTCAGAACATAAAATTTGTTAAGTGAGCAGAACGAAACTTTAAAGCAGCTTTGTCTAAACCGCAGCGCGCAGGCTGCATGAGGCCCGGTCGAAAGTTTTGTGCGGATCAGTCAGCTTTCCATTATTGTGTATGTACAACAAATGAAAGCCTTTGTTTATTTTTTTAATCAGAAATTCGACATTTTCGATGAAGTGATCTTTAGTGCCTGTTGATCATGTACTACGCACTGATAGATTTCCATGTGTCCATTGATACCTCGGTGCAAAGCTGATTTCTAGTTTACTGATTTCTGCTAATGTGTTCTTTTGGACTAAATTGATTTCAAACTTTCCCCTTCTAGTTCAACTAACATGAAACTTGCGTATGGCGTCACAGTTTGGGAGTGATTAAATGTGTCACACTTTCGTTGGCATTGTTATTATTTTGTAATGCTTTCAGTAGCATTTCACTGAACTTTGTTTTGCAAAACTCAACGTAAGTCATTCAATGTACGGCCCTTGTGAAGGTACTGACATAATTTTTCGTCCAGTAAGGCTTTTCGGTTGGACATAGCTGCTCCAAAGAATAGGTTGCATGTATCGTCAAATCTCTCAAACTGGGTTAGATTCCCATGCGAGTCATTTCAAAGATTTCAAGAAACGCTACATGTGGCTTTTTCATCTTCGTGTTCGGCGTTATTGGGTAGGTCCATTCAAAAGGATCACATTAAATCTTGCCATTGACTTTCTGTTGCTCATCACGGAAGAAATACATTTGTCTAAGAAGTATTAAAAAGCGCTTTTTTCCTTTTACTGTTCTGCGCTGAACCGTTGATTTAGTTGAGAGCGACAAGCTGTGATGCTTTGTAATTTGATCTGTGGATCCTTTGGTATAGATATTTATTCCGTTGTTTTGGTTTTAGTTTGGCGCTATTGTGACTCTGTGCAATAAGTATAAAACAACACTTTATTGAAACCAGTAAGAGCTGGATTTAATAGTTTCAAATCAGGAAAAAGGTCCTTTACATTGAAAGATAGTTTGGCAACTGCCGAAGAACCAGTATTGGGTTAACTGTGGAAAATATTTCATGTTTGGAAACATAATTAAATGACAGTTGTTACAATATTTTCTCATGCAGCCTGTGTGCACGAGTGATGAACAACACATTCCTGCAAAAATCGTACGCCGGACTGAAGCTGAAAAGTGAAGACGACCTAACACTTGCGAAAAGGAAAACTCAATATCTGACCTATTCATACCCGAGGCATTCAAAAAACTCGGACAACCAGAAAGTTGAAGATCGCAGCCTATCTCCTTTCACAGATTATATCGATTATAACGAAAATCGGTGAGAAAATGTTGTATTCTCTCATGATCTGTTTTCTCTCGAATGTCGCTCGAAAAGTTTCACGATCATTGCAAGATAACTTGATTATGAATTTGCTGAGCAGCGGCAATTGTTTCTGTTATGTCACTCGTTTTTCCAATAGCACAATCTTGCAAATGTTTCATTCAAAAATTTGATTTCAGAAATTATTACCTTTTCAGTAACTAAACAAAACTTTAGCCAAACATTTCTTCCGTTCACGATAAACATATGATTTTGAAACTTTGTAGTAAAACATCAGCACTTCATGTCAATGAAACAGTGTGTTTCAAACGCTGAGTGATTAGTGTGCTTTTTAGCGCTTCATTCCCGCAATATTTAGTTTTTCGAAAATTGCTTCTACAAAGAGCTTGGAAAGGAGCGTCAAAGTGATATTTGTTGGGAGTAATTGAAATTCACACGATTCTTGATTGCTTCATGTTTTTGAAGGATCGCTTCTATACCACGAATTACAAACAAGCTTATCATTGTCTTTAAATCATCCAATGATGTTCGAACTCAAGCAAACTTGCTCAATCCTGTTTACAGAATTCCAGAGTACATTATACAGAAGAGATGTCTGAGCCTCCATTGCTTTTTACGGGAGAAGGATAACTATGTCTATCAAGACGATAACTACAACTCGGTCCCAATCAAAATCCAAGTGCCCGTTCTTTCTCGAGTCACTCGTTATAGCCCGTTTAGAGAAAATTTGCATGACGTAGTTGTTGGTTGCACGTGCGTAAGGCCATTGTATTGAGTGTGAATTGATACAAATCAAAACCATCCTATTTATTTGCACATATTCTAGTTTTCCATGCAAATCACTATTACGACCTCGTTCATATTGGCCACCTTATTTCTGAATTTTAATCCTTTCCACCAAGTGGTTGCAACAATTTTGTTCAATGTTGGATAACATCAGTGCTATATATATATCAGCGTGATCTAACTACAGGCCGGCGGGCCGCATGTGGCCCGCCACAGCGTTTTCAGTGGCCCGCGAAAGCATTCATGATATATCTTTAAATTTGAAATGCGTTGAATAGTATATGGTTACATTTTTATCGTTGATTTACTTTCGCTGGATAAAGTCCATTTGCACGTTTGCATGGATAATACCTTTTCTGTGTACCATTTGTTTTTGTGTAATTTGTTTATTTTCCGATCAAGTTAAAAGGTACGGCTCTCTACTGGGACACCTTTCTGGATAAACTCTGTGTTTTTCAGTGCCCTGCCTTCGTTGTGATTAAGAATACATTTTATGCAATAAACTCAGTACCGTCAAATAAATCTCTCTATCTATCCACAAAACGCGGCCTTCTCCTAGTGGCCCGCGAGTCAAACTAATTGCCGATCCCTGCAATGAGCAATTCTATTCAGAACAAGTACAACGTCTTTCTAAAAAAATGCGCGATACAAACGGTATGAGAGACTGTGGAGAACTTCAGAAAATGAGGCACCAAAGATAAATTTCCCGAACTGAAGAATTTCGCATTAACATGCTTTCGACATTTGGAAACACATACATGTGTTAGAGTACATGTTCTACGAAAAAGCAAATTAACTTCAAAGACAGAAATCTAATGGCAGACGAAACACCGGGCCATGGACTCTAACTTGCTACCACAAATGCTGGTGTTGATACAGGAACGATGTGTCAGAGAAGCCTCGACCACAGGCATCCCACTTATGGAGATTTGTAATAAATTGCTATTTGCGTTTGTGCAATAATTTCAATGATGCTCACTCACGTTCCCTTTTCAAGTTTAAATCTTGTGAATCTGTTGTTTCATGCATCAATTTGTTAGGAATGACCCGCAAGTTGTCACGTTGTTCTAAAATGGCCCGTAGGTTAAAAGTAGGTGGCCCACGCTGCTATACATAAATAAAGGGAAGGTGCAGGTTTGCACAAGTTTATGACGTAAACGTTTAATATTGACGTGGTTCTGATTAATCGTGTGAATGATGCAACTTAAACTGCAGGCCAAACACACTTACCTACTTCGGTGCACAATTTCAAGCGATGTACAAATATGCAAACAGCATAGAAAAAGTAGGAAAACTTTCCATTCAAACTGCAACGTATTTTTTGAGTAAGTTTTATAGCCTGTGTTCAACGAGGCTTGATTATTGCACGCAGTTATAATCAACTGTTTTGGATATGTCATGCTATGCTGAACACCACATCAAAATCTTTATTGCGCATGATGTTGAAAAATCTCTTGTGTCATGTTGCTCAACAAACGTTGTGCAAATCCTTCTTGTTCACTTGTTCATAATGTGTAGTGAGACGTAGCATCAATGGCGGCAAATACAGGTCTTGTTGAAGATACAATGTGTATATAATGAATTGTTGAAGATACAATGTATAAAGTCCAGTGTCCTTCTTCGTCGTTTGAGTAAACTGTTGCTGTCGACTGCTGGGCCGCACCAGATCTATCTCGGGGCAAGAGTTGAGCAGCCATTCGATTGTCTCATCGTCCAGAACCGTCGGGCCGTGCAGTCCATGAGAGGGTCTATGGGTTGGAGATTGGGGATGAACATGGTCGATGGTTTGTCCTTCTGCCCCCAACTCACAGGCCGCAGATGAGGCCATACCCCATTTGAGCATGCAGGAGTGGAAGCATTTGACTCTAATCCGGATGCGGTTAAGCCGGACACACACTGTTCTTGTGAAGGTCATTCCGGGAGGGTGTGTGCCGTTGTCGGGGATCAAAATACGGAGTCTCATAACATTTTCCAACCTCTCCGCCTTCCATGAGTGATCCGCCCAGTGCGCCGCACATATGTCTCTGTTGTCAGACAAACGTGATGAGATGGTCTGTGGCGAGCACAAATGGGTGTCTCAGATTTTAGTCACCGTGCATTCGCAACCAGCGGACAATTGAGCGCTGAGTNGAACAGGTGTCCAAGATCCATTACACGGCATGCTAGCAACAGTGTAGCTCCTTTCCGACGAAGCNCAGCAGGTTGGATGCCTGCAAGAACAGGAAGATTGTCCACTGGTATAGGACGCAGGTATTCAGTAAAAATTCGCAAGGCATCGTTGATGACAGGGTTAGTGAGGCGGGTATGAGCAGTGGGGCACCATGCAGGAGCGCAGTACTATTCTGTTGAAAATGGACCAAGGCAGGGGTGGCTATTCGCAGCGTTGTTTTCCAGCACCCCAGCCAGAGACAGCAAGCGCCTCAGGTGTGTGACGCGTGATGTCAGCTTTTTTCGAAGTGACTCGAGGTGTCGGCCACACGTTAGCGACCTGTCCAATGTTACTCCGAGGTATTTGCGTTCGGGGTAGCAGGGCAGGATTTTGTTGTTGAATTTAGCTCACCCTTGGCTTCCTTGTTATTGAGGTGGAAGACTGCCGACACCGTTTTGTAGTGGGCCTACTGAGTTATAGCTTCCAAGTCTGGAGGTACTCGCTTGCGGCTGCCATGTCCTCGCACAGCACCCTTTCTACTTCTTGCCAGTCTCAATCAGCATGAATAATTACAAGGTCGTCAGAACAAACCGCCAACCCAGCGCCAGACACAGCTCAGATTTGCCCAGGTGGCACATGAGCAACGTTGTTAAGTACTTCTACCATACGTCCTCTTTTGTATTACATGTCCACGTTTTTCATGAGAAATTAAATATTCTCTGAGGACATTCGAAAATGTCATCATGTCTTCCTTTTTGCATTTCTTATTTTACATAGCTGTAATCAGTGGTGTAACTGGAGGTTTGACCCAGGGTGTAAAACGTAGCTAAAATGGACCCACTGGCCACAGAACGGGGTACACTAGCCAACACTCAGCAAAAAACGTGAGAATTGGTGGTAAATACCAATGTGGATGGGTATATTGAAACCGCAAATCTCCGAAAAATAATACGAAAACGCAAAAAATTAACAACCTACTGCAAACCAAAAGAAAACTAAAACCGAAATACAGGTTAAGTGGTGTCCGGTTTTCAGAATTTACTTGCCAAGGAGGGCCATTAGCCCCTCTGGCCCCAGTCAGTTTTCGTCATTGGCTATGATATATTGTATTTACATACAATAAGCTGTCCCTGATCAACTGCAAGAAGATAGGAGCTGGTGGCGCAGCTTAGTTTGCGGGAGGGCCTGCAAGTTGTCTGACTAATCTATGTTTTGGTTGAGTTGACTCACGGCTGGAAAGACCGGAATGATTTCACATTTATCTTTACCTAACAGTGGTAAATCTTTTATAGTATCTCAATGACTTTGGGATTAGAGTGCGTATTGCTGACTCCATTATACTGTACTAGCTTTGCTGATGAACCGTGATAAGGTGGTCAGTGTATTGCACATAACTTAGTGTAGTATTTCTAGTAGTTAGGCCTATAGCTAATGGTTAATGCTAAAAAATGAAGAAATACGTCAGAAGCATCCCTTTTTCATAAAAGAACTAAATGATTTTGAAGCTGAGTGAATTACATGTGGTTGCATTTGCAGAGTTCGCAAAAAAACTAAAAAGACTTTTGTGACTTTGTGGATATTGAGTACCAAAAACTTATTTATCACAGCGTAACCAGGTGGCTATCACTTCATCCTAGCCTGCAACCAAGGATGCTTCAAATGTACCCAGCTTCATATGCATACTTCACGTCCATCGACAAGCCAACTGTTGTTCTGGAACGTTTTTTTTTTGAAATTCTCTGAGCGAACTCTGTTTAACATTTTAGGACACTTGCAATCACTCGTGTTTGCTTTTAATGAGCAGGTTCTTCAGAATATTGAGAAGTTAAAACTCAAAAGCATCAACTGTTGAGCTTGTATCGTGCTTCGCCACTGTGAAGGCAAGTGTGTAAGAGAGACAATCAGATATACATATAAAGCCAAGTTGAACCAGTACTAAGAAAACTCAGAGAAGGCAAGGAACATGGCTGTGATTTGTTTATGTTAGATGTATCTGTGTTTTACAAGTTTTGTGTTTCACATCTGGCTCAATGGACCACTTTATTTGCTGAATTTAAATGCTTGGACAAGATTCCTCGTTTGCAAACAACTGAATGGGAATTTCATGAACTATGTGAGTATTATCTGCTGGATAGAAGCGTTTCTGTTGATGAAGCCGAAGTGATCTGTTTGACCAATAACAAAGCTTGCTTGAGTTCGTGCAAAAGGAGCATAAACTAAATGCAATTTATTGCAAAATGATGGAACACAAAAGATGGGCAAAATATTTTGCAACTTGCAATAGCATTGAATGCTTCAACAAACTGATAAAGATTGCACAATTTTTTTTAGTTTTGTTACACTTGAATTAACAAATGTGCCGTAACAAGATTACGCCATAAATATTTACGATCCGTAGAAAAACTAGTGGCTTTATCGATCATCCCCTACATGGGCATCCCACCACGCCTGGGCCCCAGGCCCCCCATCATCTAAATCCGGCACTGCGTCGACCATGTTGTCCTCCACTGTCCAATCCATCGACCCCCTCACGGACTTAACGGCCTCACTCTTCTGTACGATTAGAGAATCGAATGGCTGCTCACCACCTGCCACAATATCTAGTGCGGACGAGCAGTGGATTGAAAGAACTCGCTCAAACGAAGGCGAAGAAGCGTATGCATACTTCTGGAGACGGCAGGTGGCAGCTCAGAGATGCAGATGTTGAAGAGAAGGGTGACAGGGCAGATCCCTGTGAGACGCCATTTTTGAGGTGTCATAGCCTGCTTCGTTTNCCGTTACCGGTGGAAAAGGTGAAGCTGCGATTGCCAACCATCGCCATGATAATGCGGACCATGTNTCTANTGTTGCCATCGGAAATCCCGAGCNGCATGTGCGCAAAGCTTCGCACCGTGGCAGGAAGCAACAATAGAGTTCATGCTCGCAATCTCTTATTATTGCTTGCTCGCGCTACATATACAATGAGGTTATTCTTCACGCACATCCCGTTCGTGGTGAAGCACACAATCAACGCAACACCACCGGAGAGGTTGCAACACTATCAAGCAGCCATTGCACCAGCTTGCAGGTGAGGCCGTGATGCCATGCAGTGTCGTAAGCTACTGTGAGATTGACAAACACAACTCCGGCCTTCTTCTTAGCCGAAAAGCTATCCTCGCTGTCCTGTGTCAGCAAGGTGACCTGACCTCCAGTCGACTCCACGTGTCGTAAGCCCGCCTGCTTCTACGGGAGGAATGGGTCGCTGATTGGTTCTGTGGCGCCGTAGATTCTTGGTCCGAGCACCTCTGTACGGTACGTGTCAAGGTCTCTTCTCAGTATGACGGCAAATAAGTTGTCTTGACTAGGTAAAAACCATGGAAACGTAGCATGATTGGTCGTCTTTTATTCATAAACAGAAAACAAACAAACAAGCTTGAGACATTTCGTAACGTATCGAATTGACGAATCCGGCTCTCAAGCTGATGCTCACACGAAAATAACAAACATGTCGATTCTTGTCGCGTTCTATTTCTTTCGCCGCGAGGTTGCTTTCTTTCTTACTTTCCAGTCCTCGCGCGAGTTGAAAATGACATTATAACAGAGCGCATCGCGCCACCGTGCAAGTTGCGTTCGATAAATGGTAATTGATCAACGCCTTGACGTAGACTGCGTGGCGAAGCGAGGCCCGCTACAGGAGTGCGAATCCCACTAAGCAAAAACGATGTAGTGAGGTCACAGAGACCCGACACGGCACCGCGAGAACGGCGGAAGGCTAACACATGCAAAAGTGGAAAGAAAGCACAAAAAAACAAGACACAAGGCGAGCGAGGAAACTGAAAACCGAGCTCCACTGGGCGGCAAATGAATGAAAAACAGAAAAACGAAACAAAAACAGTGGCTGACGTCCACAATGCGCTGAACAAATAATGATACAAACAGAGCAAAAAAACAGCAGCCGGTAACTACGAAGCGACAAACGGGCAACAATAGAGATGGAGCCAGAACAAACGATAGCCGAGCTCCACGATGCAAATAACGAAATGAGACAGATAGAGCGAAAAAGGCAGGTGGCCGAGATCATGATAACACAGAATGAGCGATGAAGGCCTGAGCCGGGCTCATGAGCGAGAAATGATACGAGTGATGATTCGAGAGTAGCGTGGAGGGCGGTAGCCGTGCTCCACGGAAAAAAAGGTATGAACGAATGACACGGATAGAGCGAGAAAGGGCCGGTGACCGAGCTCAAGATTCGATCCGTCAGCTCAGAGGAAGTTACTTAAAAAATCGCTGCGCTGGCGACGAATGCGATGCCGATGACATAACAGGGTAAGAACTCGGACCCGCGCGAAAATTTTGGCGGTTGCCAAGGGATACTGCGTCGAGTCTCA
>JGI24022J15233_10011621_pt1 | contig 10059 bp, 7 predicted proteins | sample Ectturendosymbi2_FD_15233 | JGI IMG/M metagenome (IMG submission 15233)
CAATNANAGAGTGATCATGGCATGTGAACTCTATTGTTGCTTGCTGCCACAGTGCGAAGCTTTGCGCTCATGCCGCTCGGGATTTCCGATCGCAACAATACTTTTTCAACGCATAAACGATTCACTCAACAATTTTTTCAATTGTTTTTTATTCTTTAGTTGATAAATTCGTTTTAATCTTAGATTTTTGAATCTTAATTGACTAACATATTTTTTCATGGCGTTTTCCTTATTTTGGTCCATCACAATGAACAAAAGCTACTTTAACCTATCCCATTTAAAAGCCGTGGTTTAATGCAAAGCGACAAGTTTTTTAAATACAATTATCCACTCACTCCAAAATTGTTGCCTGAATGAAGTTATTTCTAGCTATAGAAATACACACATGGATACAGATCACTGAATGAACAGCATAATCACGTCACAGGATAGGAAATTGCCCTTCATTCTGAATGAAATCTTATAGTTTATAACACACGATTAGCAAGGTGCCATGATTCGAAAGTGCAGTTGGCTTTGCTTTCATAATCACATTTCAAGGTCATGGCCCGACTTTGACTACTTGTAAGGCAAGCAGCAATGTCATTTTCTTGCACGAATTAACGCGAGACATGCATTTCAATCCCTCAAGCTAGTTGCCAAAATGTAAGACAACGCCTTCCAATAACGGGGTTTGTTCTAGCTTCACTGTTTTTACTGATGTAGGCAAAATCGATCTCTTCGAAAAAGTCAGCGGAGTTGTCGAATTAAAACATCAGAGAACAGGGTCCGACATCACTTCGAACGTTATTAATCGCCTAAATCGTAAAATCCCTGACTATCTCCGAAGACGTGTTCATCACTTAAATTCAGGTCTACGCTCTGAATTACATAAGCCTGAGGAACACGTCGGTCCGTCAGGATTACTGGAGTAATCGTGCGTTCGAGAGGCATCGCTCGCTTTCAGTCGTCGAACGTTACTGCGAGCACCGGACTTGCGGACAGTTCAACGGACACCTCAGAAGGTCTACTAACCTCGGTGGCACATTCGCTCAGCTGCATTTCTAGGTCAGATATTCTGTTCTTGATGTCGCTTATCCTGGCCAGCCCTTCCTCCCGAAGTCGGCGAATTTCCGCCACGTCCGCCTGAAGTACGAAGTATTGTGAGACTTTCGCTGCCAGTTTATGAGGTTACAGTATGAGGAGACACTGAACTGCAAGAAACACGTCCGCTGACAAAGAAGCAAGCTTAAAAACACAATGCCTCTTGAAATTCAGCATATGCATAAAGTGTTTCCCTGCGAAGCAAGCATGCAATCGCCCGAGGAGCGGTGCATTCCCCGTGCTTTTGCGTTCAGCTTGCAAGTGAAACGATGGAGCACAGTCGTAAAACCATCACACGTTTGCACTATCACCAAAGCACGTGCGCTGGACGCAAACCGACAATCCATTAACACCGTCACTGAGGCGATTAGCTAAAATGAAACCGATTACTTCCCAATAAGCGATCAGGTTACAAGCAAGTGCATCGCAACAAAAGCGTGGACGTAAAAGAATACGCTGAACGCCCGAAGGCTTGTTTGAGCTGCAATGAATTTTACTTTTAAGCGATAACTTGGTCCTGGCATAAGAAGATTTTCGTGGTGTTCTAATTTCTATGTTAGAAAGAGACGAAACACTTTGATAACATAAATACAGGGAGGCAGGCAAATTAAGTGGAACTGAAATTTCAAAGATTGGTGGCTTTTACCTAGCTTTGCGCACCAAGCCAAAAGTGCGCAACACCCCACAGCTATTAAAAATATATGGCTCAATAGAAAAACTACTTTGTCCCAACGGACTTTTTTTTGAAAAATATTCCCGGTTTTCTCAAAATACAAAAAACGAAACAAATACATATTAACAGAGAAACGCAAAACAATGTTTTTTTTCAAAAAACAACACAAAAAGCAATCGCAATCATTCAGCAAAAGTTTATTAAAACCTTAAAAGTATAATCACCATTCCCAAAATATTTTCTTCAACAATGATGTTCAGTAATAAAATTTGGGGGAATTCAAGCAACCGTGAAACCAAGGGTTCGTTACGCTTTTTACACAGTCCGCTTTAAAGCTGGATTTCTAAGACTGCTACCGTTTATTGTGTGTTTTTCTGTCAGGAAAATGATGCAACTATATTTAAAAAAACTCTCACGTTATACTGACGTGAAACTGATGCCAGTTTAACTTTAACATTGCGTGCTTTCGCACATTTTCGATAAGTATGTCTGAATTTCTAACAGCCATTAACTTTTTTACTGAAAACTGCTGCTCTTAACGTTGTGATTTCATCGGAAGTGCTCAAATCACAGTCGTTCGCCGGCTTCAAAAGCAGCAATTTTCAACTGCTGCAAAAACACATCATTAACTGATAACGGGGATCAAAGGCCCAAGACCTTCCCTCACGAAATGGGTGGATATCACGGTATATATCAAAGTATTTCAAGACAAGATTCATATGCACCAAAGAGTTTTTTAGCTGTGATCTCCCTCCAGAAGTGAATCTTGACCATGTTTTTTTATCATGATTCATTGCGAATTCGGAACGCTTCAGACTTGTTCTCGACTCATGCAATGCCGAAGGACGATTCTGGGGTGATCATTCACTTGTAATAACGGTTGGAGAACTTTCGTTTTCAAAGACTGGATTATAAAGGTTAGCAACAAAAATAATTGCAACAAGTGCGTTCCACGTTCCAGGAATTTTTTCTGTGACCTTCAACGCAGTAAACACCACGATTTTTGTAGTGACAAAAAGTGATTTCAGAGACTGCTTGACAAATATCCTCGAATCAAGTAAAAAACATGAAATAAACTTCAGCAGGCCTGCGCATAGGTTATTGATGTATGCTGTCCCATGCCACGAACAGTCAACAAATCTCAGGAAACAACGTTGTAGCTGGAACTTACCATCGGTAGTCGCGGCCTGATGTTTTGGCCCAACGCGGCAACCTTCAACGTGTCTTCGCCAACATCAAGCGCTTTTAACGTGTTTTCGGTCATTTCTTCATCAATTTGGGACGCAGCGGCATCGGCAAGCTTAATTCTGTTCAGCGGTTGCCTTAAAATGTCTTCTTCGAACGAGGAAAGGCGCCGGTAATGGGACAGTTTTACTGTGGAAGGTGAGTGGGACCGGGTGCTGGGATCGTTTGTCTGCGACACCGTGTCGGGCTCCGCTTCGAGCGAGCGAACTGCAAATTTCCATCAAAAATAGCCATTTCACGTTCCTGTTTATGGTTGCATGCTTACAAAACAGACGCTGAAAGAGCGTTCGGAGCGATTTATATCGATGCGTGAACTGTGCCGACGCGCCTTCATAAAAAGTTATTCGCAGTCTCACCTTTTAGAAAACAAAGAAACTTTTGTCAGCATATTCTGGATGTAAATTGCAAGTCTCGCCGTCTGTAACTGGCATGCCTTGACGGCAATGTGGAAAGGCAAGTTCAGAAAAAAACTAAGCAGCAAGTAGTGACTGCGCTTTGCAATCTTCATCTAGAATTGAGTTAGCAATGAAAATTTTTCTTTTCATGTAGAAGTCGCCGGAAAATGGTTTCGCTTTGAGAAACGGTTGCGGATTGTTGATAAACACTGAACAATTTGAAACTGACGTTAAGTTATACAGGTACAGAAAAGTAATTATTTTCAAAATGTATATCGTAATTTCTCACAAATGCACACGCGAAAGTCTCAGCGCTACAAAAAGTACTTTTGTTATCGATGCTTGCGTACAAGTGATTTGCTTAATCGCCGATTTTACATTACAATAAACAGGCATTTTGCTCAAAGAGAGAAACTTTCAATCTCACGTGTTTTCAACATCAGCTTGTTGCTGGTTTTTACCACAGGTTGTTTTTTCTGCTCAATTTCTAGACCGCCAAAGCTTCGGCCTGTGTGGTCTCATCAGACTCTTAAAAAGTCGCAACGACCAAAGTGGTTTTAGATGATGTTGATCTATCATTTACAGCGGCAATTCACTTCCACCAACCTAGGTTCGAAATGCCGTCTGTTCAGACGAGTTGTATATCACTGCTACCTTTCCCGATGCTGCAATCCAATTTCAAAACTGCCTTTGAGCGTGATCCTATGTCATGAATTTTTACGCGTGACCTTCACAAGTAGAAAATGCCGCTCGAAATTGTAGTTGCATGCGAGCACTGTGGTTCACTGTTTCATAGGAAACAAATCGTTTCGGATTTGAAGAAACCAAATGTGAACATTGCGACATTCGAATCCTTTATTTCAAACTGCGCTCCATAATTTTTGACCGTATTTCGTTCCACCAATCTTTGAATAACCCGCAAATGAATTATTCATCAGAGCATGATGTTTAACTTCTAATCACACGATGCAAATAGTGACTTAATGGCAAAAACCGAATTGATGTGGAAAGTGACATGAATAATTCAGAATCTAATGAATAAAACTTTGCAGAACCTGTTTGCTTCTGCATTGCTTGTAGATGCTTATTTAAATAGCTTTTTGAAAGGCAAAAATGCAACGTAAAGGATGTGCGCAAATCGAACTATCAGCTCAGTTCGTTCCATACCAGTGAGGAAATGACTGGTTAGCCCACTCACGGTTATCGAGTTTATTGTAGCCTTCCATGGGCAAGAGCGTTCGCTTTAAAAGCCCCAGCAAGAAGCACGTGTCAGGCTGCGACGGTTGCCGTGACCGCAAAACTACAGAAAATGCTTGTCAGCGACCGTGTTCGTCTTCGAGAACAAAATCGATGGCGTGGAAGAGCTCATGAGCATCTCCATATCTCTTCTGTCGCGCAGCAAACAGATACGTTCAGCACACAACCTTGTATCCGGCGCAGGGCGTGTGTTTCCAAAAAAAGCGCCTGTTTGCACATTAAGGTGCTAGAAAAATTGATTTTCACGATAAAGCCAATAGCATCGAGATTTTTTTTCGAAAAATGTTGACGAAGCTTCCTTATCCATTGCTTATCAAGGTAAGTTTAATGGTCCTACGATTAATAAAATCATTATTACAGTAGAAAGGTCGAATCATTGTATCTCCAAATACCTAGGTCAGGGTACGCTGCAAGTAAACGGAAATACACTACGAAAGTTCGATAAGTTCAAATACCTTGGGTGGTATTCACCAGTGACTGACGGAAAGCAGGACAGGAAGATTGATATGTGAATTGGCAAAGCAAACCCAAGTAGTGCATGAGTTCCACCGTTCCGTGGTCACAAAGCGGGAGCTTTCAAACAGTGCAAAGCTTTCAGTTTTTAAATAGGTTTTCGCTCCGATTTTTATCTGTGTTCATGGATCTTGGTCAGTGATGGAAAGAGTGCCATTTTATGTGCAAGCAGCGGGAGATGGGAAGCCGTAACACTTCGCGACAAAGAACAAAGTTCGATTGTCAAGTTACTTGTCCACCGAATAGACAGATCCCATGTTACCATGGTTTAGCTACATGGCCCGAATAACCCGAAAAACGTCGGCAGAACGAGTCCTGTTGCTCACACCCACCAGAAACTGACCCAGAGGCCGAACGGGGGCCAAATGGTGTAATTACATCTCCGATCTCCCCTGGTCAGGCCGCAGTGTGGAGCCATCAGAGCTATCAGAGGTTGCTGAACACGGAAAGTTTTTAAGGTATTTTGAGACTTCCGAAGGCTGCTGCCCGCGCGAACGTTGCGCACCGGTTGTCGGGAATATTACACAAAAGAGGATTTTTGCCGGTGAAAGGTCATTTTGAGATCAAATGAATAAAAAAAGGCAACACGCATCTAACAGCTCATCGTGGTAGTACAAAAGTAATTACAGACAATACAAAAAGAAAAAACTGTTTTGCGAATGCTCCTCGCGTAGCTCACCACTGCACTTTAAATACATCGCGTAGATATGAAAATCGACTAAGAATTGTTTATCATTTGATTGGTGTCCGTTGGGGACTAGTGTCTCACGAGCAAACAGAAACTGTTTGAAATTCTGGGATAAGCGCATACAAGTGTGAACACAGATATGCGTTATTTCGTAACCACATCAAGCACAATCGCCGTAAGACTTTTGAGACAACCTTGACAGTGGTTCCCAACCTCTTAGAAATCTCAGACAACTCAATACTTTTCAAAAAGATTTAGTTTCTTATTCAATACCACGTAACAAAACTTTTAAGTTCTATCTGCTCTTCGGTGACTTTCTGAAAACATTCGGAGCCCATAAGGAGGTCATTGACCCTTCACTGGCACACCCTGGTCAAACAAGTAACGTTGCTAGTTGCTACATACAGATGCAGAGCATACTTCCATATTCACAATTACCAGCCTTTTTTGGCTTTTGAGACGCCACTGCACAAGGACAGAAAGAGGAAATTTTTGGCCAGGTACAGGTTTTCTGCATGACAAATATCACGTGCGTTAACTTGTATTATTCTCTCGGCAAAAGAACAATACCTGTATCTTTGAAAGATTTGACTTTTTCCAGTTGCTTGTCTTTTTCGCTGGTTTCATTCATAAACTCCGCACACATGTCCAAAATACTTTGCAAACGCTCTTTTTCCTATGAGTAAAGCAGATATCACAAGGATCCATAGGATTTATTTGTTATCGCGGGTTGAAAACGCCCTTATGGCGCAGTAGCACACAACTAATTTCCGTCAATCCAGCACACGTTGGTAAACCATTACGACAAAAATTTTTTCGCACCATTTTTTCAAGCAGGACTGTTTCAGACAAAAAAGTGAAAAAACTTAATTTAACAAAAATATTTGCCTTTGCATTAATGCACGTTCCCTCAACACAGGCTAACAGAGCAAAAGAAATTCTGAACTGCAGAACCACGAAACGATACCGATACCGCAACGACAAAGACGTAATAGCTACTTGGGCAACTGCTGCGCGAACAGCTGATCGCGAAATATATGAACTCGTCGTGGAGGCAGGAGAAGCGGTGAAAGTAGTTAAAACTAAATGAAATGCGACGCTTTTAGCGTGCCAGACAAATATGAAGCGCAAATAAGCAGCTGGCTGCGGTACACAACGCCAGACCAGATGCGTTCCCGATATTGGTTAATGATTTACGTCAGTGAGACAGGCTTCATCGCTGTCGCGGGGATTTGTGGCCGTGCCGCTTGGCCAGCAATCAGGTTTTCTCGCTGATGATGTGCATCGCGTGAAGCGTGTTATCGCAAAGCGCGCACCTGACATGTGGTGACGGTCAACTGAACAGCAGTTAATGAGAAAATCAAGAACAAAAAAACAAAGTATCTGTGAAAGGTCAGCTGTTCGCATCGTTCCCGTAAATGTCGCTGTGCTTTCCAAGTCTTCCGAGCCCTGGTCCGTTTAACCGCCATTACAAAAAAGTGCGTCACTTGAAACAATCCGACTTACGAAGGCGGCGATCGACTGTTCTTTCTTCCTGTCCCGAACGGCGCCGTCGTGCAGTTCTCGCAAATCGTCCTCGTACGAATCGAACTCGAGAGACAGGAGCGACGTCGAGCTGCCTCTTCTTCGCGTGCGCAGCGACCGGACCGACACTGAAAACGACACTTAACGATTGGAAACGGCGAGCATTGACGTGCAGTCATTGCCAAGCGGCAAAAAACAAATTTGCAATCCCGATTTTTCTCGCACTGGTTGACAACTATCGATTTAGTTCTTGAATGGCAATCATACCGCTGCTCTGATAGGATTTATTTGCTCAGATTAAGTTAAACTTACGTACCATAACTCGCTACTGTTCTGTTTGCTTTAGCCAACTTCGTTTGCCAGACTGATTTACACCAATGAGCTCAGACATCCATCGCAACCTGTTGCATCGCGATCTGACCATCAACTCTCTGCTGTGGCTATCTGCTCCGGGAAAACCCCAAAAGCAAGAAATAGCCACGACCCGTCATCAGCGCGCTTCTAAATAGCGGAACATAAACACGACTCTTACTAGATTTCTTCAATCCTCCGGTTCCAGATGTGGGCAGTGTGGAAGACGACATGCTTCGAGAAGGTCTGACCCCTCCGCTGAGAACTATGTCACTCCTGCAGCAAGCAGGTTAACAATTGAGCAAACTGACTTGATTGTGTTGGGGTAGCTCCTCGCCAGTTTACCCAGCAAACATTTCCTTTGTTTGGACACCAATAACCGCCTGGAAATCCCAATTCCAAATGATGCACATAGAAACAGCCGTGGGAATTGTTTGGATTCCGCGGAGCAAACCCACGAGTCAATTTTTTTCTCGCATATAGATCGACAGTTTTGGAACTGCTTGAAATGCAATAACTGATGAGCGCCACGTTTGAAACTTTAAAGAACTCACGATGTTTAACAGTATCAATTATTTTTTTCTAGTAGTATTTGTAAGCTCGCAGAAAATAAAGACAATGAGTTCTTCAAAAGCGAGAAATATGTTGAACGAAACGTTTTTCCAAAAACTTACCGCAAAAAACATATTTTTTTTGAAAACATACAAAAACGTTAGAAATGTGAAAAAAATGCATCTCGCATTCGTTCTAAGCACTTTTCAATGGTTTGACTTGGTACGTGTAAGATGAGCAAAAGCATCTGGTGGAAAACGCAGAGTCTACAGCACTTGCCATTACTAATGTCAAACATTTAATATCAGCTGAAATCGTGGCTATCCGAGACAACCTTGCATAGTTTCGCAAAGACAGATTTTCACCGTTCAAGATGTGAAATGCAGGATAAGTATAACAAAATCACGAACAACAGGTCTCACAATAACAAAACTACAAGACGTTCAGATAAAATTTGCTTTTGCATGTAACGGTCACGAAAAAGTGACGGATGTCGTTGTTGCGAGAAAACTAGATACCTCGTCGGCGATGGACTTCGCTCTCTTACACCACCGGGGCTGGTTAATCGTAAACTGCTTGAGCCGCAGGTGGCACGGACGGAGGAAGCACAACGCTTGCGACTGGCGGTTCCATACGCGTCTGAAAAAAATTATATATTGGGGCAAAAGACGTTTCACGCAGTACAAGGATTGTGAGTGAGCAATGATGGTCTGTCTGACTTTTGACGCATAGTCGTGACGAACCAATGATGTAGAGGCTAAGCCCGAGTCTGTTTGGCGACAGATGAAAGAATCAAACTCTGTTATTCAGCAGAATTAGTTGTAGTCACAGCGGGGCCCCGCAGCCACGGGGGCATTCGGGGATAGTGCCCCCCAACTTTATTTATGTCCAGAAAAATTTTATACAATTTGTTTTAAACATATAACAAAAATTTTGCCCAACTAAAAATGTATTTTGTTCCCCCCCAAACTTAAAACCTGGTCACGGGCCTGAGTCACAGAAAGAAGTGAGGTTGCTTTGCAAGTAATTTCACAGCCACAGTTAATCCACAGAGTGCGTAATAAATACGCGTGAAACCATTTCGGCTTCACAGCATTTCAACGTTTTCAAGCGATTTGGTGTTTAGCGAAACGTCGCCATGGCAATTACGGCTAAGAGCAACTTTAACATTTATCCATCAAATACCTTCTTCCACCTGCGACAAAACAATAAAGTCAGCGTCATTAGACCGAACGGTGCGCATGTCCGTCGACAGGAAATCACACGTTTTACTCCGATACAATTTTCGGCACTGACTCTGTCGCAATTTCACAATCAGGCGTAAATGATTGTTGCCGGAGAAGGTATTGAAATTCAGTGAAACCTAGACTCGGCATGGAACACTTCGCACACACGATCAAAAGCAACAAAAGTTTGCGCTAAGAGTGAACTTACCAACAAGAAACTTAGGCGTGGCAATCGGACTAGCAGGTGCGCTTGCGGACCGTTCCGTTGCTTTGGCTTTTTTGAGCGCGAGAAGTTCCTCGTGCTTGCGTCGAAGCTCGTCGGTGGCTTTTACGATTGATGACGCAGTGGGTAGCACTGATGACTTCGATGCACAAGCGCTTGACAAGAAGTCGGACTGCAAGTTATCGTACGGTCCGGTGGCGTTAATCTGAATCAAGCAACATCGGAAAAGTAATCACTAACACGATAGCAACGAACCACAGATGCAATTAGTGCCAGTTACAGGAAACGCGAGGCTAAGCAACCAGAGTTAATCGGAAGATTGCTGAGAA
>JGI24022J15233_10011622_pt1 | contig 10059 bp, 9 predicted proteins | sample Ectturendosymbi2_FD_15233 | JGI IMG/M metagenome (IMG submission 15233)
ACCAGCGATTTATTTCAAGGCTGACTTACTGGGGCTGCTGCCCCCGCAACCATCCCGAGAGGAGAAGCAGCTGTGAAAACTGATGGAACTTTTTCACATATCTTATAGTTCGTTATTGTGATTGGTGTCATTGTGACTGTAACATTGAAATTGCCAACACCGTGCACCGTGAGGATGTGGATCAAAGTGTGGAATATCAAGCTGCTACTTTAACCTTCTAAGTCCTGTCTGCTGCTGTCATTGTGAATGTAACTAATCAGATAAACTAAACTTTGATTAACACATTACAGGTAGGTCACTCATCTGAAGGAACATTCCAGTAGCTCTACATGAGGATGTGATGATGTTTTTTTGTCCGCAGACACAAAGTCTGCAGTTGAAACACATTATCGATTATGCACAACACAGCAACAGGTTGATAAAAACGTACAGAACACAACGCAGGTTGATAAAAACATATAGAAACAGAACGTTTTGCAACAACAAAAAGTACAGTACTAAGAAACTGAAGTATTTTTGCCATGAAATCAAAGATTTCGTAAATCAATAACTAAGGGTGGAGAATAATGCACATAAAAAAGTATATAAAACAATTGTTTTATATTACATACAGAATATACATCAACATAACACAGATGATTGTGGGCAAGCAATGGGTGAAAAGTTGAGGCAGGTACAGATGGGCACTGGGCACTTGAAGCAAGCATATAGGTGAAGGAAGCGGACAAGAATATAGGTTGCGAGGCAGAGCAATGCAATTAGAAACATAACATGTCATTACAGAAACAAGTAGCAAGGGCAGAAAGCAATGTTTACACATATAAATCATGAAGAAATAACAATTTACCCATGAACCATATAATGGGGTAAGTTCCATGGATGAGTTATGTCCAACCACATGCATGATGGTATCAGCAAATGATGTTGAAAAGACAAGGGCATGGACAGATTGCAATAACTACTACTTGCAGCAAACATCAATCCAATAAATAAGTGTTGGGTACATGAAAAACAACATATGTTTGGTAAATGAGTGATGTATTTAGTTCTAAAACGAAAAAGGTAGTTTCACAAAATGTCGTGACTTATGAGATCTAGCCACTTTTTCCACAAATATAACTGGTGTCATGCCATTGACACTGTACTTTGGGTTCACATGATTGTGGGCCTAGGAATTTGACTGAAGTCAATGTCCGTGAGGTCCTGGAGGTGGATATCATTTCATTTGCCTCGAAATCCTCGTATTGCAGCGAGGGTGCTCTTCAAAAAGGCAAATCCGAGCTTTGTCCTTATGTATGACATGACAGATGCACATGGCTTCCTGCATTTTCAGCTATTTTGTCTGCTAGCTGCCAGTCTTTTGTTGATTCTGGTGCCATCCCTCTACTTGTTGTAAAGACAAGGGGATTGAATGAAGACTCCTCAATGCCAATCACTCATTGGTTGTACTTATCCTTCTTTTCCATGTTGTTGGCAGATCTCTGCTAGGGACTTTCCAGAATAAGACTGTGAGGTAGGATGTGTGATCCTTATGTCAAAGAAAGTTTTCTCACAGCTATTCCATAGTCCTCTCATAAAGATATCCAACCCTGCATTGTCATCTGGGTTAACTTTTCTTTCAAAGTTGTATTCGTTGATTGGCAGAGGTGTGGGTTCAGTCTGAACATCTCTACAGACCTGTCTCATTATCTGTGCCTATGAAATTGTTGATGATTGCGTTCACCTGAAGGTGTGTTGCCTTGCGAAGTCACAAGGCAACGCATTCATGGTACCATTGCGGTCACTGCAGTAGCTCAGTTCTGGTAGGCCTATTTCTAGTCCTTACTCCTGTTTATTTTGGGGTATGATGATGTCCCATGTGGTATTTTGACAGTATATCTATATTGTGTGTTTTCGTATGCATTCTGTCATGACCGTAACGTGACATGGGTCTCAAAATGTACTGTAATAAATTTATTGAAGTTTTCAATACTCTATTCTTAACATGCAAACTAAACCATGTGGCCTGGGCATTAAATGTTGCTTTTAATACTATAGCCTACTCACAAGTGCTTCAATGTAAAATGCAAGCCAAATTGGTAAAGCCAGAACACCACGTTTGGTCAGTGATCTGTAATGCAAGCTTAACCTGTGAACCCATGTGCTCTTGTATATAGATTTTACACACAATTACACTGTGTTAAACACTTTCTTCAAATTACTGTCTTTTTTGTTAGTCTGATTTTGTACTTTTATTCTGGCATCAGTTTAAGTTTAATTTTTAACCATGGAATGATCAATTGATGCAGGAAGTTCTGAGCACAGTTTTCATCATGAGCTTTATCCAGCTACTTGTTGGAGCAAAAATATCATTATGTTATATGATTAAGAAATAAAAACACAGCAGCCATTATGCTGCATTGCCCTGAGCCACAAAGTTGAGGGACAAACCAGCACTGTTAAGATTGACACTCCTGGTAGATAGCAATAAAGATTCTTAGCAAGACCAGGTTGTTCACTACTCAATTGCTGTCACTAACACAGCCTTACATGTCGTGTGCATGCCTTGCCACATTACTTGCCACATCCCTCTTTCACTAGGCTCAGGACAATATTTTGTATTTTACTTCTTTATGTCTAACATCATTTTTTCCTAATAATTACGTTCCATGTTTGCCATGTTTAAGTGTATTTTTGACTCTTTTGTCATGCTCTGCAACCATACATGGTGGTATAGTTTATTTGTGGCATAATATTTAACAATAAATGAAAGTATTCAGAGCATATTGTCATGGCAAGCAGGAAATCAAGATTTCTGTATCGTCTACTTAGCAGTTGTTACCATGTATACTAAGTTTTTCAAGTGTAAAGATGTTACAGAAAACGATCACATGTAAAACATGCAAAGTAGAGCAAGAATTTACTGAAGAAACTAAGTTGGGCACAAGTTAAAGATAAGTATCAAGAGTAAAACTCTAAGTTTGTTTTGCATTAGGACATTAAGCTGCCTTGTACTTGGAAACTAACAATTTGCGCTACAGTTTTGAAAGCATTGTAAGGACTTGTCTTTATCCTTTTGGCCATCCTTTCAAATCTTAAGCCCAATATAATTGGATATTTTTCCTCAACTTTGTTTGCTTGCCCACTGAAAAAAATGTTTTTACTGAATTACAATGTTGTAGTCTGACATCAGAAATTTTTGCCTTTTTATTTTAGTCTTCTAATTTTTTCATATTGAAACAAATATTAGTAATTTCTTGTTACTTCAGGTTGTCATTTAGCCAATTGGAATTTGTGTTTGTGTCTTGTTGGTGCAAAGTTTTGCCTGTGAAGAAATTTATGAAAGACCTCTTAACTCACAAAAAGCACTAATTCAATCTGTGCATATATGATCATCATGGAGTCTGATGAAGAAGCACAAGGCGGAAGTAGTCAAATATTTTGTCTGAAGTGGGTTAAGCAACATGTAGCTAAATCCATTCCTGACAAAATCCAAGTGTCTAAAGATGAACTGGAGCAAGCCATGAATGGATCAGAGTTAGTGTCTAAGTATTATGATTTTCACTAAATCCTACTAAAATTTAATTTGGTGAAATAAAGAAGTATCATTTGTACCTAAGTATTGTGCAGACAAATTTCTCATTGCGTTTTTATCTCAATATTGATTCTGTGCCTTTGTTTTTGAAAATTTAAAAGAAGTGACTTCATTCTTTAGAAATCAGATTGATGTTATATGTGTGTGCTGTCAAATTGGAAAACAGTTTCTGAGGTGGTGTTTATTATTCAAAATTTTTATTTTCAGTATAAACACGAAGCTCCTTATTTTTGGGAAGCACATCCATGGTGGAAAAGCAATATAGATTTCAATTATTTTAACCAAAAACAAAACTTAATGCTCAATCAACATAAGTGATTTTGTGTAAAACTTGGTGAGGTGAACATAACAAAGCTAAAAAGCTGTATTTTATGTGTTAACTAAAAATATTTAAAAAGTTTGAAAGTAGTTAAGTGATCACATGTATCTATTTAACAGCATTAATTCTTTATGGATGGCGAATGGACTTTGTCAAGTCATATCTTGGCATCCAATAGAGCTGCAGAGGGATTGAACCCTCTAAACAAGCAGGAAGTTCTTAGCTTTGATGTAAAAAATTCTGAGTACTTCTGGTTTCAACTTATTTTGGTGTGATCTCATGATTGGGAAGGTCAACCTCGGATAATTTTTTGGATGATGGCATCAGGAGCTGAGAAGGAACAAAAATGCAAAACCATTATGTATTTGCAATTTTGTTTGAAATCCAGCTTTGCAAGGCTCCCATTTTTTCTTTGTTCAAAAGCTGATTGCTATGTTGAGATTGAAAATTTGTTATGTTTTTATCTGCTGCTGTTTTGTATTTGCAGAGACCTGGAAGCAGAAGATAGTGACGATGAAGAAGATGTCTCGTTTGAGGTGGGAATGTGTAATATCTCCACACATGTACTGGCTAGCAGATAGCTCAGCATGCATTCACAATACAGTTACCACTCTGACACACGGTGTGCATTACTTATATTAACAGAAACAATAGACATACATCACCATACAATGCCAAATGCAAATGGCTTTGTCACATGAAATCTCATCTTTATCGCTTGGCGTGCTATGCCCATATATTGTTACATGACAACCCATGCATGTCTGGAACTGATGTCACAACATTATAGAATGTATCGAACATGAAACATTAGACTGATATTTTTGCATAAAATAGATATACCAGTACTTACTCAATGTTTTCCTTCAATGACCCAAAGTTGGGCAAAAATAAGTCTTAGTTTTGAATGTAAAGGATGTGTTCAAAGACTTTTCTTCTTTATGTTGTCTCAGTTTTATGCTAGCCACAAAATGAACACATTCAGAAGTAGCAATACTGCATATAAATGCACTTCAGTGCCTGGCCTGCTGCTGGGCACAAAAGTATTAATGGCTAATGCTATTTCTTAGTGTCATCATCTTTTAAACAATAATTTGTCTTCGAAGTCTTGTTTCTGTACTACCAACCTTTTGAACAAGTATAGTGGTCCACTTTAAAACTGCCCCATGACAAAACAGTTTGCCATGGCCCCCTGATTGGGAAAACACTGATTTATTACATAAGCTTTTTTTTCAATTAAACCTGAGATTGGAATTGGTATTGGATAAAAAACTGGGTGAGTTGAATTGTCAAACCAAATGATGACTGTGTGGTAGCTTTTTTTTAAATCCTAATCCAGTTGTCAACAAAGTAAAAGCTGTGGTGTATATTTTGTATGAACTGTGAAGACATCACCAATGCTTTGAATTGTATTTTTTAAATGTCATGCAGGCCAGAGATGAATGCAAACCCAAAGATGATGGTGATGACTGTGATGATTTGAAAGAATTCAATCTTGAATCTTATGATGTGGATGGTATGTTTTAGTCATGAACACATGGTGATCATGCAGTTTTGAAAGATAAAGATTTGCGAATCTATTTTTAATGTCGTGAAGAATTATTTGCAAAATTCGCTGTGAAAACTTCATGCTTTTTCTTAAAAACGCAAATGAAAACTTCCTGTTCAAATATTGGATTAATTGTAGATTGGAAAAAGTTTCTTGACTTTCAAAATAAATTGCTTTTCACCAGTTACAATGCTGCTAGCATGTCTTTTGAGTTCTAGCGATTTCCATTTGGTTAGTGCCATTTTTATTAGCAGTTTTTTATAACTGTAGTTATGAAACTTTTGGGAAAATATTAATATCGATGTGGCAGTTCATTTGCTGGTTGTGGAAGAACATGTTGTCAGATAGAAGTTGTTATTTGCTGCAAGTAGTGCTGATTCAGTATTTTTTTTGTCAAAAAACAGGAATAATTGTCATGATTTTTGAAGAAGTGACCATGATTTAAACATGCATATGACTCTAGCACTGACTCAGGGGCATGCAGAGGTCTGGTGATGCCCGGGGAAACTGTTTGGTTGTATGCCCTCCCCCCTACAAATTCAGGAATGTGAGAAATGCAGGCATTTGAAAAACACATAGTGTTTACAAAAAACAAGTTTCGAAAAAATAAATCCATGCAGCATACGTTGGTAGCCTTACAGTACGAAAAAGCATCTATAATTACAGCGTTTTGATTTTAGCATTTTCATTTTTTTGGATGGTCCCCTGCCTTGGATGCATGGGGCCGTCGCAGTATTTGCTCCTCCTCCGCTGAAAAGGTTGCTTGTGTTGCAACCCCTCCGGTGGTGTTGCGTTGATTGTGTGATTCACCACGAACGGGATGTGCGTGAAGAATAACACCGTTACATATGTAGCGCGAGTAAGCAATAGTAAGAGAGATTGCGACGCATGACCTCTATTGTTGCTTGCTGCCACGGTGCGAAGCTTTGTGCACATGCCGCTCGGGATTTCCGATCGCAACACTTGAAACTAAAAGATGGTGAAAAGCTGGCAAATTTCTTTCTGCACAACCATAGTAAACAGTGAAATGAATCAACTAAAGCATTTGATTATCATCTACGTGAAACTTATAAAGCGTACAAGATTCATTAAAAGTTGTGTTAAGGGAAAGCTTTTCGGCTATGTTGCTTAACATTGTCGGCAAATATGTTTTCTGTTGGTGTTGATAGCAACGTACATATACTTTATTATCACTGAATGGTTTGGCAAAAGTTGAAAGATGCGATATGTAGAGTATCGCCAGAAGGTGAAAAAACTAAAAACGTACATAAACGTTGGGTACATGAGGTCCAAACCCCTAGAAAAGTCGTTCACCTTGTGAAAAACAAATCGTAATGACTAGAAATGCGACTTTTGGATACTTCCCCACTAAATTATTAGTCTGGTTTGAACCTCTCAGCCGACATAGCCACACCGATACATCTTCTCTGCAGCACACTCATCTGCTATGTTTTGTTCTAGAAGAAAAGCAAGAGCAAGCCTTGTCCAGTCTTGTGGTCTTTGCAAGCAATGATGATGACCCGTATATAACGAAAAAAGACGATGAGTCGGATGAGGTAACTTGTATGCGAACAATGTTGATTTTCATGCGGTTTTCAACGTTCAGAAACTTGTGAGTAACACGTTGTTAACTGCAAAAGGCACAAAAATGTATGCAGTCATTCCTTAAAATTTCGAATGTCATGGTGGTTTTTGATGTACGTTCCTTGAGTCTTTTTGCTGGTATTCAATAGTTTGAAGACCGCAACAAAAATTTTTGAATTTTCTTTTCTAGTGAAATCCCACAGAAAACTGGGCTTCGTCAAAACAAAAAATTGTTATTAGTTCTGTGTTGCAACCATTACAGCCGACATAGGTGTGGGAGCAGGCAAATTTTGGGGCATGTGAAGGAGTTTGCCTGAATTTTTCCAAACTTGCCCGAGAAAACTCCAAAAAAATGACCTCAAAAAAGCGTCTTCATGTGATTTTGGACGCCATTTTTTTCGAATCAAAGCACGCTGGGCGCTATTTTTGCTCGTATTTTCAGGAATTTTGCAAAGGTTTTCACAGGTTTTGCCCAGATTTCCACGAACTGTGCCCGGATTTTCGTCAAATGAACACTTTTGGGGGTGCGCCTGCGACCCTGCTTCCTACACCATTGACAGCCGATGCTAGTTTACGGCTCAAAAATTTTTGTTTCGTCGCCAACTACAGCAAACCTGTTTTGCAGTCCGAAACCGAAGTGGAAGAGAAGGCCGCTCTGCATCTGCGACAAGACGACAACATGCTCGTGTGCGGGCGCTGTGAAAGAGACTTCAGCTTGCTTGAAGTGCACGGCAAGTTAACATGCTTGGGATTTTTTTTTATTTGCCTACTTTTCGGTCTGCTGGAACTCATAAGTTGCGCTGGAAAAGTATGCTTCAGACGTTACACTTCACCTGTTTTTTAAACTTTTTACTGCAGTGTTTACTTAGAACGACTTGCGTCTCACCATGTGTCGCAGCGTTTTGCCACAATTCAACAATGACTGTCCGGGCATCACAAAACGATTACNAGAAAATTTAAAAGCGGGTCAAGGAGGAACACTGAACAAACTGCGAGGCCATGGTGAACAAGGGTATAAGAAAATAAGTAAGACTTTTGCAGACAGCGTATCTTGCTTATTCCGAGAGCTCCCGGAATGTACAGCAGGCGCGGAGGCGGAGTGACGGCTGTTCAAAGCCGCTGTAGCTTCATCTGCTGCTTGGGTGCGTTGGTGGAACCGACTCGGTGTGCCGAATTGTGGCAAGAACAACCCCGTTGTGGAACCAAGTGGAGAAAGATGCTTTATGATCAAAGAAAGCAGCCTACAAAGCTTTGCATTTGCGGTTCGCTGAGGGGCGAAAGTCCGCAGGCGTCACGATGTAAAAGTCCAAAATGCAATATTGGGAGAATTCGGGCTTAAGCCAGATGCAAATTACTAGCAAGCCTACAAAGTATTCTGTGGCAAACCACGGCCGTCTTCTCGGCAAAAAATCTAATGTTGTTCGTTCCATGAAAGACCAAAATGGTGTCTTACTAAGTAGTGAGGACGACGTCCTTGGCAGATGCAGAAAGTATTTCAAAGATGTTTTGAAGCCATTCATTCCCACACCATGGTTCGGCAACTGGACCAGAATGTCCCGGGAAAGATTGGCGAGGGAAGTCCTGCAGGCTACACCCATCCACGGGAAAGGGGCTCAGAGGCATACCAAGGACCAGCTGGCATAATTACCAGTGATGTAGTCGAGACCGTAGCCTCCGTGGCCGAGACCTCGTCAAAAGTTCGAGCCCGCGGCTTCATCAAAAATTCAGTGACTCGAGACTTCAAAGTTAGTGGATTTTGCCGAAATTTTTCAAAAAATGTCGTCATCACTTTTAAGTTGAACTTTTTTCGAATTTCTGTCATTTCCCCCCCTTGTAATGGTTGTTTCTTGCCTGCAAATACAACAGACAAAATGTTTTTGAATGGCAAAAGTTTTACTAAGCCATATCCTTGCGATTTTCAAAGTCTCAAGACAATAGGATTGTGACCGAGACCTGTAACCTTCGAGACCGAGACTCGCAAAAATAGGTCTCGAGACGAATCTTGAGATCGAGACCAGGTCTCGAGACTCCATCACTGATGATTACATCTCCAATCTGGGCCCATCTTGGTTTAAAGCCAGCAGAAATATCAGAGTTTGCTGTTGATCCCGAGGCATTTCGAGTCCTCCTAAGGCTGCTGCCTCGCGACCCTCTCCAGAGGAACAACGTTTATGATTATGAAGGAATAAAAATATAAGGAAAAATGGCTGCATTTCATATAACTTCGGTTAATGCGCACGAAACACAAATATGGAGGTTTTTATATTCGGAAAGCCGCAGAAATAACTTAATTACTGTGTGGTTTCTGACGCTGGCTTGCAAGCGGCCAGTGCTGTGGTTCTAATCTAACCGATTGTCTCCGCTTTATGGTGTGAACAAACAACATCCGCATTGCGCGAACTTGAACAAAATTGACTCGTTGCACATGGGTTGAACGCTGCTGAGCAAACTGTGTTTTGACGAACACAGTTCAAACTTGTGTGTTATGATGTGACGATACCTTTTCTTGATGTGACAGAACTTTTTTTGACATGGAAGCACCTTTTGTTGTTGTGATGTGACAATACCTTTTTTCATGCGACATTACCTTTAACGTTATTTCTTGAAGACCTATGTACAACACCACTAGTGGCTATTTTCAGTAAGTTTTCCGATTGATCCACTACGGTTAAAGCGGAAATGTTTTTAGTGTAATTATTTTGACCAGCGGAAGTTTTATTTGCCAATACTGCAGTCTTTGGTCGATTCACTCTTTGTAAGAATAGTGATGGTCCTTTGACATGCTTTCAATCTGATGGACCTGCTTACATTAAGTGCTAAGACAAACGTTTTATTTGCTCATTAAAAGTTTTTTTTTTATTTGTATTGGGTTTTGTTTTAATGATTGCCAAAAATTGAAAAATCTGGTTCTGGCACGTTTATAATTAGATCAAAAGCTTTACGTGGAACATTTATTTACGGTAGTTATAGTACCGGTATCTATATTTATTGCTCTGGCTGCAAAACAAAATGTCTTGTTCTAAATTGTGAACC
>JGI24022J15233_10011626_pt1 | contig 10056 bp, 6 predicted proteins | sample Ectturendosymbi2_FD_15233 | JGI IMG/M metagenome (IMG submission 15233)
TNTACAACGAATAGGTAACTTAAATAGAAAGTGGAAATTCCTCCCCTGAACTCATGAAATTCCTCCCTGGGGAGGAATTCCTCCCCGGTCGGGAACCACTGGTCTAAACCTACAAACAGGCACTTAATAATTGCTAGAAAAGTTACCTTCATTAGTGGCGTTAAATATATTTCGGTGCATTACGCTAGGCCAAGTGCGTTTTTATCATGCCAGTCTGCGATTGTTCTCCCTTGGTATCGACAACCAGAAGAACTGCCTGGAATGGGCGTAATGTCATAAATGCTTTTCATTACCTTTTTGGTTGTGAATTGTTGCTTCAATACATACACTTTGCATGTACATCTAACTCTGCAATTGCGCCTCGAAACGCGATTGTCACTTAAAAATTTAGTGGATACCTATTGGGGGGCTTGAATTATCATGTGTTCGTCTTACAAAAGCCACATTACTTCTAGCCATGTCGGGAATATTTTCAGACATAGTTTTTTTCTGATCTTGCTAGAGATAGACAAAAAATGCTAAACAGGACCGCGCAACATGCTTTAGGTATATGTTGTTGGTGACTGTGCAGCGTGTAAAATTGGCACACATCTTGTTGGACCGCTTCAAATGTTGTTTGAGCTTATCTTATGATGCGCTTTAAAACTGTGGTAATTCATTGAAAGATTCCGTAGTTTGAATAGCAAAAACAGCCATTTTCTCGGCCTAGAAAGGGTAATCAAATTTTTGTGATACCCCAACAACTGTCACCACCAGAAAACTATAGCATTTCATACACGTGAAGACTTTTTGGGCACTCTTACCTGACTTTCATGCAAAAACACGTGACCTGGATCCACCCTTGACAGCCAATAAAACGTTTGTGACTCACTTTGTTTTCCTCTTTGTTCGGTGTTATCTTTTTCTAAGTCAAGTATTTGGCGTTCACTCAGCTGTTGCTTTTCAAATGCGTCATTCTTCAATTGTTCAACGTTTCTCCAGCGGGTTATTACTTCTAGCAAGACTGTTTTCATTGCATCCGCGCAGGCTGTGAGCATATCCTGCATTAACAAAAAAATACAATGAAGCATAGCATTTTCTGAAGCCACTGTATTTTTGAAAACAACACTGCAAAATTTACAATCACCTCTCGTAAAAATGTTTCTTCTAAAAAGTCGATAGAAATTCTAGTGAAGTCAAGGTTTCCAACCATTTTTTTAAGCTTTTCATTCCTTGCTTGGCTATCATTTTTAGCCCATAGCAGCACTTGCTTGCATGTTTCTTCTTCACACAATCTCTGCAACGCACATAGTTTTTTATCTTACTAAGTCAAAGCAGTGGAAAGGAGTAAAAATAATCACGTTTATATCTACTTCAATTGTTTGAGAGTGCAGGATTCAAAGGTAACACTTGGGTAAAAATTAAAACTAGTTTCAACCTGCAATCTGCCAAGTAATGTAGCACAAATGAAGCAGTTTACTACAGCTAGCGATATCCTTGTCTCACAGGCTATGAGAAGCGCTGTAAATTGTGCCGGCGAGGAATGCTTGTTGCCAGGATATTTCTTAAGGAAAATGTATTTTTAAAAATAGTGTCATTTCACCAGGTCAGCGTTGCTTCTTTTTTGATGTGCTGTGTGTAACCGTGGCTGTACCAGCAGGACGCTTGTTGTGCGTTTGTCCTCGATTGGCGTTTAATCTGGATTCATGTGCTCCCGTTGATTAGTGAGTTATAATACAATTCCTGGATAATATTGACAGCTTCCGCAGCTGTATCGATGTTAATGAGATGTGGATAAAATAAAGTAGAACCTCGCTGAAGGATTACGTGTGAAATGCACGAAACTGCTATTACGCTATATGCCTACATTTATTTAAATTGTTTTTGTTTCATTTGATGTACTGGCAAAATAAACATATTCTCTTTGGTAGAGTTCAAAAATTAAGATATATGATATTCAAAAATGTTTGAACATATTTTGAGAAAATCTTTAAAGATTTTTAAAATGAAAATACACACTACACAGGTGTCATTTACATCATTGTGTATTTTTGTGAAAAAAATGGAAAGTGGTTGTTTTATCTATCACCTTGTACGCGCTGAAAATTAATGAAAAATTGAAAAACGAACAAAATCAAATCAATTCTTATTTTCTGTAAAGTTGTATCATTGATAAAACTTGAGGTGAGGCATGGAAAATGGGATTGTGTGATGAGATAAAATCGGTTTTAGCACAGTGTAAATGGCACAACAATTGCTGAATTTACTGCATTTCCTTTTTTCACAGAACAGCTGAGCGCGTGGGTTGTAGGCGGCTTCGACCATCATGTGGAAATGTGTTACGCATCGCTTAATCCTTCACCAATTGAACGCTCCACTTTGAAATTATGACAATTCTGTTGTTTGGCAAGGGCTTCAGCTTTTGCAAATTGAAGAAACAAATGACATATACAACGTGGTATGGTGCGTTCATTGTTGTTTATCTCAGTGGGTACTTTCATTATTTCCATAAAACACTCAGGTTTTATTGCTGATGCCAAACAGTTGGTAGAGTTCAAAAATAGATTGCTGATACAGTGCTTCGACTGCTGTTAAACGTAAATCGTCGTTATGCAACGAATAATATCTTTCTTTCATTCGGAATAAAAATAGAGCCTAGACAAAAAATAAACTCAAAATCATTAGTAGCATTGGTCTACAAAGGCTCTCCAAGCCGAAATAACACTATGCCATGATCATCTATTGACAATCTATTCGGCCAAGGTCTTTGCTAGTTATTTCGGCATTGCTCTTTGATTTACTTACGATTGTGAAGCCGGACCCATCACAATGCATGCTCTGTCAAAAAACTGCGAGGTCGAACTGTCATGTCATACAATTTACGAGCCCCAATGCTACTACACTCGTGATTGTGATTATGATTAACTCTTATGTTAGCAAGTTAGCTTTCAGGGAGTTGTTACTGAAAAGATACCATTGAGCCACTAAATCCCAACACAACCTTTGGTTTGAAGAAAAATGCCGTATTTCAGTGTTTTATATCCGTACTTCGGCTGCTACTCGCAAACTTTTATTTAGCCTGTACGACCATTTGGCACATACAGCTAGACTCACCCTAGTGTACGCGTACAAGTTCATAGCAACATTTTGCAAATAAGGTTTATCAAAGGATTATTATCTTTTACTGCACAAACATAAAATGCAGTGTTGATCCTTTGCAACAGGCTAACGCTTGCTAAACATTTGCAATCATTCCTTTGTCGATCATTCTCATTTTAGGCTTGAATATCAGAGCAGTGTGAAACGTTTTGAGCCTGGTGCGCGGTACAGGGTACAGTGCATTGACAAAGTCATAAAATGCTGCTGCCTTGAGCGAATGGCTGTGCAAGGCTCTGTGTTAAACTTCTGTTTAAGGAAGCATTTTAACATAAACCGCTTACTTCATGGATTAGTAGATTGTCATTCAGGACCAAGTGGTTAACTTGTTTTTTTTCGAGCTTAGTCTAGGCTGAACAAACTCATTAAAGGTGGCTTAAATTTAACTACCAGACACGACCTCCTTAGACGTTTAATCTGAATTACTTGAAATATGAGTAAGTGGAACAACGGTTGTGAACAACGCCAAAATTAAAAGCGAAGCACGTTTTCTACTGTTAAACAGCCACGAAATGGCCACCCCGATGCTTTATTCCAGTTTATACACAACGGTGATCCAGGCATGTAGCCAGACATTGTGATAAGGGGGGCAAACAACATCTCATATTTTAAATATTTAATGCCCTTCGTTTTTGAAGCATCATCCATAAAACGTGCATTTGTCTGTTACTTTTTTTTCCTGAATATTGTGTTCAGGTTTGAGGCGTCAGATATAAAATCTACTTTAGTTGAATTGACAGGTTCTAAAAGTTTGTTTTCAGTGAAGTCCCAAGCTTCTACACTGGATCACAGCCACCATTTGCTCGTAAAATGTTCCTGCAAAACCGCTTGTAAAAATCGTGACGCTATAAGTGCAAGATTTGCTGTATGCTTTTTGCAGCCTACTATTGGAGTTGAGGAAGCAGTCATCGTGGCTGCCATTATGATTGCGCTTTTTATATTTACAATCTTCTGGTGCACACTAACACACGTTTAATCGAAGCTGAGCAGCGGCTTTTCTCTAAGACACCGACTCCTGAAGTATAGGCCTTCTACAAAACTGGCGTGCATATATAAGAAGTGGATCCTGTTTTCGTCCAATTCCTGAGCGACTGCAGTAATTGACGTGTGCAGCTGATAAACGTAAACGCTAGAGTCTCTCATCTCGTTTGAAAAATGTTTGGATTTTATGTGATTATGCGCTATGAAATGCGACCTGTTTTAGCATTTATGTACACTACTTGCACTAAGCTTGCTTCTCAAAAACGATTAGGCATTTTGCTAGCCATTTAGAGTTTACAAAACATTTCCCAAATGCGTTGAAGACAATTTTTGCAGATTGGGGAGAGTTGCACATGTCCTCAAAACAAACTTGCCTACGTTTGATGCACTCAGTCTACACGGAGTGTGAAAATGTTTGTGTATTTGTGAAAAAGAAGTACCACGGCTATGCACTAAATTAAGAAATACTGGTCACCGCAGCTTAGCGCAACGGTGGTTGGTTGATCCACCCGTTTTAGCATAACCGGTTGAACTTTGTTTTAAGTCCACTAAGTAACAAAATGCAACGGAAGGGGAAAAAATTACATTTATTTTCGTTTTAGTCACATGCGCTTTGTCGAGAAAGCAGATTTCAAGTTATCTGTAAGTACTATAATAGTAGTATCACGCCCTTAGAACTTACAAAATGAAAAGCATTTTCTGACATGCAGATTACAGTACGTTGCATTTTGCTGCTGATTCTTCCCGTTGCATCTGAAAGATTTCAATTGTACTGTAGGATTGGTTGTCATTAACAACAGATGAAAGTTGAATCAGTTTGAGACCATATACATAGATCGCACTCTGATTCACTTGATAAGACTGATATTTGCTCGCCGGCAAGGTAATGAGAAATCATTGATGAAAAAGTTGAAGGCTCCGGATGAACAAATAAATATCTAGAATAAATGCTATAGTTGCTAAACAGTGTCGGTGGAACAATTACCTGACAAAAGAGACTTTGAAACTAGATTGCTTCTTAGCCAAAGTTTGAGCTTTAAGGCATACAAAATGAAGGCCTAAATCACCGCCATATTCAGGCAATTAGTTTTGAAACTGTGCACATACAGAAATCCGCGACGTTCATTTCAGTCAACAGCTGATGCTGAAGACAAGGATAAGTTGTATTTGTAGCAAGCCAGATTTATCCGAGAGGAATTTTTGCGATGGTCTTGAAATGAAGCTTACAACGCCAATAGGTTTGCTGCATCAAGGTGATGCGCCGGCAAAAGCTGCGAAAAGCGTTACTCCAGCTATATCCAACCGATATGCCTTACTGGGCCAAACATTATGTCACTATCTGTTATGAATAACTTGGTTTCATTTTAGCAAACCAAAGTTTAGTTTGAAGCTACTGAACGCCTTCGAAATACTAACTGTATCGCACTTTTAATCACTTCCAATCTGTGACGCCATAGGTAAGTTCAATGCCAATGGAAAACAAAAGTAGTTACAAATAAAGACAGGTTCTCCTTTTATTGTACATACACAATAATGAAAAACGTACAGGGCCGCACAACATTTTCGACGAGGCCACATGCGGCACGCGGGTTGGACACAGCTGCGTTACTCCTTGTTACTTGCAATTAGTGATTACAAGCGGTTAGATACAAGTCTGTATTTCGTTATCATCAACTTCCACGCGGACCCTAAACCTCAAGTAAAGGTCATCAGTTATATGAATTCTCTAACGCTTACACTATAGCCTACACAGCTTTCGATTAATCGCAGACAATTAGCAAACCACACTACTTTGATCAGGTTCGACTAACAGCTGAATTAGGCCAGGATTACCTAATCATTTTCGTTGATTTTCACAGAAGTATTTCTCTGGCTTCAGACCAAAAGCTTGATTAACCTGAAAACGTCTGGTGCAATTTCCGGAATTGGGGGGGTCAGTTGCCCCCATTGCCACCCCTGGCTACGTGGTTCCATCGATTTACATTTTCTGAGCTTCACTGTTTTGGCTCACCATTCCCACATGATTTTCCAAGCACTCGACGTCAAAATGCAGGCCTGCGAGTAGGGATGTGCATTATGGAACTTTTAGAGTATCCAGAATGTTACAGAATTTTTGTTGCGAATCCAGAATATCGAATCCTATTTCGGAATAACTGCGGATTTGTGAAGCACTATGCATCGGTGTACACCGCCTTAAGGATTGCAAGAGCCGATACATCGGCCGTGCGGCACGATTTTTGCGAAAATTCACGAACCACTGAAGCTACGTCGACACTCAAGACATTGTAAGTTTTTTTCATGGCGCATTTTTGAGGCACTGACGACATGTTTTGGCGTCATTTCTGACATCAGACTAGAAAAAAACAAACTTTTGGTGGAGCCAAGAAAAGCAGTGGTTATGTTCAAAGATTGTAGATAGAGATCCAAACACGTTAGAAAAATCCATTCTACATACTAAATGTCGGCAATGACCCAAAGCTTACAGAACATCTTTTTGATGTACCGTTGTTCGGGGGTGTCCAGGGGGAATGGATCAATTTTTGGGGGTGTTTTTGTCATTTATTGCTTTAAAAGATACATTATCTCCCGTTCCGAACACAAAAAAATCTGAAAATTGCAGAACATGTTGACATCCATGTCCTACAATTTTCTACCAATTTTCAAGCAAAAATTTTGAGAAAAAAATTATGGCAATTTAAAGTCTAAAAAAATGACAAAAAATGGACAAAAAGCCAAAAACGTTTCGACAGTTTTTGGTCGTATTTGTCGCATTCTTTCTAATGATCCAAAGTCAGCTATTGACAACGATTTTTTAGCGTAAAATCGGAAAATCGTTTTTTTTCAAATTTTCCGAAAAAGGATTTTTCGAACCAAATTTTTCTGCCCCCAAAATAATGGTAAGTGACTTTATTTGGCATTGGTGGTTACCTATAATCCTTGCAAGCAGTCGAAGCCAAAAAACCGCTTCCAAGAAGCTAAAATGTAAGCGTGAAGAATTTTTCTTGAAGATGACCAAAAATTTGTCCGAAATGAGCAAAAAAAAACACCTCGAATTTATCAAAAATTTCAAATGCAAACGTACATCTTTATTAGACGCATTTGAAAGATCTCGCAAAAAACTTTCTTGCAATATTTTGCTTGTCGACGAATCTTCAGTGGTTCGCGAGTTATCGCCGAAAAAGCGACGTATCTGTTTCTGCGGTCCCTGAAAGGGTACACCTGAGCCGTACGGCCCCGCAATAACTTCGCTTCGCATTTGCTTTTCAATTGATACCGTTGGTCTGTTAAACACTGCAAGGTTTCAGAATATAAAATCTCAGGACCAAGGCATTTTCAGAAAACCCAGAAGTACTATATTATCACATAGTTCTGCAAATGTCAGTGTGCAGCGTCAAGCTACCAGATATCTATAGTGTGAAGTAGCAACTTAGCAACCACGTGTACAGAAATAGAGCAAGGTGGAAAACTTGCTGATATTCATCTGATACGGATAATCGCATATTCCGGTTAAACACACGAAAAGCTTGGCTAAATGCCTATGCAATTAACCGGATTCGTCTGAAAAAATATTGCAGCCTAGGCCTAGTAGAGGACGTTTGATAAAAAACTGCGATCGCGCAGATGTTTAGAATGCTGAGCAGCGACCACACACCCTGGTAATACCGTGAGCTTGTTGAGCGTTTCTTTCTTTGGAGCGCAAAGAGTGTCACTGCGAAGTTTATTACGACTGCAGAACTTATTGAAACCATTTATTTTGCCGACTTTGTAATTTTTCACCTTTATTTAATACAAATTTATTTCGAATCCAAATATTCGAAAATCCTTTGAATTTTGGATACAAATAGTGAATGATCCGAATCCACAGGATTCGATTATTCTATCCTATGTATCCCTAACTGCGAGTCAGACATTTGAGAATCTTCATTTTTATTTTGAGATAACGCTGCAAAGCTATACATTGTAAGTATGCAAATGCTGCGTTGTTCAGAAGCACTTTGTAGATCAGTGATCCCCAAAGTCCGGCCCGTGGGCCATATCCGGCCCGCGAAGGGGTTCAATCCGGCCCGCGAGCTTTCCTAGGAATGTTAAGTATTGTAAAAATTTCGTGTAGATAAATTAAAGTAAGATGCAATTACACAAAAAGCAAAAAACATTTGCTGCAATTGAGAATTTTATCCCGACGGGCTTCAAAAACCAAAACAAACCAAGCTTTCCGCTTTGATCTAAAGCTCAACTACAAAAGTTTGAGTTGAAAAGTCATTTGCTCAGGACGTAGGCCATTCGTTTGAAATATAATAGTTTGCGAACAACATATAGACAAGTAAACGCAAACACAGAAACTTGTGAGGTCATAGCTGCTTTTTTCGTTGGAAATCGATACGCACCAGCACCCTTATGTTGTACCAGGGGTTGCCAGGTTGGCATTTTTAATGTTGAATTGCAGTCTTCCGACCTTATTTAAAGCGATATGGCTTGAGAAAATGCTGTTTGGCCTTTTCAGTAGTGTTGGCAGAAAACGGTTGTTTTGTATTTTTTAAAACCCGACTGCTTTGAGTTTAAACTTTTAGTTTTTTCAGTCGTTTTGACATTTACTGAAGCTATATAGCAAGGGTGCACAACTCAAATGGATATTGAGGCCACAATTTTGCTTAAAGCCTAGTTGCCGGCTACACCATGTCAAATGAATTGCTCATACAGTAAAAACGATCTTCTTTATTACACAAAACAACAAACAACTGTTTACATTTCCAAAAATATACATAAGAAAATAGTTTGCGGAAAAAACGCGTTGGACACGTTTTTATTGGACCAACGTTGAAAAACTTTGCTTTCACGATGAAATAGCAATACGCATTACTGCACCTAAATGTCCAACTGTTACCCTAGTTCGCAGCCTAGATTTGTTTATTTTCATGGTTGAGAAGGCTTGTTCACAACAGTACGTGCTTGCAAGTTTACAAATCCAGATTCTCACATTATTCAACAACATCGATAGCCTACTTCTCTTGTTCGAGTCAAGAGAAAAAATTAGTTTGATGAATTTCCTTGGAAAGGGTCGTGCAAAGCTTCGTTTGAGTTCAAGTCTTAGAAGTCAGCGATTTTAACATTTTCTACGTTCACACCGAATGGTTTTTGAAACAAATTTATTTGGGTCTCCTGGCCATTAAGATATTGAAAGCTCTTTGAAAAGTTTTCATGAAGATCTTCACACATTTTCCACGTATTTTTTAAAGTCATGTATCAAGTCCGTCTGGCTTTCATTTATAAATTAAGACATGCTTTTGAACTTCATCATGTTGTTAGTTGACAATTGCTGCTAAAAGTGCTTCAGTTTACTTTGAAAAGCATTGACTGTATACAGTAAATCACCTGCATGCCATTTTCACTTTTGGTGGGCCACATTTGGTCCGTGGGCCCTGTGTTGTGTACTCCTGCTGCATAGCATATTTTGCCTAGCGATTTGGCGTATGTGGTCCATGCGAACCTGGGAAGACCGATATTGTTTCTGTGGGTTGTCTGTGACTGCTGCACTGTGCAATGCTGTAGATATTTTGTGGCATATGACATATATAACATATCAATTGCTTGTGTACCAGATTTAAAGTAATTAAAGCTGTGGCATGGTGCACGCTTGCATTTTCACAACCTGTATTTTTCAAATATTTATAGGCATTTCTTCTAAAGAATTCTCTATAAGAGTAGAAGGCACTGTTGGAGATTAAACAGTATTTATATGCCATGCTTCCAGGCTTGGCTACAAAGTAACATCACATTTTTGCCTTTACTCATCCGGGTAATTCACACATCGAACGCCGGTTGTCTGGAAACTTCCCCAATCGCAGAACGCCGGCACACGGTATATTCGTGGCCGGCGTACGATATACTCGTACTTCACTTCAAATGCCAACCGTTGAGCGCCGGGTCGTATGTTTTCCTCTA
>JGI24022J15233_10011627_pt1 | contig 10056 bp, 6 predicted proteins | sample Ectturendosymbi2_FD_15233 | JGI IMG/M metagenome (IMG submission 15233)
TGGATTCACACCAAGAGGGGACGAAGCAAAGATTGGAGATGTCGACACGCCACTTGGTCCTCGGACGACCTCTCTAGGCCGCTTTCCCAGGGTTGCATGCCGCAGGCTTCGCCGATTTTTCCTCTGACGTTCTGATCCCGTGATCAGAATCATCGCAGCTAAGAAATCTCTGTTCGGAGAAGCGGCGACATTTCAGATTTCACAGCTGCGCACTTTGTGTCAAAGTGCTATCCCGAGAACTTTTCGCAAAAATCCTATCTCGGCCGCTTGCACTTGGGTTAGTATCGTTTCAGTCATTACATCAGATTCATGACCGTGGATGATGAGAAAGACCAATATAAAGCTGACAGATTCTCAAGGTTTCCTCTCTTTTCCAGGAGGCCTTGGTTGTGCGGTGTTTGAAATCTTCCTTTGGACCACAGAGCGATAAGCTCACGCTGAACTGCGTTTGCTTCACCAAGCCGAGCATTGCAATCTTCCTTTTTTCCCTTCCGTCACTGGTGAATAAAGCCGCAGGGTGCTTGCTCTGTTGCAATGCTCGATCTGCTATACTGCATGACACTGCTTTAACATGAATCAAGTTACGATGGTTTCAAATGTAAACAGCTGACGAAATTGTCAACTTGTTTTCAGCTGATATGAATGCATGAAGGTTTTCAGGCCGCAGCCATTGTACTTTAGCTTTATTGAGAAAATACCAAAACAATTTGTTTGTGAAAGAAGTGTTTTCAAGACAGTAATGGCTTCAGTTTGAAAGATTTCAAGACTTGTTTTGACATACTTCATTCATTCCAATTTGTAGGTATTTGCAAATAATATTTTGGCGAGGGATTCAAGATAATGTGGGTTCAAAACAGTTTTCTTGTATGCACACAAAGCAACAAGACAACATAGAACTACCTGAATTAATCGCAGTGACTGCCACAACAGTCGTATGTTTACACATCGTGCATTTATTTCCAAGCTCACTTCTGCACGGATGGATTTTCAGGAGCAATTTGTCATGGTACGTTTGGGTGCTATACAAATATTAGGTGTTCCTTTGTTTTTGGTCTGACATGGACAACTAAATTCAGTGGAAAGTAAAAATATAAGGGCTAGTCGATTGGTGTTCATCAATCCAAATTATTGCCTATGAGAAATCGGTTGCCGCGCAGACCAGCTTCCAGTATTGTATTCGGCAAAACATTTGCTCTTCAACTTGATTTCAATCGCATCATCAAAATTATAGTAAGCGTCAAAGTGATCTTCAGGCTCGGACTACAAGCGGCACATGTTTGTGATTGACCTGTTTCGAAAGACTTGTAAGTTCACCTTGCGTGATGCTGAAGGCACGGGTGAAAATTTGTTTATATTGCTTTTGCTATGCTGTTCTAAGGAAGAAATACAGTGGCAGAAGCAACAACAACATCGACAATAACAAGCGCAGCAACAAAAAAGTGTCTTCTGAAATCTGTAATATAGATGTTTGGTGGACTTCTGAAAGCAGCAGTATCACAACAAGATTCGTGCACAGCTATTTTCTTGTATGCCTCGAGGCCAAGCAAGGCCATTACTTGAGGTTTCTCAAACATATGTTGAAACTTGAACCTTTGGAAAGGAAACTCTCAATCGCTTGTTACTCCATGCCGTTTGATAGGATGCTGTGTCATCACACAACAGGAGTTCATCATTAATTTTCTAAAGCGCGATGGTGTCTTGTTTCACTCTTGAGTTGAATAACAAGATGTTACCAACATGTAAAAACTTCCAATAACAGGAAGATGAACTTTAGGAGCCGATAACAAGTTGATGCCAAATCAGAAGCTAGCAGCATGTCAACAAAGAGCTCACCTTGGCATTGTATTATGGTTGTAGTCAGAAAGTCAAAGCGTCTCATGCGCACTGCGACAGCTGAACGATCATACGCGGCAAATTCAAACGCGTACTTGTTTGAAACCGTGCTTTAGTTGTGTTTGTTTAACGTTGTAGTCAATATAGGCATCGAAAGCGTTGCTTGCAGTGAAAGTTAAGACTTTGGGGAGCGTGATAGCGGTCACTGAGAAGCTCACTGCGCTGATACCTTCCCGCCCTTCTCTCGTTGTTTACAGGTCAGGTCCCATCACGCCCCTGCTCTGATAAATTTTTGCAGTGTGGCAAAGACGTCTCTTGTGCGTGGAGTTAGCCCTTTGCGAGCGTGGGTGACAAGCCCTTCAAATATTGCACATTCGCATAACAGCATGGCTGCGTTCTAGTCTGTCTGTTGATGTGAGTTCCCGTGTGCAGCGACTTGTCAGTGTTTTTGGAAGCTTCCGCGAGTGCTGTGATTTAAACTACTGTACTCCAGTTGTTCACTTGTGGGTCAGAGGTTTGTAGTTGCTGTGTGGTTCCAGCCAAGGTATGACAAGCTAGGGCAGTTCAGGTGGCTTCACGGTTTCATAGGAATAGATGGGCTGTGCGATATGTAATTCAAGATTAGGTGATTCTATTTACTGTAAATATGAGCTGATGATGCCTACCAAAAATGTATACAGTAATGAATGACATTAATTTTCAAGCAGACACGAAGTCCATGGTATAAACAAAACACCCACCTGTCTGTACAACGCAGGTTGATAAAACAGACAAAACAGAACGTTTTACAACGGTGTTGGAGGCTGAATCACCGAGTTGCAGACGCTTTCTTAAAAGAACGTTATACAACGACGTTGGAGGCAGAAGCACAGGGTTGCAGACACTTTCTTAACACTGCTGTTCGCTAGCCCGTAACACTTGGTACAACATTACTGCAGAGTAGGACGCTAATTCCTAAACTGGTCGAGGCCAGGTAAAGTACGAATGCGTTGTGGCATGACATGCCCTCGACCGAACAAGCACTGCAATGTCCGAGCACTCAGTCGCAAGGTAAAATGCGATTGTGGTGTTCAAAGAATAAAGAAAAATATAAACAATCTGACTGCATCAAAGCACGCAACCATACATTGTTAGATTTCTGTATCTTTTGAGAAACAGGTACACATTTTTTTTAATAAGGCCTCAAAGATAAGGAATGTTACATTGAACCTGATGGCTGCTAACACTCGCACTCCAGGACAGATTATGTAGAGATCTGCACCCAAAATTAGATCGTACATAGTAGGCTACAATCGGATTCGGAGCTATGAAAGGATAATATTTGACAGATAGAAATTTGGTGCATTTTATATTATCCTTCGTACATTTGAAAAAAAATCTTGCAGCAATATGTTTGCCCCACTTGTTCGCATTTTAGAATATTTTGAAAAAGCAGAAACGTTTGACAAAAACCTCAGGCATTCAATGTACTTTATAGTGTTTCAACAATAAGATATATTTTCCCATATTCCAAAGCCCAAGCAAACATATACTTGTCAACGCCTTTTGTTTTTTCTTAAACTTCAGAAAAAAATTGGGCGATCAGACAAATTTGGAAGTCTCTATTCTGCTTTACAATTGGATTTGGAAAAAAGTTTAAAATCAGAGCAACTGTTCTCAAGAAGCCGCAATGGGTAAATATTTTGATTCGCCCCTATTCCTTACAAAGAATTTTCCAACAGCGAGTGTGCTGTAAGATTTATAGTTTGACAGTTTACACAATTAATGCCGATGAAAAAATCACCTGTCAAAAAATTTTGCTTCAGTATTTCAAAATGCATTCAACAAACACAATGTTTTCAGGAATTGGCAGATATGGCGACATTGGCCACCTGTGGCCGACCGGTGCTTCGGAAATGACTGCACGAGGAGACAGGCTGACCTACTCAGGTAAAGTACTTATTTGCATCATAAGCTTAGAAACCTACCTTCGGAAAGCAACTGAAGCTTTGAACGAGCTTCAAACCGCATCTACGCGAATTTCATTTATTTTAGTTCATCGTCACGTCCCTATTTGCCAGCTTAAATTGGAACAAAACGTGCGATTGGTCGTTTTTAGTCTATTATTTTTAACTGTGCGTGTGCCGTTGTGACATGATGGCTTGGTTACTCTATGCCACAACTAGAGAATGTTGTTCGCGTGACAGACCTTTCAATAGCGCCCTTCCGCCTTAATCGCAAAAGCTAAAAATGTTCGGAAGTTCGAAAACAAGATTACATTTCACTCATGGTCAGGGGTGCAGGCATCCGAGAAGATGGCAGCTACAGATCTTACAGCCATGAACACTTATCGCCAGAAGATATTGGACGTGGCAAGTGAGCTAGATGTGGATCCAGCAATCATTGCAGGTTTGGCAAAGATTTAATTGTGATTGCAATAGTTCTAAAAGCTTTTTTTTCTGCGGTTTGAGTTACAAAATACAAACGACATTATGCTGCACTCTCATGACGTTTATCTTTTCAAACTTAACATCGCCGAACTTCTGACCGAACAAGTATGCCTTTCAGGAATCATCAGCAGGGAAACGAGAGCTGGAAAGGTACTGCCCGCTGGCGGTTGGAGCGGCGATGGCAGTGCATTCGGGCTAATGCAGGTTCGAATAGGGCTCATCAATATGTTTGTAAAGTTTGTGCAAGCCAAGCTTACAAGTTTCGAAAGCAAAAAAATTTCAATACAATAAAACATGTCGTTTGTAGTAGCGAAAGGTTTATAGCTAATGTCATCTTGACTTCATAACCGAAAGAAATGTGTCTTTTATTAAATGAAAAAGGATTTTCGTAATGACAACGTTTTTGATTAACAGACATTTAACGCATAAAGGTAAAAAATTACCTATTTGTAAATGCATTTAAAATACAATCAAATAAAATGATTTTGAACAAAAGATTATCACGAATAACAAATTTTATAATGAAGAAATCGACACCTGCTAGACGACTCCTACTTTGCTTTCAGAACAACTGATGAATAAATTGTTATGCTTCTGACAATTCAAGTCAATGCAAAAGAGCAATTTGTCATGATTCAGAAAAAGTTAAAACGTATCACACTAAAAATCCAATCGAGCAAAGACACCTCAGGAAATTTACTTTGACGTTGTAACATTGCGTAACAAAATTAGTTTCCTTCATCTCAATTTGTATCCTTCTTTTTTTCCCTACACAGGTCAGCAAACAATATTACACCATAATTCCTCCTTGGGATTCTATCGCTCATATCAGGCAAGGCACTGGAATCCTCGTCGACATGATCAAAACCATTCGGCATAAGTTTCCGCAGTGGACGGCGGCCCAGCAACTTCAAGGGGGCATTTCAGCCTACAACATGGGCCCGGGTAACGTCCATTCTTGGGACAACGTGGACTCCGCGACGACCCACCGCGACTACTCGAATGACGTAGTAGCTAGGGCCATATATTACCGACGAAATGGGTACTCGTAAGATAATTTTTGGCGTGTGCGTGATTTGATGTTGTAAAAACTGGTGGCAAAAAGAGGCAGTTGAATTGCAAGAAACACTGTTTGGTGGCGTGTGCAAGAGCTTGATGCATAGTATGTCTAAATCACAAAGGGTTTGGTTTTTGAGGGTTGATATTTCAGTTGTTGGCTTGGTGCATAATATCCAGGGCTGGTCCTGGCAGATGCGGGGCCCAGTGCAAGACTCAGGTGCGAGGCCTCTTTTTTCAGAGAGGTTATGACGTCATCATGCTCAGTCAACCGTGCCACGACCTTTTTGATGAAGATGTTTTAGCAAAAGAACTACAGTATATGAATATCAAAATAGACGGAAAATCATTGGAGTTAAAATGTATAAATCAGCAATTTCTTTTTCGGGAGGGGCGCTCACGTTCCCCCTAGCAACGTCTATGTTCATGATAAATAGCATGCTGCTCTGGTGGACATTAGACATTGTACCGCTACTACTCGTAATTAAGGCAAAAGTTGTAAAAAAAGCTCTGCCATGGAGATCCAAGCTACGAACGAAAGTGCAAATTTACGTCAATTAAAACCGAAATTACAGGCGAATCGAACTTACAATGCTGCTACTTCACTCGTGTTGGACGGCGCTTTCATTCGAAGAACAACTGACTTGGAGAAAGCTGTTAACATGAACTGATTATTTCTCGCTTTCGGTAACCTCAAACGCAGACGCGTTCTTGTATAAAGGAAACGTCTGGGGGCACGATCAGCTATCCGCTTTATGTCGCAATACAAAAAAAAGACTTCACAAGAGGGCAACCCATGCATCCACCCGAAATTCCCCAGAAGCCCAATTTTATAGTTTTTCTTAATGCATGGGCTTGGAATGAAAACAGTTCTCTATGAATTGGAGATATATTGTACAAAGATTTTACAACTGTACCACGCCACAGATTAAGAAACACTTATCAAACGAAGTATTAATGCGCATGGTTGATTGATGAGATAGAAGTACAGTATATACAGGGATTTAGTGTTAACAAAAGAGGTGTGGGAACGCACCCATAAACAAGGCATTTTAAAGCAGCTTAAAACTCGTTTCAAAGCAAAACGTGAAGAAGGTGTGACAACGCCGTTCCCACGCGTTCCCGCCCCACTACACCCCTCAGTATACAGCTGCCCAATGTAACGAAAAACACTTTGCTGGATGACATTTAAAATTTTGCCTTGCCTACTTAAGTTGTAGAGCAACTTTGTTCTATACGTTTATGAACCTTAACTTTGAAGTAGTGGTTTATCTACTTACTTACGCTCGCAGACAGGCAAAGCACAATGAAAGTTTGGTGGAGCGGCAAACGATAAAAGCAGGGGCGCAACCAGCTCTTCATTTCGGGGGGGGGCAATTTTCATGAAATTTTATTTGATGACGTCATCGTGCTTATTCAACTGTGGTATAACTTTTCCGCAAACAGATAAAGTCGCAGCATTTCAGAAATTAAACTTTTCGGTCTTGATCATGATGCAGACCAGCCGGTGAGGACAGAGTAAAAATTAGTAGCCTTATTTATACAACACCTGGTTCCATACTGAACTAGAGCAGTCATTGCTTTAGTGTGGCAGATGTGTAAGCTACCAGTAAACCTGCCCAACTTTTCATCTTGTTTTAGCAAATGCATCAAGTCCATTATCTAGATAAGTGCTCCGCAACCTTTTGTCACTCACGGCACACTCAACAACTTTCCAAATCTTGCGGCACACCACGACTACTAATGCAAACAATACACGTCATGAATTATTTTCAGTTATTCGCGCTTGTTTCAATGAGAACAATCGCTGTAAGTTAGGCTCAATATTTTAAAGAGCAACTCGAAGTTCTCCAACAACTTCTTTTAAGCATGGATCGTTTATCGTTTTTGATCAATAACAAAGATGAGAAACTTTGATCACACAAGTATGTACAGTAGTGCAAAGTGAAAGAAGAATTTCAATAGCCACTTTCAAAATTCGTTTATACAGGCTACCTCTTCAATACAAAACCAAAACTCATGAAGTGGAACATCGCTGGACTTGAATCTCAGAGTTCTGTCATTTCGTAGTTCAAGAATATTTTTTCTAACAGGCAATGGTAATTCTTGCGTTAACATTTCAGCATTAGCGGTAAAAGGATTTCGGATTCAACCATATCGTTCCGTAATAAGCAATGATCATATTTTTGATGCAACAAAGTTAAATGTTCTTGGGCAAAATCCAACACAAATTCCTTGTCAATAGTTCTATTCTGATTGCTTCTTAGAAACATTTCAGTGATCTCGTGGTAACTCAATTTTTCAGAGTGCTATTTTCTGTTTAAAACCTTTTAACTTGTCAGAACATGTCAGTATGTTGTCATTTTTTGCCTTGCATTTTAATGCTGGGTCCATTCAAGTGTTGAAATATGTCGGTGATACATGTAAGTTTGGCAATCCAACAATCATCTTCAAGATATTTGTACAGAGTACAGATGATGGCTGTTCCGACTTCATGTGAACTGACTTATTTCATGCCGGAGCTAGAAGAGTCTTGCGACAACTTTGCCCCGCGAAATCCAACGATTAGACGTATGAAAATAGCAGTGATTGATGTTCTGATCCCATTTATTCGCATAGCAACGAGAAATTTCGTTAATTCAAAGCTCTTTTTTCAGCAAAGTTTACAATGTGGATACAGTGGTTCATCGTTTCTGACTATACTCCTTTGGTAAAACTTTGATCATCAGGACTTCCCTCAGGACTGCCACCTAAAATGTATTTTTCTCCCCAAAGCTTACAAACTGAATATGGGCCGGGCTTCCCTATGGAAGCAGCAGTGAGTAATTTGAATGGCTGGATTTTGACGTTTCACTAACGCAGAAAAGCCTCTACCTTCGCAAACCACTATTGCTTTACGTCAGGCCTACCATGCGTTTGTGAAAACTTTAAATCTAACGTCACAAAAACAATGCAAATGCAGAGCAAAAATCAAGCAAGGGTTTGAGTTGCGAACTGTAATGCTCATATTTTCTGATAAAATTATTCCGCGACACAGCAAGCATCTTGTCGCGTCACACCGATGTGCCGCCGCACTCCGGTTGCGGAGCACTGATCCAGATCAGGGGTGGGGAACCTGCGGCCCGCGTGAACATTGGATGTGGTCCGCATCAGAATTTTCGTTACCCAAGTAAGAGTACAACATCGCTTCAGAGCGAAGCTCTGTGATAAGCAGGTACTTTGATAGGAAGTTAAAAGATGTGAATCTTCTTCATAGTCAGAAGAAGGTAGAATTATTAATTGATTTTGTGGCATGCCAACGATGATGCACAATTCATGCGGCCCGTGACAGCAAATACGTTCCTCACCCCTGATCTAGATTTTTGANACTTCAGCTGAATATATTTGCTGTGAGACGATATTGCAAGTGCTGAAGTTGTCANCTACAAGAAACTNGTATGAATGTTAGGATATATTTAATCACAGATGCTATTGTTTCGATCATAGATTATATTATAGAGAATTCGCCTGCCAGCTGAAATACTCTCGAAAGGAATGCAGGCAGGAATGCAACTTAAGCTTTATTACGAATAGTTGGGCCAGGCTTGCCACCAGCTGTTGGTGGGACTCGGCACTTTTGCCATGACTACCTAAACAGCGCCTAATAGCTTTGAAGCCCTTGTGAAATTCGAATTTCCCTTGCAACGTTAGAGCTTGGCTGTGAAATCCCAGCAACTGTTAAGCATTGAACCTAAAATGCGAAAATTCTTAAATAGTAGCCTACAGAAACCCCAGGCAAACGTAAAGCTAACACAGTGTGAACATAGAATGCTTTTTCTGTCACCAGGCCTAGTCTTCTGGCTGCAAAATTTGCTCCACTGGCGTGATAACAATGCAGCATTTATTGTTGACGTTTCGAGAGTGTGTGCAAACTCGCTTCCTCAGATTGTATTGTATTGAGTAACGTCTTCACTCCCACACGCAAGGCGCTTGAATTTAAGCATGCATCGCAGTAACAAGGAATACGCAAATACATGAAGGAAGACGAGGATACATACATAGCGGTAGTAGAGAGTATGCGCTTGATGGCGCAAATACATTTACTTTGATGAAACACAAGCTTTTGAGACATAAGCATTAATGACGTCATCATGCTTATTATAATGTAGGACTGCGATGACTTCCAAGAACATCGATTTAAAAAATGCATGAGGGAGTGGGAGGCTGCGAAGCACCAAGGGTCATCTAGGCTGCAGACCTCCCAAGGGCGAAACTGCTTTTTTTTGTAAAGGTAACAGTGCATAATAGTTAGTGAAAGTCTTTTGCTCTGGGTATAAAATGTAATGTAGGTAATGCGGTTATATGGTAAATTGAAGTAAAATGTATTGCAGGCAAAGCCAAGCCACCGGAAGAAAATGGTTTAAAGTTATCAAATTAAACATTTACTGTTTTCACACATTCAAAAATATTCGTGTATGCCTGAGAGGAAATGCGTCAAAAGATATAGATCGCTGCAGCAGCGCAATGATGTCACGAGATTTAAGCAGGTTGAGAACCAGTCGCGCAATCATGCTTTGCGGAAAAGAACTTGCTGTCAATACATGCTGAGAGCGGAAATTCGCTATTTTGTGTCTACAGGCTACAGCATCCCACTACTTCATACAATGGTTTGATGCGACCAATTTTTGTGAACAACCAAACGATGTAATATTTAACGGAGATACTTCATTATTTGACAGTTTCCACTGTAACAATGTTA
>JGI24022J15233_10011628_pt1 | contig 10056 bp, 8 predicted proteins | sample Ectturendosymbi2_FD_15233 | JGI IMG/M metagenome (IMG submission 15233)
CTATCTGAAATTATTTATTCAACGAAATAGTGCTGACCACGCTAGACTGGTGGCGCAACAATGCTGAATGGTTTTCTTTGTTGAAGTAACTGGTTTAAAATGTCTCTTCATACTTGCCACGTCAGCATGTTCAGTGAAACCTTTTCCAGGGCGGGGCATGATTGCTGTCATGCTGCCATTTCGTTTCGCAGACATGCATTTAGAAAGCTCTAGTCCAGCACCTATTGCACAGCACTATACGTGTGCCTTTACAGTGTTTTTGTTGTTGTGAATAATAAATTCGTTTCATGGTGGGTTTGTTGCATTGCTGGAAGCCAAAAAGTTAAGCATGTGAATTGGTTTCGTGTTTTAAATCAGATTTAGCTGTTTTGGAATAATTCTTGAGTAGTAAGGTGTCATGAATTGCCCAGCCTTAAAAAATAGCAAGTTACTGTATCCATCGGGTCAATACTATTTCATTATGTCAACAACAGCCGTGTACCACGATGGTCTGACTCTTGCGGTCCTCGAAAGTGATGGACAGTGTCACGCTTGACCAATATCCAGTGCTTAGAACCAACAGGAAACAAGTGTTGCTATTGTTGCTGATCATCTGAGGGCACCTGGTTAAGAATCCACGCGGTTGCATTTTGTGTCCTGGGATTGCATTTTGTGCGAGACATTTTTGCAAAGGCATGCTTTTCTACAACGCGTTGCTGCTGCGTTCCGTGTTCACACTGTCTCGTTCTATAGTTGATTCCTAAACAAGAAATGAATGGATCCGACGGACGAAACGACCATTTTTCTTAGGCTTGTTGTTTTCACGTGACGCAAATGGCTTTTGGTAAAAAATGACGCGGCCAGCGTCAAAAAAAGAACCCAGCACCAACTTTGAATCGTTAATCTGTAATGTCGCAATAAAGGCACAGATACTTATAGCTAGCGTTCTGTCTAATGCGGTGGGCCCCCACCTTTTCCTAACTGCGCACCCCTAAGCAGGTTCATTTATTGCTTGTCGACCCCAAATGCTAATTTTCTTTATTTAAGGAACTGGAATGTCTTCAGCGTCTGCGGGGTTGAAAAAATCGTGATTTCAGATTTGTAACGAATGCACAGAAATCATCCTAATAACGGGCAATTGTTACCTTACCCGATGTTATGATGCTGTTGACTTGTGATCATCTAGGACAGGGCCTTCCAATCTTTTTCTGACCATGTACCCCTTCAGCATTTCGACAAACGACCTTTTCCCCCTAAAATCTCTTATGGCAAAATATTTAATCATGACTAATCATAGATACATTTACCAATAAGCGTATATAATCATTTTTGAAAATAATATTCACTGATATTTGTATGTACATTTGGAAATACATATAATATGTAAATAAACATTTCCCTTCTATTGCTAACCGTAAATGCGCCCCTCGAGACAGGCAAGTCTACTCCAGGTTGGGAACCCCTGATCTAGAAGGCGGCCATTACTCGCGCAATCCTGCTCCACCTTCTTGGACTCAACCACTGGTGTGTTGAAAATAAAGCCTTGCCCGACTTTCGGCAGCTTCGAATAGTTACGTCACGACTTCACATAGTTGCTTCACATAGACGCTCGTGTTGCACGTTTCAGTTGCAGCCACACGGTTTGAGAACGAGGATGTTGCTGCGTTTTTTTACGACAATCGGCATGAGACAGTTGACTTAATAACGCCCAAAAGTCCCTTTGCTGGAATGAAGCGAAGATGAAAGATGACGAATCGCGCCACGACTGGATGGTCTTTATTCAATAGGTGTGTGTGGGCCAGCATGGCTGTGCGAACTCCTTTTCATTTGACGGGCACCTTGGTGATCTCCACCCTCATGATTTTCTCCCGAAATAAGTAGATATACGTACTTCGGTGCCTGACGCGCCCACGTCGCAAAGTCCTTTGAATATGAACATTATTCCTTGAACAATTTTTCGACATTGAACATAACTTCAGTCAACTTTTGAGTGCCGCTTCTCGTGAGTGCATGTCAGTAATTAGAAGCTACGATCCTTAATTGCCGCTTGTCAATGCGGTTCAGAATATGTAATTACAAGTTTTCTGTGGATAATTTAAACTGTCAAATCCTGGACTTGGCTCGCATTAGTGCAGACAACCTTGCTTTTACCGTTACCCGGGATTTTTTGACGAACCTGTCAGCTCTTGTCAAGCAGTCAGAATTTCTCGCTTAGCTGTAAACCGATACTCATTTCGCGATTCGTAAAAAGTGTTGCTCCAAAAGCGAAGCTGTCAGTTATCTTATCACCAGTTGTTTCTCATCCTATTTGACGATTAAAGAAATATATTGGAACACCCGTCGAATTTACTGAGAACGTCACTTATTGTTCAACTGAACAGCAGTAAAAACACATGTTGGAAAACAGTTCACACACTTCGGTTTCAATAATTGTGACAGAAAGGTTTGAGTGCTGTTAATCATTTCGATTTAGACCTCTCTTCTGCGGATGGGCGCAACCATGCGAGCGCACGCTTCAAATTTGCGAAACGTAGGAATGCTGGGCGAAATTTAAAATTTCGTTCTCAGGGAGTGGAAATGTTTCTGTATTCCTCGAAACTTCCGCTGCGTCTCATGGGAAAGACTCTCGATACCAGAGAAGGTGTGACAGTTTGCTCCTGAGATACTTTTGCGCGGGACTGTTGGAAGCGTACCAGACTAGAGGTTATTACAGAAACCGCTGACGGCAAAGAGTTGTGTTTTGTAGATTTTGCGAGAATGTACGATTACTTAGCTCCGTACTTTACATGTTTTTTGATTAGCATGAGATGCCCGTGATTTGGAGTTTTTAAGGTTCTGCCAAGACCTGTGTGTTTCTATTTTATATTGTTCAAGTCGTAAATGTTGTTGTCATTGGAACCGCTGGTCGTTTTTGGAACCAATTAATTCACGCAATCAATCAGATTATTGCTTCTTGTCGAAACGTCTTTGATAGTTTTTTTGTAATGCCCCAAAACAAGATGTTTGGAAAGTGATTACGTCACCCCTTCCCCCTTTGACGTTGGTAGTTGGTAACGAAATTCAGAGGCAACTTCTGAAGCATATTTTTACAATCAATCTCCTTGAAAGCTGTTAATTATGAAATAGCACAAGTCATTCAAGCAGTCCTGGTGCGTTTGCCTTTGTGGAGGACTTTGTGCACTTTTTTGTCCAGTGGAAACGCGAAACATTTAAATTATACAGCGCACAATGCGTTTGTCAATTTTCAGAAGCAATTTCATAAAAAATTCTGTCTCGACCGGCAACATTTTGTTTGTTTGCTCACCACAGAAAATTTGTATCGTAACATGCCTCTGCTGCCATTCCAACACCGGAGCTGCACCTGGGCAGAAAATGGCAAGCATATGATGAATCTCATATGTCATAAGTTTGATCTCAGCATTGCATAAGGGGCCAATGTCCCGCTGGCGTCGCGATTACACGGAAGTCAGCGTATGATAGAGTTGCGGCAAGCGCCTAAACCTTCACCATAAAAGTGTTGATTCCCATTCTTTCCATGAGTGAGCAAGTATTTAAGCGCTGTTGCTAATGTTTTGTATACTGTACCTTAATTTGTCGGTTTGATCTACGACTTTTTTGAAGTTTGCACTAATATGTTTCGAGCAAGGTCAATGCGCGGGCACGTTGTTGTGAACAGCTTCTCGGCATTCTGTCGTATCAGCTGCTTCGCCAAGTTTACGGGCATTCGCGTTTTCTGATCCTTGGGTGATGTCATCCAGGTGTCGACGAGCTGCTCTCCCAGCACATCGCTCATTTGTGGATACGCGATCCGATGACACTTTTTTCGAAAAAGATCAATCTTGACGATGATAAAGACGCCGACCATTTCGAGGTTGGTANTTTCCAGCTGAAAAAAAACGCAATGAATTGATGTTTTTCGGTGATNCTCGTGTTGTTGTAGTTTTCCACGAACTTGTTGCCCTTGTTAGCGATCATTAATGCAGGGTTCCCACGCGATATTGAAAAAGTATTNAANNNCAAAACCTTGAAAAAGTATTGAAATTGGCCAAAATATACATTAGGTATTGAAAAATATTGAAAATTCTAAATGGAAATGAAATTTAAAGCGTCTGAGCAGAATTTTACTGAAGGCAAAGCAGTTCATTATTTTTGCAGTGTTATGAAATGTGCTAAATTCAGTTTCATGATTAAGGATTTCAAAAATTAAGAAAAGTAATGGTATTGAGCTTTTTTAATTGAGTGTTGAAAAGGCATTGAAAACGTATGGAAAATGATTTTTGAAATGTGTGGGAACACTGCTAATGGCTGTAATTCTCATGTTTAGGGCGACTGAAAACTTAGAAACTAAGGGCTGCATGAACTTTTTCCTGTTGTCATGGATATTTTTCATGTATGTTGTCATGTACACAGACGTCATGTATGGCAAACATTGCACAGATAATAACACTCGTATTTCAGTTCACAACAAACAAACCTTAGCCTTGCGGCAAGCTTCTGAGGAATCTGCCTGCTTTCTGCTTTCATTCTTCTGCGATGATTAAAACTTGCAAGCGTATCTATTTTTCATAGGCCACAAAGATGGCGGCAAGTAAATCGGTCACAGTTTATTGACGGGGAAACTAGTTTCGCGTTTTCCAACGCATCATCAGTCCTTATTCAAATAGATTCGTATTTCAGTTATCATGCTTTAGAAAATTTGTTGTTAGTAATGCTTGTTTGTGAAACATCGTTTTCTCGCCGCCTTATTCATTCCCTGACAACATTCAATCTTCTTCAAACCCCAGTTTTTAATCTGTACTTCTGTAGCAGTATTTCTATGCGATTAAGGAAAATAATCATGTTTTTTTCTCGTCTTCTTTTTGTTTAAACGCTTGCTTACGTTGAAGTCGTTCGAACAACTAAGTTCATTTGAGCAGACATCTGCTTGCTCCGCAATCCCATGTTTCGACATAAATTGCTGCTTTCTCGCAGAACATTCAATCGACCAACTGGCAATCAATGAGATTCAAACCCCCACCACCAGGGTCTAAAATCGGGTGGAGAGTTGAGTTCCGGGTCATGGAGGCTCAGCTGACCGACTTCGAAAACGCTGCATTCGTTGTTTTCATTGTTTTGCTAACAAGGGTCATTCTGACGTACAAGCTGGATTTCCTGATGCCGATTTCTTACGTAAGTCGCATCGAGCGTTTGCGCAGATTGCGACGTTCTTCTGCGTTTCTGTGCCGACGAACGTGGTTCTTGTTGGTCTCACGCAACGAGAGCCTTTTCATCCTGTCACGTTTCATCATAACCTTGTAAATCGTAGATGGATGCGAAACAAACAACAAGATTGTTGACAAACGTGCAAAACTAAGCCGAGAATAACAGTCACGCTTGAAATGCGACCCTGGCGTCGATTGTTTGACATCACCGCAACCTTTTCGTTTTCACCCGACCCGGCAGTTGTTAAACAACAATAACCTCGTGATCGGATTCCGCCGCGACAACACGTCACGTGCGCGTTCAACGTCGAAACTGCAACTGACCGGCGCCTTCGCTGGTCAAAGCTTTGCAAAATAAGTTTATTCCCAAACTTGTATTTTCTGAAAAGTTGAGGGTTAGCTCTTCGGCATTTAACCGGGCTGATCACACCGAAGTCACCAACTGCTTCCGAGCTCCAGGTAAATGTCACGGATTTCCCTTTGCTTTGTACGTGGCCCTCCCTAGCTGTCTGTTTGACGGCATGCAAATCCGAATCCTTTTTTAACAAGTCCGAATCCGTTTCGAACAAATGCAAATCTGTTTCGAACAAACTGTTACCAAAAGTGTTAAAGCGCAGCGATGCTGTTTCCACTGCGGGACTTCTCGCATTGATAAACGAAAGAAACCCCGTTTTGCTCAAACAGCGTTGGTTCGCAAAGCGAGTTCACGTCACAATGGACTTGTTATTTAGGTCGCTGAGATCATACGAAGAGCATCATCAATTTTAGTAAAAAATCTTAATCGGGTCCTCGCTCTTGTTTGTTTCTACTTGTCTGAAGTGACTTTTTGTGCGCCATTATGTAAATGATTTAGGTGTTGATACGCTGCTGTTAACCATTCAGTGTCACGTGGCAGGGATTTGCATATCGGCTTGGTCAACAAAACGTTTACGTTTGTTTGCGTGTGTTTGATGCCAAACTTTCTGTGCTGCATTTATCTGTTTGTCTTTATCGGAAACCAGGTCGATCAAAATATGAGCAACGCACACAAGAACAACGCCGTCGCCACTGAACAGTTTTATTTTCGCCGCAATATCATCACCAAGGGAACGCCGGCATGCTGCACCCAACTGTGTGCGAATTCCACTACCAATTGCATACCATCCACCGATTGCCTTGGGGGTAAAAAATTTGATGCGGAGTTTCTTTCTATAACTTTGCCTAGTGCTTTTCAAAACCTCGTTACATGCGTTTGTACAATGTTTGGATGAAGGGAAGATAGCTTTCTCAATCTCAATTTTGTTAGATCTAGCTAGAGCTTTCCATACTGTTGATTCCACAACCCTCTCGGGCAAGTTGGAGGGATAGAGATTTGCTTCTTCAGTTTTTATAAAGCTACTTAACAAACCGGTATCAACGAACAATTGTCGATGGTTTAAAATCGAATGGGAAACTTGTGGAGTGCCACAGGGGTCTACATTGGGACCTTTTTATCTTTTTTAGGTTATTTTAAAGACCTGTTTCGACGAGTGAATTCATTTTCCACATGTTGCTTGATGACACCAACCTAACCATTGTTTCTGACAATTATCTGTCACTACAAACGACAGTAAATTGCGAAATTCAGTAAAGTAAAGTTAGTTTAAGTTAAATAAACCTTTTAATTTAATACACGATTGCCAGTAGAAAGAACGAAAAAATGAACTTTTTAATGAAAATTTGTAGTCATGAAATATCCCAAAACGAGTTTATCAAGCATATAGGAGCGCTATTAGATGAATCTTTAACTCGGCAACAAGACATCGCTCACGTTCCCCTAAGTTATCCAATTGTTGTTGGGCTGTGTCCCAGGTCTGGAAATATGCAGACTAACAGCTGAAAAGTGTATTTTGCATAGCTTCATGCGCATATTCAATACTGTATAACCAGTTGCGTATGTGTTGCTAAGTCTGTCTTAGATCCTTGAGTCAAACTTTGGAAGCGTATGGTACGTATTATGACGTCAAGACATAATACGAGTACAGCTCCTTTGATGTCACTGTTTCATAAATTAAACCCGTTAACGCTAAACGATGTTTTCAGGTTGGAAATCTCCAAACTGATGTATAACGTAGAAAGCTATATTTCAAATATTTTGATCGAGTGAATTCGAAACAATTATAACAACAGGCTGTCTCATAAAGGTAACTTTGTAAAAATTTGTACGGAAGCGGGGAAGACACCAATAGGCAATTGCGGACCGAAGATCTGGCAAGAAGTCCCAACTGATATCGAAAACCATGTCTCCGTTCAATAAATATACGCAAATTAAGTGTAATTAGCAATTATGAGTATGAGCAGATAAGGCCGTATTTTCATCGATATGGAGTGATGCTATCGCAGCTGTGTGGCCTGGTTTTGATCTTCAAGTGAATCATCAAATTCGTCTTCATTATTTCACGTTCTTGTTTAATTTGTGTTGCGGGCTTTGGATTTTCTGAGCTCCAAGTGTTGATTGAGCAAAATGAAAGTTTTGTTATAATGTATTGCAGTTCTCTTTCATTATACAGTTGCGGTTCACGTGTTGTGTGAACGGAATGTGCGCATTCGTTCCTGTTTGTCTGTGGAAGGTCGCTGTAACGCACGTGTTTCAATGTTTCAGTTCAGGTGAACGACGGTCTGCGGTTAGGTGGTGGCAAACAAGATCACAAGAGTCTTTTGCTACCTCCCAGACTTGACTGCATCCATAATGTAAACTTCACTGACGTTATCTAACCATAAAATAATTTGTTGTTATTTAAATGCAGGCACGTCTTTCACAGGCCTTACTCAACAGTGATGTAGCGCATTTTTTTCATTAATGGACAGGGTTTTGCTGAACTGTTGGTTTAAAAATGTTTCATGTGTCAAATATTGAAATATTGCCTATTCGACTGACAGTGCTGCATCCATCATCCTTTTCGTATCGGAGAGTTGCACTTCGTAGGCTTTTCCCCGGTCCTTTCAAGTTTTTGCGCCCGTCTTATCGATCCTTTGAACCTTACCGGAACAAACAAGGCCCTGTTTGAAAAGTCCTGAAAAGAATGTTTACTTTTCGCGTCACGTGATCCGCGGACAAAGTTTACTTTATCCCACTTGGTCGGAAATCGAGTTTTCGTTTGACTTCTCAGCTAAGTGACGAGACAGCTCCCAGCGCTGCATGCAGTGTTTGAGATAGTGAATACATGTGCGCAGTGTTACCGTCGTTTTGAGTTTGATCGAAGTGACTGCTTCATTGAAGAATCACGCCCGTCCTTGCCAAGGCAACTGACGATCTACAGTGCACTCGATGAAGGAAATTTCCTTACGGGACACACCGTTGCTTTGTGGCGAAGCGGGTTTCACCGCTCTCTTCGAATGAATCGTGTTTCACGTGCAACTGCGCCAGCTTTGTTGCGCCGTGAGCGCAAACAGTTAAGTGTTTGTTTCGTCACAGGCACGGGCAGCAACACGTCGTGCGCTTCTGCCGGAGGATCAAACGAAGTTCCTGCTTTTTGTCAGCAAATGTCGATCGACACAATCATCAACGGAAAGGTGGGGCAGAGTTTTGGAAAGTTCGTTGCTTGGATAGAACTATACGTGCTGCTGTCTTCAGCAAAGTCACGCTGAGTCGCAGATTCTTATCGCAAATCGCAGCAATGTTGCACGTAAGGTAAACCGCACAATGTTAAACCCGCACCTTTCGCAGACGGACATATTCCCGGGATTCATTCCGCTGATTCGAAGATACCTGGACAGCGTCGAGATCGACGTCCAAGCAAGGTGCAGCATTATCGAGTACCTGCATCTTATCGGCAAAAGAGCATCAGGTTTGTCCTCGATCGAGTGGAATATTTGGGCTGTGCAGATCTTGTTGGTTAATCCACAGCAGATCGTTGTAATCAAGCGGTAAAGGTGAACTCTGCCCAAAAATCTCCGACGCCATGGTACTGCATTCGAAAAAAGCCTGCATGCGCTTTTGCTTCGTTAAAATGTGTTTTAGCCACAGCGGACGTTTCTAATGCCTTCAGCAGTCGATAAGCTTTCTGTATTTAAGCTATTGATTGTGTTCAAAACAGTGGTTCTAATCTCTGCGGTCACATCTCATAAAAAAAGAAGCTGAGCCCTTAACATGATCGCTGCGCTTTCTTCGCAGGGGAGTACATGACCGCGGCGCAATGGATGCGACACTTTGTTACGTCACATCCGGATTATAAGCAAGACTCTGTGGTATCGGATGCCATCGCTTACGATTTGCTGATGAAATGCGACCAGTTAGAAAAAGGCACCTTCAAATGCCACCAGCTCTTTGGAGCGACGCGTCACAACAGCGTGTTTGTTCCTGTGCAGAGCCCGGATGTGGAAAATGGACTCTCCGACTCTTGAACTGCTGCACCTACCCGCAACAGGCGCGCATTCATCCAGAGTATGTCTCACGGAGACATGTTTCTGGACAAAACCGGTCACATCCTGTTGTATTGTGTCATGGCTGAAGCATCATTTTCTTTCGTGAATTTCGACATGCGCGCAGAGAACAATTCACTCCTTCATTCATTGCCACTTTAATGCTGTGGTCGCTTACATATCTTTTTCGGATGCAAGAGACTTATCACAGATTTTGTATTCCTAGAATCATTCTGTTCGTTCGTTGGCCTGAAACGCTATTTTCGACGTGTAGTTTTGGCCAAAATAATGCACCTCCCAAACAGTCCCGAGCATCTTTCTGGCTCAGACTTCAGTTCAAAACGGTATTGCTACTTCACCGCCAATTTCGTGCCGCTCACAATGGTTTGTCGCCCCCCTGTATCCGTCTGTTGATTCTATGCCTTCACTCGGATTGGCGTGCCTGCGTGTAGTCGCGAGCAGTGTTTGCTGCAACCGAACAAGTGCTTTGCTTCTC
>JGI24022J15233_10011631_pt1 | contig 10055 bp, 9 predicted proteins | sample Ectturendosymbi2_FD_15233 | JGI IMG/M metagenome (IMG submission 15233)
CTTTGGATATATCAAGAAATACTATTCTAGAGGAGAGATTTGAGTCATAAGCTTGGTACAAATTGTTGCAAGTACTTAGCAAAGAATTAAGAGTTGAGTGTTTTTTCCGAAATCCAGAGTTGTTTGGAATCAATAATTTGTGGTGTTCTAGGTAGTTGTAAATATGTTTGTGTAGAAGGTTCTCAAAGACTATTGAGAGAGAAGGTAACAAAGAAATTGGACGATAGTTTTGGACTTCAGTTTGAGAACCTGTTTTAAGAAGAGATATTACAGTTGCAGTCTTCCAAACTGTGGGATATTCTTCAGAGGAGAAAAAAATTGAAGAGAAGGCTGAAGGCAGTAGCGAGTGATTGACTACTAATTTTAAGAATCCGATTAAGCAGGTTATCAAATCCCTTGCATTTATTAGGATTCAGGCTATTTAAGACCTGAAAAATTTCGAAAGGTTCAATAACAGGAGATAGTAGTCGCTGATCGGTAAGATAGTCCGAAGATGGTAAGTTTTGGTAATCGTTATTTGGAGAATTTGAAATGGAAGTGAAGTATTCATTGAAAAGATTGCATTTAATACGATCATGTATAGGCCTTCCATTCACATTTAGTGGGTAACTATGTTTTCTGCTAGGCTTCCATTTTTGATTTAAAAGCTTCCAATAATTGAGATCAGAGGTTGTGACAACATTTAGTTTGCTCATGAACCGCTCGTTATATTTTTGTTTCGCCAGTTTTATTTTGCGTTGAACTAGGTTTCTGGTTTTATTATTTAGAAGTTTGTGGTTTATGTTTTTGGTTTTAAGCCAGCGTTTGTAATAGCGAGATCTTTTTCGAATTAGAGCAATGTTGTAGCCAGACATTTTTATTGGAGTGATAAAAACACGGACAGCTCGCTTTGATCATGAATTTAAAGAAACATGCATACAGTGACGTCATTTTGCTACAGTGGCCCACGTGTCCCCGTTGGCTACCCCTGTCTTACAGCATACCTTGTTGTTCTGTACAGGTTATTTTTTACAGCAAAAGTAGAGATTTGCAAAATTTCGTAATTTAATTTATCAGTGATGGGCTTCAGTTGTCGAAGTTGTTGTAGCATTAAATCATTTAGTCGCTTCTGAAATACTAGATCTGTAGCCTTTGCAGCACAGTGGTCTCTAGTAGTTAGGCATTTGTCAATTACGCTGTTTCTGGAATATATGAGCCTTAGTAGGCAAATTTGTAGCGTGTTTGATGCGGATCCTATTTTTCTTGTTTCCAACTAGATTGCCAGTATAGCCTATAGAGCTTGCTTGTTGAAGTTCTAGATGTTAGTTAAATCAATTAAAACAGTTTATCGTGAGTTTTACTTGGATAAACGTGCCTTCATTGGGCTCACTTCATATGGTTATATGAAGCCTGAGGGTGTTGCGAAAATGCTTTGTTGTGCAAAACGTGTCTTCGTGCTATTCACCATCTGCCTATAGCAGGGGTGGGCAATTAATTTGGCTTAGGGGTCACTTTTGGAGGGCCGTTTCTAGCGGAGGGCCGTCGTTCTAAGGGAAATAAAAGAAAGTCTCTGACAAGTTAGCCTCAGCACTAAGCTGAAGGAAATTTCACATTTAAGGATTTTTTCTGAATACTCTCGCAAGCCACTGAAAACGATGTGGCGGGCCGCTAATTGCCCACCCCTGGCCTATAACATAGAAAATTAAAAACTATATTTTGTACTGTTTGGAAACCCTGTGTCCACTGAATGGATTATGCTCGTTTGTTCGATGAAAAAGGCTATGTGGTTACTATAAAAATGGAGTTTACGTGCAGCTAATCAGATCAACAATTAGACGATGCTTTCGACGGCGGTAACATGGTCCCGCAGGAAAATGTATATATCCGAAAAATAAACCTGCATAAAAGCTAGAAACCACAGAAATTTAAAAAAGAGAACTTCTGTACTACAAAAAAAACTGTAAATTCCAAGAAAAGAGCGCATTGACATTTGCTGTTGAGAGGAATGTAGCAAACGCTCTAATTTCTGTTGTAGATTTAAGGCAATCGTAGAACCAAAGTCGGCACCACAAAAGATAAAATTTTGAGCGTATAATACATGGAAGAGGGGGATATTTTCACGTTTTTAAGACAAGCGACCAAATGGGTAACACCAGCATGGGGCCCCAAAAACTACAATGACCTAGGGCCCTGCGCTCCCTAAATCCGTCCCTGGATGCACCTTTGCAGTTTATATATGCACGGGGCGCAAAATAGAAGTTCAAGAAACTGTACATAAAGATTTTATTTTTTGCCAAGCAATTTTTGCGCCCCCGTCAAAGTGGCGCCCATAGCACGTGCCATGCCTGCCATACCCTAGATAAGCCACTGTACGTCAAAAAAGCTAGGTCATTTTTGCGATAGGTCACGAAAAAGCTTCGGGATGCCAGAGTCGTTTATATTTTAGTGAACAAGCTTGTGCTTCTCAGGTTTGGTTACCAAGAGCTAAAATATCCTTAAGCTAATAAATTTCTATAGCCTTTTTACTTCCGATTTCGACGAGAGATAACAGCCAAAAAAAGTCCAGCTTGTGTATGCAGCAATTAGACTTATGCGTATGTGTTGTAAGAAAGTTTGAAACACTAAAAATGAAATTCATCAACTTAAATCACATATCCTTGTTTTGAAACGGTTTGTACTCATATACCTTCTTCACCCCTATGAAAAGTCTTATTGCGCCTTTGGCTATAAGTAGTATTTCGAAAAGATTTTGCAATGGTGTTCATTTCAGAACTTGGGTTTCACTTATGCGTAATATAAAAGTTGCTATGCAGAGGTAGAAACAGCATGTGCAAATGACATATGGAACACCGTGTGTTGAAATCATCATGTGGAAGACAAAGATTTTACTTCTCAAAGTTACTCGTTGGGAACAACAATCTACATTATCTATGCATAAATTCACATATCTGCGGAGAAAATGTGTGCTTCTTCTTATCTTGAGCACTTTTGGGTCTAGGGATCTTTACCCGCAGTTCACTTTGTTATCCTTAGGTACAGTTTATGAAAATTTTACCAGTTTATGTCCCTACGTCACGAAAATCGTTTGTGTCATTGCCGCGGCAACTAAATGTTTTACAGCAAGGCCTTAAGAAAAGTAAACTTGCTGTGATCCAGCTATTTTGCAAGATTTGTTCTGCGCTGTTAAAAAATTGCAATACTAAATTGATAGAAGATTGCATCTGATGATAAAAGGTATCTCGCTTCTTTTTCCTGAGAGCTTTGTGATCTACTAAAATCAATAAATCTTTTTTCACTGAGTAACGCCAAAAGCACCGTAAAGATGCACTATGCAAGCTGGTTTGAAAATTGTATTACAAGTCTGACATGCATTCGCACTAAAATCGCACTGTCACAGACAGAAAGAGCTAGGACATTGCGAAATTATTTGCATAATGTTGAAATCAGATTTTGAACACCTAGTTTAGCTTCCTCCAATCGCAAATTCTGACTACACTACTGCCTGGGGTAGGCCCTACACTTGGCCTATATGTATATCTTACACATCCTTTGAAACTGACAATATAAGCTTTGCTCGGAGCAAGAACAATAGAAAAAGTAAGGAAGTCCGAAAGTCATTTTTGTAAACCTATTCTGTGAGGTGACCATCAACCACCCCTGCAGTTTGTCTTAATGTACCCTGCGATCGAAAAGTTGGTAAGTACCATAAGAATGGATCTTCAACCGTACAGTGATGTTTGTGCAACATTTTTTCAAACAATAAATAAACATATAAGTGTTTGTCCCAGTTTGAGTACAAAGGATGTAAAAATTGAATATGCGCTAATTAAGGCAATGAAGCCAAAGCATAGGAGTAAAGCGCAAGTTTGTAAAGTGTCTGACTTTTGGGCAAAACCATCTGTTTTGGGAGTCAAAAAGTAATAATACCGGATTAAAATCAAAGAGTATTGATTTTTTTACCTTCAAATAGCGGGGCGCTAATCATAAACTGCTGGTTGAGCGGTTGGTGTCCTGTAAAAATACATAAAAAAATAAAACAAGGTACATTACAAAAAATTTGCATTGTGAAAAGTATTGATTATGATGTTCCTACAGTTCCCTCGATAATTCATTATTTTACATGTCATTTGATGTCTACTGTAGCATATGCCCTCTGCAAAAACGAGGTTAAGTACTTGTCAATTGTCCTGATCAAGGCACGCTGTCTGACTGGATGAAAGTTCGGCGTTGTTTTGAAGATCCCAAAAATTTAATTTATGCCTATGTGCTCGTTTTGCAAAGCTTATACAACGTCAGATATTTCTGAACTCTAGCGGATACAATAAACAACACGTGTAAGAAGTGGGCCACACAAACTATTGAGGATATAGAAAAATGCTCTACAAAACGCAGCAAGATAAGGCATCTAATCTCAAAACCTTGGAACTAAAATATATTTTTGAGTGCAAAACTGTGATCAAAATGAAATTTTTCATACTTCATGCTATATCTTAAATATTGTAGTTCTAAGTGTTAAAGAATAATTGGGAGGTAAATACCGGTTTCGGCGAGTGCTTGTTTTTATTTCTGATGGGATAGTGGTACTCTCTTCCAGTTCACTAGCCTGGCGGTTGAGCCAGTGACTTTTGAACGAAGACTATTAGCCTTGTCAGCAAAATCTCATATAGACCAAATATGCGCTGGGCTTGACGAAGAATGAATAAAAACAGATTAGACAAATCTGCATGCATCTTAGATGATGTCCTTCATCTGGTTGAGACGGTAGACTTCAAAAACATATACGACTGAGGAGGTTTATTAGTGGTTTGTTCAGTAACCACGTCATCAAAAACGTTGATTCTACTTTAAAAAGTATGACTTGACTTCGTTGTGGATATCAGTCATTTCTCGGAAAGTTTCTCAAGTTAAAATCATGGTAATGGTTTATTGTTCCATATGACTCAGCTAATAAACAGAAGCAATACAAAAAGCCATCGCACACTAAGTAAACCAACTGTCAGTGAACATTAGAGCAAATAAAAATACAATGGCGTAGTAGCTGATCAATGTAAACAAAGAATGGCACTGTGTCATCAGGAATGGTGAAGGACCACGACGGTCATTTCGTCAACCAACCTCATTCATCACTTTTTGAAAAGTGTTGAAAAACAACAGTTGGAGATCAAAGAAGCAAAGTTAGGAAAACAAACAAACACAGAACATGGTGAAGTAAATTTACAGGTGAAAGTGCATGCCTGTGTACATAGATGAGTGGATCGAATTTTATTGAAAGAATTTGTTGTGGTTAAAAATGTTGTTAAACAAAATACAAAAATAAAAAAGAAATAAAATTAACAAAAACTGATGAATTAGGTACAAAAGAAAAACAGAGCAAAAAAACAGAAAAAAAATGGAGTGTGATTTCATGCCGAAAAGAATGGGATGTGTACAGGAAAGAAAACAGACAAAAAAGTAAATATACATAAAAAATTTACAAAATATTAGAGCTCACAGTATTTTCTTACGGATAAGTGAAAGGTTGTTAGTGTTCATAATTATGTATCTTTTTCATGTAGGAGGTGTTTCTTAAGTTTCCATTTAAAGGTACAAGTTGTTGCAGATTTAATGCAGTCTGGTACTGAAGACCACACTTTTGGCCCAACAAATGTAAAGGAACGTTTTCCTGAGGAAGACTTAACTCTAGGTAAAAACAGGTTGTTAGAAGTTGCTATTCTTGTGGAACAAGAATGAATGGAGCTGAGTGGAATACAATAGTCATCACAGTGGTTCCAAAGCAGTTTTTTTGTACTAAGCATGTATGAATTTGCCTACTGATGAAGTACACAATTTGGGAAGGGATAATATGTTTAGGTGATGGAAAGGTTCTTCTAGAGATGCCGTGTTAGTTGGTTTTATTAGTTTTGTAGCTTTATTTTGGAGTTTAATGAGAGGCTGAATGGTTGCGTTTGAAGCAGGTCCCGATTGAGGATTGAGTAATTAAGGTAGGGGTCGATTAATGAGTTATAGACAACTTTCAATACTAACTGTGAAGTGTTTAATAGGGAAAAAACTCCACAAGCTCTTGATAGTTGAGTTTTCACCTGTTGTATATGACGTTTCCACTTTAGCTTATTGTCAAGAAGAACACCTAAGTATTTCAGGTTATCTTTGGGGAAAATGCTATGCTTATTTATATTAATTCAAATGAAATAGGATTGTGTTTTTGAGAATTTAATAGCATGAACTTGGTTTTATTTAGTAAAGAGAAAGCTTGTTGGCTCTTAGCCAGTGGACAATTTCACATAGCTGAAGGTTGACAGTAGTCTGAAGAACATTAACAGGAGTTTGACATATAATTTACCAATTTAATTAACGACAATCTTTCTTCAGGCGGTAACCTGACTGGTGCAATCTTGTCGTGTGACGTCGAGCTTTCAAAATACAGCGCATGAAAAACTAAAAACTAAACGGAAATGCAAAAACGAATACACCGTATTGCTAGCATCTAACACAGCACTTCAGGAACGCATCAACAGTATTGAATACAGCAGTATCTGAAACGGAGGTCGACGCACCAGGCACATCATGTAGATATAATTGCAGATGATCGGCATCAACAAAACATACAACAGAAAAGCACGAATCTCCCATGAATGATGCACAAGGTCGCGCAGATGTTGTCAAAATTTATTACAAGATTTAAGAAAATCATCCACGGCGCAAAACACAGCATCCGAGATATGTGATGGCTCATCATCAGGCAGGCGAAACAAGAATATAAGCAACAACTCAACGTTATTCAGACAATCAAAGAGCTCAGACGATTTGTTGTCAATTACAACATTACAGACCCTATTGGAAAGGATCGCTCGTGCGGCATCATGAAATTTACAGTAAAAGAAAAGGTGAATCTCAGTTTCGATATCACCCCAAACGCAAGTACAATAAGATTTTGAAACATGAAGATTAATATCATCAGCAAATAAAGTAGTATGAAACGAGGAAGCTTTTGTCATATCATAAATGCAGATAAGAAAAAGCAAAGGCGAAATGACACTACTCTCAGCAAAAATGTTACCTATTTGCTCAGATCTAGGGTGATATACGAGAATTGGTAAATTCCTAAACAGTTCAGTAGAATCAAGAAATAACCAAATAACTGAGTTCGAATATGGTCTCCACGAAGTTACTATGCATTTCTTACGCTTCACTGCACCAACTAATCCCGTGACAGGCGTGGAAAGGTAAATAATGCCCGAACAAAGCAAATACATCGATCAGGTTATTTGTTGGTTTTATCCTTGCACATCTTATTAGCATGCAATTGCCTTCTTGCTTATCGAGCAGTCTTGTTTTCAGGCAAGCTTTGGTCAAGTATACATGTTGTTCGGTAACAACTGAGTTGGTAACAGTAGGAGGCTGTCAAACATTGTTTTAAAAATGTGCTGTGCCAAAAGTTGTAGTAGCGTTTTGTTAAAATTAATTGTATCAGCGTTATGTTAAAATTGTGAGTGCAAATTGCAGAACAAAGTTTGGTTAAAAGCAATATTTTGGTAAGATACGTGCAGACATGGTGCTTCGTATTGTAATAAAGTTCGACCTATGCATGAAAGCAATCAGTGCATTGACCACAACTGCATCCTGTTCATAAGACTTAGCCTATACAAGATTACGTGTTCTTTTATATAAAGCTACAAGATCTAAAATTTAACAATGCCTTGCTTGTCCACAGCAGCGTTATTGCCCAAAACTAGATTTCGAATAATCTGGGCAGTAGGAGAGCTTCATTAGCTTTAAAATAAAATGACGCCGTTTTTTTTCTTGAAATTTGCTACTGTCCTTCTTTGCTGCATCTTTGTCGCTGTCAGCTCAACAACTATTACAAAATTGAAGCCGGAAAGGAAGCAGAGATTTAAGGATGGTGTTGAAAAAACGGAGTTTGACGTACTCTTGACACTTAATGATAAGACAAAGGAGGGTCGAGGTGGAAATCTGCAGACCTTCGAAAGGCAAGATTCGGTTTTGCTAAGGTGAGAAAAACTGCATTTCATTCACACGCTTGCTGACTGCAAAACATTATTACCTGCAAAAGATTCGAAAGAGTAAAGAGTAAAAAAACTTTGAAAGAAGATTACTATGAATCCTTGCCGATAATGCTTCTATAAGCTCGTAACAAGTTGCTTCTTTGTCGGATGCACAAAAATTTCAAACTATACGTTTTTCTTTTTAGAGGTGTCTGGATATCATTGCGTGGAAAAGTTACAAGCGTGGCTGGTAAATCATACTTTGCAACCTAGTGTCAAGCGAAATTTCTGACCTAGTCAGGAATTTCGTGTGACATTTCAAGAGAAATTTCTGATTTCTGCGAAAGTTCTGACCTATCTTGTATGTCTGTTATTTCCCTTCTCAGAGTAAAGAAATAAATTTGACCAGGAATTTTTTTATGTCTGTTGCGAGAACAAAACCTTTTGGTTTGACGTCAGATAGTCCACAATAAGTCACAGTTTGGGAACAACTAATCACTGAAAAATATTTTACTTCGTCTTAGACGTCAATTGTTTTTCGTATTCTAGCTTTGACCATAATCCTAAACGCTAACCTTAACCCTAAATCTTCACCCTAAACCCTAATAATCAGTTATTAGATATTTGATATATCAGTGAACACCCACAGCTTACGAAATGCATGGCCTGGAATACCATTCTGCGCATGCGCAGATAGCGTGAAGTCAGTGATGTCGTAAGTCAGAAATTTCGCTTGACGCCGGGCTTTGTTGGTTTCGTCCGCAACTTGCATTGCTTGCTAACAGCAAATTTTCACCTCCATGCGTTCAAAATTATGTGAAGCGTATTTGTTTTTTAACAGAAAAATTGGGCGCCTGTTGCTGCGAAAGATCTTGAACCAGGGAGACATTTTATCTGATGTGAAAAAGCAAAAACTCGAGAGCTTGATCACTGGTGACCAACTCACATGCGATTTGTGTCAGATAGGAATCGGTGCCATTCAAGCCGTTCTGAGCAACAACCCTGGAGAAGATCTGATATCCGATATTGCAGTTGGCGTTTGTGTGGCGGTAAGAAATTTGATTTCGATGTCGTGGAAGTAAAATCTTAAGAACCATACTTAACTTTTGCAGATTATATAAACCCAGTTTCTACAGGAAAGTTAACAAGCCTTGTTTTTCTATAAAAGAACTGAACGGATAAGAAACGTGATTTGCAAGGGTTCTACAAACTCTCATTGGATTTATTCTATTTTCTCATTGTCATATGAGGTTCGTAATATTTATCGGGAGAATTGGTCCCACTTTTCTGAGTCTCGGTCTTGAACTCTTCGTCTCGAAACCTGGAATGCTGTGTCAACATGGCTAGGTAAAGCTCCAGCCGTACAACCTGTTAGCTGTTAGACCTGCATTCTCGGTGAAGGAAAAGCAAAAATACGTGACAAAAACACTCGAATCAAGAGGTCGCAAGTGTATTTGACCTTTTTTTAGACATTCGTGTGAGTTTTGCGAGAGTTAATAAAAATCATGGACAAGGGCCAGATACATTGTTCCGGCAGTACGCCTCACGTCGGGTTTCAATTTCCAACAGGGATGCAGGAGATCACGGCGGGGGCAATGCCCACTACTATACTTTTAGCTTGAAACCATGGAGAACATGTAAAAGCAACAATCATTCCTAACAAATATGCTCTTCGGCGTTGAATACGTCAGGTGGTTTACCGTTTTAAGGTTGACATTGCAGTAAAACAACGTGGCAATGTTTTGAAACGTAACAAGCTCATTTCCACAAAAAATAGATAAACGTCTCATTTACCTGTTCATTAGCACCATTAAACTTTTATAAGGCGTTAATATCATTTAACAGAAGTTTTTGCACAGGGAACTAAACTGTTCATCACGGCGGCAAGCCACAAAATGTCAACACAATGCTAAATACTGCTTAATACGTTCAAATATTTTATGTTTATATTTAATTTTAATTTAATTTAATTTACAGGGTGTTTCACAATTATTGAAACAAAGCGATTGGGCACAAATCCAGGATTTTAAATGATACCACAATGATGATTACATTTATTGAAAGGTGAAAAGA
>JGI24022J15233_10011635_pt1 | contig 10053 bp, 6 predicted proteins | sample Ectturendosymbi2_FD_15233 | JGI IMG/M metagenome (IMG submission 15233)
CCCATTTTCAAGCATAAAAAGCACTATTTGATTATTCAGAAATTGATGAGAAAGGAAAAATAGCAGCACATTTGCACAGTCAGCAGCACATTTACACACTGTGTAGTTAATTATGTTTCACCCCAATGTTTCTACAGATTTTTCTGTCTTCTCTGCACACAACTTGTTTCTAATGTCAGTCCATACCAAACCATGTATTCAAAAATACAGATGCTGAACTAGTAGGATTTGCATATGAACATGACAATGAACTATCTGAGTTATGTGAGAATGGTTTTTATCTGTTTAGTCCTCTTCTTTACTCTGCAGAAATACAAAACCAATCGTATCAACAAAACATTTTTCAACTATTTGTGTTTTTGCATATCGGATGCAGAGTTGATGCAAAAGAATCCAACCAAAAAACTCCTTGTGGTATCATATGAAACACCCAACAGTAAACAGTCATCAAGTATGCTCCAATTTTGTTTCAATCTATAATAAGGCACAAGGCAGAACATTGGCATAGTCAACGGCAAGTTTTCTTTTGAATCAAACAATATTTTAAAGATTTGAAACAATATCAGAGGAATCATTCAAACGGCTGGCTGGAGTAAATATTACAACTCATATTTTTGAGCCCTGAGTAACGATATATTATGGAAACTTGTCTGCTTTCTCTGCACTCAACTTGTTTGCAATGTCAGACCATTCCAACCATATGTTCAGAAACGATTTCATACAGATGCTTAACCAGTCTGCCAGACATGAACATGAATTTCACAACATACTGCCTTAATTGTGTGATAATTCATTTTGTCTGTTTTCTGTGTGCTTCCTTGCCAACAGACACTACTTTGATGGAGAAAATTAACAGTAAGACTTTGCAAAACCAAACAGTGAGTACATTTCCTTGCCCACAAATATAAACGCCATAATAGGTATAACAAGTTAATGATTTGCATTTCAGAAAATGTTTATATTGCATGATGCAATATTCAAAATCTACGGTTTTTCTTTCTTTCCTAAAAAGTGACAAAAAAAAATTAGTTCCTTTGAGGAATACCTAATTTTTATCAACCTATATTAGAAGTCACGAATTACATCGCTACATGTGGCTCTTGAATTGGCAGGGGCACCTCAACTTAGCAATTCAATAGTTTCCAAAAGGGGCACAAGCCCTGCGTCAAAATTTAAAATTTTTTTCCATATGTCTCCAAGCAACCTTTCCTGCACCTTGTTAACATTTTCAATGCATTTCCAAGTCTACTTATCGGTGAAGAATCTGCATCATGTATCTCTGCTGCCATAACAGCCAAACAGACTTCTTGGATGCGTCTTTTCCCTGGGAACTTAAATTATAACCTAGTTTCCAAGAAAAACTGAAGAGTCAAAAAATTGGTTTTTGGAACTCAAGTCACAGTGACCTCAGCCAAAAAATGTGCTGAACAATCCCCATTATTACATCAGCCGCAATAAAAGCAAAATCAAAATTTATTTTGAAAATGTAAACAAGAAAACTCCCTGAATCTGCATAGGGTTTGAACAACTCTACTACTTAATTGGCTGGCAAGTTTTGGAGTTACAAACTATCACAAAGAAAGGGGCTGAATGCGTGATTTCAAAGTATGATGCATTTATACACCAGCAGCAAACATGTCAGACAAAGAGGCATTAGTGAAAGAAAGGGTGGTAAAAAACAAAGATAATAATCATTACACAAACAGTTAGTACAACATACAAAGTTTACCAGCAACATCGGGAATTTGAGGAATAAGGACCTGGCGCTGTCCTTCCCTGATCAAAACGCGACGAGGTGGGCTTTCTGATGAAGCTGAAAAAGAAATGTATGATCACACATTTTTCTCCTCCATAAGAAAACAGAAAACATCTTTGGTGACACATGGTTTAACCTTTAAGACCTGTGTTAGACACTTGTTTATGATCCCTTTGCAACTCCATAACTCGCCAGACAGATGCATTACAAGGCTGTTCAAAACTTTGAAAGATGTGGCAAGTTTTTTGAGTCTGCACTAAAAAATGTTTTTTGAGTCTGCGCTAAAAAATGAAATATTTTAAATTTCGGGTTTTTGTGGGTGATGCCATAACAGGGGTAAGTTTAGGCTTTTTTGGCCCAGGCTAACAACTCTGGCCCAATCGCTAGAGGGAAATATTTTGCTAAAATTTCAATGAAAATTAGGCTATGTGAGCTTTTCGTGTTTCAGATTTTTGTGACTGACGTCATAAGTGAAGTAGTTTTGGGGTCATTTTGGCTCATGTTGCCTGGCCTAGGGCCCAACCCCTAGGCCAAAGTGTTTCGCTAAGTTTTGATTGGAAACTAGGCTCGAGTCCGAGTCTTTTGAGCCTTTGACTTTCTAGCGTTTCTGGTCCAAAAGTTGTGATCTCAAACAAACAGATTAATTAATTATTTGATTAGCTACACTAACTTATATCACAACTTTTGAACCCAAAATCCCAGCAGGTCATCCAAAGTATCAAAAGACTCTGATTGTAGCCTAGTTTCCAGTAAATGGATTTTAGCCTAGTCCAAATTAATTTGGTTATACAGCATCTTTAGTCCAATTCGATTTCGCCATACGGCATCATTAGTCCAAATCCATTTCGCTATATGGCTTCAGTCCAAGTTGGACTGAAGATGCCGTACGGCAAAATCGATTTCCATTAAATAACATCTGTGTGTGCTGATTTCTGTCACTTGTGCACAGGCTGTACTTAAGTTGAAGATATGGGTAGACAAGAATCGCCGCAGTTTATAGAAAGGAAGGGGCAGGTTGATACTGATGCTCAAGAAACAAGTAGAGCTTCCAAGTATTGTAGACAACTGATCAGTATCCCTGTCAGTCTTTGCTTTCAAAAAAATGTGTGGATTGTGCAAAAGCAAGAGCAAAGATAATATTCTTGAAATGTTGTTTAAAAGAAGATATTCATCACAAGTGTATTGGCCTCAACTTTTTGTTAAAACATCAACGGAGGAAAGTAAGTACAAACTTACAGGAAGAGATAGAGACTGCGCCGAAAAGAAGATATGATCCAAGCCATGTCCGAGGAGCCATGAAATCGATTTCCATTAAATAACATCTATGCATGTTGATTTTTGCCACTTGCGCACAGGCTGTACTTACAGATATAACTAATCAGTAGAAATAAGACATGATTCTGCTCAGTAACTTTATTTATATCTTTCCTATTAGGACTTCTACACTTCTTCAATACTTTATTTTGGCCAAATTCAATACTTTTTGAAGGTCTTGAAAACCGATTTCAGAATCCAATACTCTAAATACCACATGGGAACTCTGTACAATATATACCGATAATAAAAAGATGCAATATGGCCTGTACAATGTTCCAATGGAAGCTTTGGACAGGGTCCTGGCAAAGAGAGCTGTAGGTCTTTCCAAAGTCCAGTTAGATTAACGGTTGGGATGGGGAAGAGTTTCTCTTGAGTTCAGTGGTGTATTTTGCCTGTGACATGGAAATGAAATTGTTCTGCTTGAGGTTGTCAAATATATTACTCATTTTCATGATAATTTCCTGAACAGACACTACCCGTTTTTTCATTCTTAACATAAAGATTTTTATTAAACATGCCATAGAGGTATTAAAAGCTGATACGTTTGCTTGCAGTATGTTTCTCAAATATATCACTTATTTCATATTGGTTCTACATTACATTTTGCAAACATTATTAGAAGTCTCATAAAGATCTTTCCAAAATGATTCAGCTGTCTCACTGTGGCTTAAACATGCCTGCCAAATACTCAAGGTACCTCTGCAAAATCATCCTGTATCACAGTTCAAAGAAGGTTCATACTGAGATATTTGTGAAGTTGTTAGTAGTGGTGGACTTAGGTTTAGGGTGACACAAGGCAAGTCTGAAAACAGGGGGCCTCTGATGATCAAATGTTGATGATGCACAAAAATGAAGCCTAAGGTATTAACCACAATGTCCATCAAAATTTTAGCTGCAGTTTTGGCATCCGCACCCCAAAAAACAAGGAAATAGACACTTTGTTCATTCAATTTGGTTGAGGAATGATAATTTGATAACATGTTTCTGCAAAAACAAGTGCACAGCAGCGCCACTAGTGGCAAAAATGCTTATTTTTCTGAAAACATTGCTTCTTTTTGTCAGCTGAGCAAACAACGAAGTCATTGACTTGATATGTTTATATTCATGTCAGGCACAGCCAAATCATATATCTTTGAGTGAGGAAACTTTCATCACTCTGAGAAACCATCTACGCAGTCACTTACCCCCTGAACAAGGGGGTCTGAGGGTTACATTTGAAGCTGTTGGCATTTTCAGCGCTCTCTAAAACCATTATTTGCCATTTGTGTCAGGATATTTTGCTTGTACTCAATGAATATTTCCTAAATGTCATAAATCAGGTGAATATTTAGATCTTGACCAAGAGGGAGCCTCACAGCAGGTGGTCAAAATGTGCCAAGTATGTACTGCCTGACAGAAATCCAGTTATGAGATACATGTAACTTTTGATCCAAATCTCATAGCTCAATTCCAACTGCTGATTCAGAAAGAGGAGGCCAGAATTATGTAGAGAACCAATTTTCAGACTAATAGCTTCCACAACAATGAAGTAATGGGCCTCCAATAACCTTTCAAAATGAGCATGGTGATCCATGAGGGAAGAATTGGGTTGTAGCCTTTACTGTTCAAATAGCCACAAAATCTAAACCGCTTGGAATTTTGATCTGAAACTTGGGAATTTTTCATTGTTCCCATGGAGGCACATTTAGTGCATATTTTGAGAAAAATCTAAGATGGCGTCCATGCAAGAACTGGTTGAGTTCGGATGGAATGACCATTTGTTGCATATGTCTGCAAGCAACCTTTCCTGCACCTTGTTAACATTTAATGCATTTCCAAGTCTACCTTCCAGTGAAGAATCAGCATCATGTATCTCTGAGCATCATGTATCTGAATCTGCATAGGGTTTGAAGAGATCTACTACTTAATTGGGTGGCAAGTTTTGGAGTTGTAAACTACCTCATGTTTGATTTCAAAGTACATGATACATTTGTACACCAGCAGCAAACATGTCAGACAGAGGCATTATTGGAAGAAAGGGTAGTGGAAAAAAGGTTGAGAAGCATTACGAAAACAGTTACAGGTAGTACAACATAAAACGTACCAGCAACATCAGGAATTGCAGGAATAAGGACCCGGCGCTGTCCTTCCCTGATCAAAACGCGACAAGGTGGGCTTTCTGATGAAGTTGAAAAACAAATGTATGATCACACATTTTTCTCCTCCACAAGAAAACAAAAACATCTTAACATCTTTGGTGACACATGGTTTAACTTTTAAGATCTGTGTTGACACTTGTTTACGATCACTTTGCAACACCTTAACTTGTCAGCCAGATGCATTACAAAGCTGTTCAAGACCTTGAAAGATGCGGCAAGTCTGTGGAGTCGCACTAAAATAACGAAATATTTTTCACCTTTGGGTTTTTGTTGACGATGCCACAACTGGGGTAAGTTTAGGCTTTTTTGGCCCAGGTTCTCAACACTGGCGCCAATCACTAGAGGAAAATATTTTGCTAAAATTTCACTAGAGGAAAATATTTTGAAAACTAGAGGAAAATATTTTGAAAACTAGGCTATAATCTGAGCTTTTCGTGTCTTAGATTAGCTTTCTAGCATTTCTGGTTGAAAACTTATGGCCTGAAAAAGTAATTAATCCTATAATCAAATAGCATTTTGTTTTCAGCCCAGAACTTTTTGACCAAAAGTGCCACATATTCTGACCAAAGGCTCAAAAGACCCTTTTTTATAGCCTAGTTTCAAAGAAAGGTCACTCCTGCTGGTGGTGCCCTGGGCCTATTATTCTTGGCCAAAAAAGCCTAAACATATCCCACTTATGACATCACCTATGATGAACCTGAAACTCAAAAAGTTTGTATCATTGCTGGCTCAAAGACTTGTCACAAATAGCTCTCTAGCTCAATTGCCTGGCGATTAATTAAGTGGCAAAGTGACGTGGAAATAGTGGCTCACACGTGGTTTTGAAGTGCGAGTATTTCATACACCGCCTCTGAACGTGTAGAAATGAACTCTACGAACATTTGTTGAAAACAGTTTAGTACCTCTTTTTTCAAAGTAAGTTCTACCATTTCTCACTGTGAGCCCTGCTACTAGTAATCAATACTAGTCCCAAATCTCGATGGCAACTACGAAATCATTATTTCCAACGCACAGCTAAATCTTCAGGATATGACTAGTGCTCTGCACCTGCTAAATGCTCAACAACTTAAAAACTTTTCTTGATTCAAACGTAAGAGCTCTTGGCAAGACAAGAAAAAGATAAGCAACGCAATGAGCCAAAATCCTACCTCACTTATGATGTCACTCACAAAAAGAAACAAAAAACACACAACCAAATTTTTTTTATTGTAGACCTGAAGATTAGATATTAAAAGTTATATTTATTTCATTACCAACATAAATACCTTGATTTTCGGCGCCGGCACTTGTCCCAGCTCTCTTTGTTCTGCAGAAGTACAAAAAATGCTTGAATATAATTTTTTTCAGTTTTTTGTGTTTTTGTACGTCAGATGCAGGGTTGATGTAAATGATTCTAAACCAGGAAAAATCTTTCTATTTCTTATTTGAAAAAATACCCAGCAAGAAAATCACTGATTTTTTCAAATCTTCTATATACCAAAACAGGAAGAACATTTGTGCAGCCAACTTTAAGATGTATTTTGAATCAAAGAAAGTGAAAAGCAACGAAATTCGAGGAACTTAAAACAAATTGAGAATCATTTGATTAGCTTGTGCAAATTTAAGCTATTTTCTTATTTAGCTCTGAAAAACTGCAATTTCTTGTGCCTTTTCCGCACACAACCTGTTTCTGATGTTGGACCATTCCAAACCATTGTGTGGAAAAATACATTCTACCAATGCTGAACTAGCAGGACATGCATATAAATTTAACAAGAAAAGCATAAGTTGTGTGAGAGTGAGTGGCTTTTCTCTGTTTGCTGTGTGTTTCCTTGCCAAGTGCCACTACTTTGATGGAGTGAAACTGACAAACAACAACTGGCGCCAGCAAAGATGGAGCACATTTCTTTGCAGTTGATTTGAAATGCCACAATAGGTATGACAAGTTAATGATTTGCATTTCAGAAAATGTTTTATTGCATGATGCAGTGAAAACAATTCATGATCTAGGGTTTTTGTTTTTTTCCAAAAAAAGACAAAAGAAAAACTTAGTTCCTTCGAGGAAAACCCAAGTTTTTATCAACTTATATTAGGTGCCACACACTACATCGCTACCCATGGCTCTTGAATTGGCAGGAACACCTCAACGTAGCAATTTCAATGGTTTCCAAAAGGGGCACAAGCCCTGCGTCAAAATTTAAAATTTGTTTCATATGTCTGCAAGCAACCTTTCCTGCACCTTGTTGATTGACTGTAAAGTTTTGGAGTTGTAGACTACCACAAAGAAAGGGCCTCAATGTGCGTTTTCAAAGTATGATACATTTGTACACCAGCAGCAAACATGTCAGACAAAGAGGCATTATTGAAAGAAAGGGTGGTGGAAAAAAGGTTGAGAAGCATTACGTAAACAGTTACAGGTAGTACAACATAAAACTTACCAGCAACATAGGGAATTTCAGGAATAAGGACCTGGCACTGTCCTTCCGTGGTCAAAACGCAAAATCAATGTCTGAACTTTTGGTCAATGTGGCAGAAGTTTTCCATCATCTGGTTATGACAGTTGCAAGAAAGCATTGGAGAATGAGGTTACCCAATGACTCATCCATTCATTTGCCCATAATGAATCAGTCAGTGCTAAGTAACAGACTTCTTCCAGGATACATATTCCCTTGTCAGCTTTTAGCTCAGTTCACATATTGCACCTGGTAGTTTTCAGTTTTCCATGATTGTTTTAACAATAGCATGAGATTGTTAACTGTTAACTTGTTAACTGAACATTTTCAAGAGGTATCGACATAATGTTATATTTTTCATTTTTATCAGAATGAGAAATAACCTATGCGCCATTAACTTAACAATTTGATTGCATGCCACTGTTGTTCAATAAACGAAATTTGGTTGGGATATTTCGTCGTCGTTATCGGCTCCCGCTTGTGTCCAAGCACAGGATTTGCAATCAGGACTTTGCCATCTGTGGTTGATGACGATGGCGGATGTGACTTTGAAGGCCCATCCTGTGATGGAATAGGTGTTGGCAGTGGTCACATGGTATAGAGGGAAAGGGACGTGGTGGTTCTGTTTTTCATGTCTTCGTTTGCGTCTGTCTTCGCCCTTTTGTTTCCTGCCTGTCTCGAATGACTCTACACCATCCCTGATTTTTCTTCTCCAAGCTGCCCTGTCATTGGTAAGCTATTCCCAAGACTGTAAATTTGTGCAAGCTTGTTTCAAGGAGAATTTTATCAGGTCTTCATACCGCAGCTTTGGTCTTCCATGGGGTCTTGTTCCTTCATTTAGTTTGCCGTAGAGCATGATTCGAGGCAGTCTGGAGGGGTCTATCCGCATGACATGTCCTGCCCAGCGGAGACGGTGTTGCAGTACGGTGGCTTCCACACTAGGCAACCGAGAATGCTTGAGGATTTCATTGCTTAAAAGTCGCATCTCCCATCGAGTGTTGAGCAGTTGGTTGGGATATTTAGATCCAACCAAACTTCCTCTAGCAGTCATTGGACTAGAGAGAGAAAATTATACCAAGAGCTTATTTGATCACCAGATGAGCAAGCTGTTTTGGTATGAATTTTGGTGCATGAAGTAGGTTTTGTCATGCATTTGTATTGGTCCAATATCATGCAGGAGAGTATAGTCTTATCTCACAAATTTCATGTGTGGAAGTTTTTTAGTATAATTCCATTCTTCCCTATGCTGAACAGTAATTACTGGGAAGTAGGGAAAGTTAGAAACTCCAATTCAATATTCATGAAAGTGACTTTGGCAAACGTTTGAAGTATCAAGAAGTAAATTTAGTGAGCTTGTGATACCACAATAAAGTATAATTCATTCTGTAATTAACTACTCTTGCTGTTCTGGCCTTCATTTCAGTATTACATGGAAAGCTGATGCAACAAAAAAGAAAATTCATATGAATGTAAGGCAATGGTATTTCTTCAACAAAGAAATCAAAAAAACTCGCATTGTTGTTTAGCTGGTGGCTTGTTCAAGCTTTGGTTGTTGTCATGGAAAACCTTACTCCACAGTTGCATGGTTTTCTCCGTACAAGCAACGATGAGTTAACTTATGTCCATGGGTGTTTGGCTGTTGTTCAAACTCTTTTCTTGTCTATGTTCTACACAACGCAGTTAATATTGAAATTAAACTCTTGTGATCCATGATGTTGGGGTGTAAATTGGCACTCAACATCAACCAACCCTGAAATAATTTTTGGTGTCACTTCAAAATTCCTCCCATGAGCCAGTCATGCTACTTGGTGTTGCCAGTTCGACATACAACCACATTTTTGTGACCCCCAGTCATTAAATATCATCCAATAAACTGCAATCAAGTATCAATTCAGAAAGGGTTTGAAATAGGTTGGAAACGGCCATTGCCAGATAATTTCTATTTTTGCATAACATCCTCCTTGAGAAGTTTTTTTGTGCAACCTAATAAAAACATATGTTCATTAGTTTGTGTTGTCTCTGGCATGTTCAGCTTGTAAACAAAAAGTCAACCAATGTCACATCTGTTCAGAGATGTGCAACTTTTTGAGTGAAAGGCCACCAAGTAATTAGCAAGTTATTTTTGCAAGCCAAAGTTGCATAAACCCCAGGTAGCAGTCCATGTTCATAGGTATCACAAGCACAGTTGTCTTTTGATGTTTTTGCATGCGACAGTCCATGCAGTTTTGTGTTAAGACATTTAAGAAGCGTTTGATTAAACTTGAGTTTTCTTGTTGAAATGAGATTTCTTTTGTGCTGTACCAACTGTCCTTGTTCAGCCACATTAGCAGGATGATCAGTTTTCATTTGTAGAGAGTTGCCTGTGGGCAAACTGATTCTTCACTTCTACTAGAAATAAGTTTTACTAAAC
>JGI24022J15233_10011636_pt1 | contig 10052 bp, 7 predicted proteins | sample Ectturendosymbi2_FD_15233 | JGI IMG/M metagenome (IMG submission 15233)
TTACTATATGTCTGTTCTTTACAAGAGAGTTGAGCTTATTCAAACTGTTTCTTTGTTCTTTCGGCAAATTGTTTTTCTTGCGGTAGTTTTTCTGAACGTCTTCTTTTAAATTGCGCAGTTTAGATAGAACCATATCAACATACGCGTTAGTCTTTTCAACAAGTTGCTCCCTATTAGGTCTGGAGTTTTTCAGAGTTTTACTTTTTAGGTAAAGGGTTGCTCATTTCAGATTCGTCACCAAGTAGCGCTCGCTTATCAGAGCTACAAATTACAAATTGAATAACCTCAACTCGCAGCACGAGCAGTTCAAACAGGAAATAAAACTGCTCCACTCTCAAAGCAACTGTTGGTCTTTTAATTAAAAGTAACTTTCAGTTTCATTACTTTTTTGAACGAGTATCAGAAAAGATTCAGCAGAGGAAGTCCTGAAAAAATATTCCACGTGCTTTGAAGCTATTCTCAGATGAAGCAACATAAGAAAAAGTTGCCATTCCTTGTCAGTCATTTGCAGTGTTGATATCACTGTTTGAAGGAAATAACAATTAATAATTGTTAACTAATATCCCATGTGCTGGACCTTTCTAGACTTTCATCCAAAAATCATACCTGGAATCACTGTTGGTACAAGGTGCTCTGTTTTTGTGTGATTCATAAATATTCCTTGTTCACTAGTAACGTTCAGTCATTCAGGTATATGTTCTCCACAACTGCTAGAAATTTTCAAGTGAAAGTTTCTAAGTCTGCAGGAAATCAGTGATATAATCCCTGGAAACTTGGACTGTTTTCCAGGACTGATGCTTCACTTGAATGAAGAGTTTGTATTGCACCAATCTAAAAAAATTGGTTCACCCTTTCTGTCACTACCTTCTGTATATCATCGATAGAACTGAGTAAAATAAAAAACAACAAAAAAAACTTTTTCATGGCCACACATTGTCTAGGCTTTGTATAAGATAGACCTCTTTTCTAATCCCCTCATTGAATATTATGTGCATTGCATGCAACAAATTTCACTTACTCTTTCAAAAAAATTGACGCATTTCGAACCATGGCCTCAGCATCCAAAAGCTTTTGCCATGAGTGCAAAACCCACAATACATCTGAGTTACGATTAATAGCAGCTGTAGTAACCAATGACAAGTCATTTTTTTCTGAAAATATAAAAGATTTTATGCATATTCCATGATTTTACGTTATAAGCTACAGTACTGTAAAGAGTAAAATAGCATATTTTCTGTTTTTACTTCTTTTAATAATATCAACTCTAAAATAATATGTAGGTCTTTGAAATTATTACAGCAAATTTGCAAATAACACATTCTTCAAACAATTACATGTAAAATCGTCTCTGGACTGTATTTTTTATGAATAAATACACACTATTTTCCGTGATTTCGCTAAGTTTATGAAGAAAAAACTTTTTCCATAGCATTAGACATAAGTGCAGCTCTGTTTCATCATTCAAATGCATGTACTAAGTCAATTAAATAAGCTTATTCCTGCTGAAACAATATCAAAACAACCCATAAATGTATACTTCAGTATACTAAAGTCTGACTCATGAAGCTCAGGCTAATAAAAAACAAACATAAATCCGATTAAGAACATAATAAAAACTTGACCTAATTTCATAACTGAGCATCAACACATGCACTGCATGATAAAATAATCATGCTTTATATATTTAAACATCAGTTTGTAAATGATCACTCATTTACTTCTTCACTGAAACCAGCACAATTCTGAAATGGGTTTTAAAGTTCAAAACAAAAGTGGTTACTNTTGAGATATTTGGTCATAAGAGCAATCAAGGTAATCACACCTTCACTTTTTCCACAAAAAACATAAAATTTTAGACCTGTGTGAAAATGTTTTCACCACCAATATTTTTCATTTGAAATCATAATTTTTACCACAACCAAATTAGATGCATGTTTGCAATGTGAACTTCATAGGTCCACATCAAATTCTTGCCCAGTATAAATAAGTTGTAACATTTTACCATAAGAAAACTTGCTACAAAACTTATGTAACACTTTCTGGACACTTTTTCAGTAAGACATCAAACTTTCTCTGGTAAAATACTTTTACGAGTAGAGCACTTTTTGCAGTTCCATAACTTTGTTCTGAAACTGCATTTGACCTTTCCGTGTTAACTTCCTGTGTTCACATAGGTTTGAAATTACAGTTCCAAAATAAGACTAGAAAGTAAATGCATAAAATTAAAAGAACATTTGAGTATAACTTACCAAACACCGAATCTAATACATCTACTACCATTTCCCATCCCTCAGAAGATCCAGAGTTGAGGTTTTCAAACACAATATATATCTTTTCTGCTTTTGTGTCAGAAGCATCCAATTGTTTTGCTGCACCTGCAACATTCACTGCAATTTTACTATCCTCTGCCTCCAGGATACTTAACAAATCTAGACATCGACATTCTCTAGAATGACTTCATGAAGGTTTGGGTTCAATTTTATAATTTGGGCATAAATAAGCTTCAAGTTTTAATGACATTATTTGGAAAAGTATGACCAAAATCTTTAAAATGTACAAGTACACTAATGTAATGTTTTCTTGAAGTTGCATTTACACCTCTTATAGGAAGTTTAGTTGCAGTATTAGTGGCACATGGCACATTTGTAAAAAACAATGACTTGCTTAGTTGACCGTGATGTCTAAGAGCTTCTCAGTCCGATGGACAAGTGTTGTCATGGTTTAAATGCTAGCAAGCTGTTAGCAGCTTCTTGTCTGTGTTGTGTGAACTGTAGGCTAAGCCCTAACCTTACACCCATGATAACCCCTTGCCTCTTTGCATATCATACTTGTGGCATGACCACTTCAACCAACCGTGTTCGACTAAAAGCAAAATGGCCCCAGCACAGCTGCCTAATGAGGCAAAATAGACACTACCTTAAAAAAAAGCAACAAAATATAAAAACGACACAAGNGTAAGACCAAAGAGTAATTATGAAGATGACACCATACAAATGTCATTACGTAAATGACATGAAATGAAGATGACTTACTATACAATTATGGAATCCATCCACAAGTGTATTCCAACAGGTTGAATATAAAACGGATTTGCAGCATGTTAGTAAACACTATTTAACACGTTTGAAGCTGGTGTACGAGTATATCGTACTTAGAAATCATGCACTGAGCTGCTAATTTCGTGCCACTTTGCAACTCGCCAGTCTGTTGTGCTAGAGAGCTATTCAAACCCTCAAAAGGCTCGGCAAGTCTTCTGGTTTGCAATGAAAAAAATGTTTGGATTTGGGTTTCAGTTTTTTGTGGGTGACGTCATAAGTGGAGTAGGTTTTTGGCCATTTTGGCTCAGGTTACCTGGCCCTGGGCCCAACCGCTAGATGGAAGTATTTGGCTCAAGTTTTTATTGGAAACTAGGCTAAAATCCAGGTCTTTTGCACCTTTGATTGGGTTTGTAGCATTTCTTGTTCAAGAGTTAAATGATCAATTTTATGTTTTTAAGATTTCAATACAGAAGATGTGTAGGGTTATGCGAAATTGATTTTCTATTAACAAAATTGCTGATAGATTCAAGTGCATCACCTTTGTGAAGAATAGTCACTTTTTTCAACCATTAGCAAAGCCTCATCCAAAGGAAAACATAGAAAGGTAGGTGTTACTATAGCATGAGGTCTACTGTCCTATGTCACCTAGCCAGGTGCAGCCTGAGCTCATTCAACATTCAAATATGCCTCGTGACCTAATTTATGATCAACATTCAAACAAGCCACATGACCTCACCCTGATTTATATATATAATGACATATATATGTGAAATATATGATGACATGTTTATTTTTACCTTACTTCCTGTCAGGGTTGCAGAGTCAGTGTCAGAGTCACAAAGAATCAGAGGTTTTTGAGTGAAGTCAACGTCGGATTCCTAACAAAACTAGGAGTTGGAGTCAGATTATTTTACCCAACTCCGACTCCAGAATTCTAATCAAATCATTTTTTACGTCACACTTCTACGTTGAGAATTCTTGTTTCAAGAAATGGTACAATCTTTTTTGAAATTTTTATTGAAACAGAATTCTTGCTGTGTACGTACCACGATTTCCATTGACTGCTAGTTGCTACAAAATTGCTGAAAGCCAAACTTCATTCACAATATGTTAAGGAGTCAGAGTCGTGAGTTGGAAATTTTGGAAACGTTGGACATTTTACCTGTAACTCGCAACCATGCTTCATAAAACTCAGATAGATCTCGCGCTATAATACTAAAGGGAAGTAGATTTCACTGTATAGTGTGGTAGATGTCACACTATATTATCACCAAAAATGTTACCATTTCAATGTTTATTTTTTACAAGATTTTCTTGCTTTGCATTATATGTAATCTTGTTGTAAGCAGATTCTTTCACATTTATATGCTGAAATTAACTTCAAAGTCTTGATAAACAATATTCTATAGTATACTAAGGGTCTCGAAATTACAACCCACGAGCCAAACTTAGCCCACAAAGATACTTTACCAATAATGAAAAAATAACATACAGTATTTATGAAAAATTTGTCACATATTTACAAACGATTGATTTGGTAGAATGTAGCATATCACAAATTATATGATACAGCCAGATGTGTGTTGGCTAGGTATTAGGGCTCTTCAGGCTGACTTGGCCTTAGCTATCAATCAGAGGTCTTTGTTAGTATTAGGTATCTCCCATCTGAATCCAGATTTTCCCACTCTGCAAACAAGCAATTTCATCATATTTTTAATAAATGTGCTTTATTGTTAAAGACATTCTTGCTTTGACATTCTTTTATTTTCACCCAGGAGTTTATGTCCAGCCCTTGAACGGTTGTGGAACAGCTTATGTGGCTCTTGGACAAAAATGTTTGGAGACCACTGGTCTATACCATAAAATGAAAGGATGTTGATTAATAAATAATTAAATATTATTGGGTTTATCCAAAATTTCTTTGTTTAATCCAAAGCAGGACCATTTTGTTCAAATGACACTTCTTTATAGCAGTTGTTGAGAAGTCTAAAGATCCAGCTAAAGCTGCCACAGTTAAAGCAACAGAAAAAATCTGAGCTTTATCCAACATTCATTCACTTGCAATTACAATAAATTTTGTCTTTTACTCAAAATCAATAACAGAGCAAAACACAATTTAAATTTACCTTCATTTATAAATCCTTTGTTTCTTAAAATCCTAACCAACTTTTCAATTTCTTCACTTTTTAAATTCTCACAGAAAACAGGGATGAAGACTTTCTGCACACCTTCATCCATTTTAATTTATCTCTGATCCATACTCAAATGATCACCTTATACTTAGATTTTCAAGGTCATTTACATACAAGTGCTAGTAAAAACCAAAGCAGATGAATAAATAAATCGCTTTTACAGGCAACCACTAAAATTGACTACCAACTTCTAAAGCACTTTTTTTTTAACCAGCTGAAGTCAACATGATTTGAGATGGTTTTATATCTTAAATAATTGTTTTAAGCAATATAATGTCAATTGTTACAAATCAAAATGCAGAATATACTATAAGTACACACTATTTTGTGTATATTAGAGCAGCAAATGTGTTTGAAAAAAATTATTACAATTAATTGCAATGATCTTCATTGTTTTTAGCACTTAATATCTACATTTCAGAAAAAATGACTTAAAGATACTATAGAAATACAAAAAAATTAGAAAAAAAAAGGTAGAATTATAAATAAAACACTGAAAAAACAGTTGAATACCTCAGAAGTGGCCCGAACCAATCAAATTCAACAACAGAAGTTAAAAACTACAATAAAAGAAAAATGTAACACAAATACCAAAAACAAACATTCAAAACTGAGTGATGACAAATATCAATAAAAAGAATATATTTATTTGTTTTGTTAAGTCCTTTTTCAAACAACCTATACATTTATTTAGACATAATTTACCTTGTTGAAAAAAATTTTTTACAAATTGTAAAGAACTTATTATTTTTTTTTTATTTTGCATTTTGTTTATACTTCATTGTAGCTCATACAAACTTTTAAAGTCTTGGAAAACAAAGTAGGAAGTTGTTTCTAAACACCAGTGATAACACCGAAATAAATGGAAATTTTTTACAATTTAGTAATAATAACAGCAAAGCAGGTCATTCTTTTAATTAATGGTCAACCTCAAAAAAGTTATTAAATATTCCATTTCCAAGCTTACTTGACCTAAAATATACTTATTAGAGATTTCCTTAAATTTAACTCACACCTTCAATATTGGGGGTTTTCCAAAAAAAGTAATGTTGGGTACCTCGACATTTTTGAGAATTACCCCATATATACTAGTTTAATAAAACACCTTGTAACAAAAGTCTAAAACATTATTTCATTTGGTAAATAAACTGTTTTTCTTCATCGTTATCATACACAAACATATGAACTTGCAAAAAAACGTTACAGTCGGTACCTCATCAACATTGGATTGGTATCTGTACATAGACCGGCATCTTATCTTGAAATTCCATTCCATACAAATACTTACACTAACAATGAAAGTGCTAAAATTTCAAATGCATGCTTCAAAACTTGTAATGCAATACTGTGTTCCATGTGATGTGTTTCCTACTTTTTTTCTCAAGCTTGTTCTCAATACATTAAAGGTTTTGCTGAAAGCAGCAACTGATATTATATTAAGTGAACAAATTAAATATATAACATATATCAATCTTGACACATGCTCATGTGAAACATTACTAATTAATAAAACAATGACAATAGCAATTAAATTATTGGTACTTGACATAATTCAGTCACATAATTACCATTAGCACCTTCAGCACATTAGGGTAATACTAAAGTATAAAAAATTATGAGCAGCAATAAGTACCTCACCTAAGCTCTACATAGCACAATTCTACACAACAGATTTTTCCCAATAGGTTGCAGATGTCACGCAGTTAATATAGGCAGCTAATTAAAAAATCCAGGTTTTAGACATGGCACTACATGCTATACTAACACTACTTTAAAGGTTATATTAACAGTACAATACAGGATTAAAAATCTATCAAAGATTTAATCAATCGGACATAGCACACAAGCAAGTAGAACAAATAATGCCTACTGTATTTTTCAGACCATGAGCTGCGCTAAAAATTCTTTAATTTTCTCAAAAATTGGAAGTGTGCTTCATGATGCAGTGCACCTCATAATACAGTGCGCCTAATGTATGTGTAGCACCCAAGAGGAGGTCCAACGAAACTGTTGTATTCCTTTGCGGCGATACATTCACAGATAAACGCCAATAAACCATGGCAAGTTGATATATACAGGGTGTCCCAGAAGTCACGCATCATATAATAATTTTGTTTTTTTTCACCATACAATAATTTGTTTGTTTTTTATGTTTTTAATGCAGAGGGTGAACAATTTGAGCATCTGTTAAGATTGTGATCAATAAAATTGTTATTTATATGTATTTTCATAAAAATCTGCATGGTGCACGACTTCTGGGACATGCTGTATGTAACCAGCCACAGATTTAAGGAAACAAGCTTTTAGAAAAATGCCCATACCAGGACTAAGCAGTTTCAAAAAAATTCCTGGCAAAAAAACGGATCAGAAACAAAGGCACTTTAACATGCAAGAATAAATCCTACTGCACAACAACACATATCCAGTGCCGGATTAAGAGAGCGCAGGGCCATAAGTTAAAAATACTCTTGAAGAAACTGAACAATTGATTACGTGGGCATCCATGTGATTGCCATTAAGCATACTGAATTTCATAAGTATGAAAAATCTGGTCCTAAATAGCAAATGGTAGACAATATGAGCAACATAGCTATTTTTACCAAAAACGTATCTACTGTATGTACCTTTTTACCAAGAAGGAGAATACATTACTGCACAGCTCACAAGTACCAGAGACAGTAATTAATGCTTCCAGACTCATCAAGAAATTTGATCATTGACAATGGAGTCTAAGTATAAATGGCCAAGTCGATTGTCAGAAGCAGCAAACCTACTGTTTAGAATTGCATTTTCTAGACTTTGTTATAGCAAATTTATTTATGATTCTGGTAGTCTATTTTGCATAGATGTTCATACTCTATATGACTTAGAATCAGGCTGTTCAGCTTGTACTGTCTAATGATGCTCCTTTGTTGATTCTGACATCTTCAGCTTAGAAAATGGTCGTNATCCACTGCAGTTAGTCACTGTGAGAGTTAAATAATTACGCAAATAATTTCCCACATTTGCAAAAGAAGACTCCAAGAACACTACCCAATGCCTAGTAAATAAATGTCAAATCCAGAGCTGACAATAATACTTTTTGGAAAAAAACATATATTAGACTCATCAAAACATCCAAATTTGATCAGAATCGCAGGTAGAAACAAAAGTGAATCTTTCTGCTATCTACCATACTTGAGAATCTTTAAGTCACAAAAGGTGCAAATGAATATATACTGTAACTTTGCTAATGAACTTTTGTGTCTACGAAAATTATTATATCACAGTAACATGGACTTGTTTGCATTTCTGATGGTAATCTGGCAGCATTTACAACAATTAAATCTTCATTCCCAGTATAAGCTACTTATGTAGCTAACCTTGGAGATCTGGATCTTGCAACAATTCTTCCCTATAATTGCGGTGTGTTCCACTTCAGTTTTTTGTTTGGGCTTGCTTCTTTGTATATTTGTCACTTGAACTCATGGCACCAACTTATTGCAATATTAGCTATAGCTAATATCAACAGCTTATACAGCGCTATTTGCTTGTTTATATGTTATGCTGTAGGTATACTAAGGTGCCATGATGAAATTAAAATAAAGGAAGATGTAACTACAAAAAAGAAGTATTTCACTATTATAAATCATACCCTATCTTAAAAATCACTGCTGAGCAGTAAATTCCTCAAAACTCCAGATTTTCAGAAGAAAAAAAAAGAAAAACCAAAAAGGCATTGAAAACCCAGATCTGGGTGCAAACCTCAGGTGGGGTGCCACTGGGCAAATCATTTTGAAAGTACCAAGAAGTATGCAACTTACAGACAGGTCAATGTGATGTAATAACAATGCAATCAAGCAATATCTGGAAATTACTCCGATTTCGCCTCATTGCTTGAGTGGTCCCATAATTTTGCAAATAACTGTAAAATTATTTAATTTTCACATCACAGTAGTCTAATGTGAAAGCATTGAATTGAACACTTCTACTTAATTGCTTATGGCAAATTTAGCAAAATAATGACTTCTTGGACTAAAACATTCTATACATATAATCAGAGGTGGATGCTAGGGCAGGCAAATGAGGTGGTCATCTCAGGCCCCTTTTTGAGAGTTCCGCACTTAGTTTTGGCATTGTTTTGTTAAAAAGTTCATTGATCACTCTAAAGTCAGACATGATATATTGTAAAGAAATCATGTTTGTCAAAATAAAGCAAAAATTATGTGCAAATGTACCAAAAAGAGTCTCTCAACAAATTTAATGCATAGGCAAAGAACAATTAAAATTCAAATGACTTCAAAGAATTTAAATGCAAAATCGACTTTCATGCAGATCTTATAGTAATCCTAGACAAAATGAAAAATGCTATCAAAGACTAAATTTACTGCATACCATGTTTAAATATGAGGCTCCCTTTCTAAGAGTTTGCCTCAGGCACCTAAATTCTAATACTGCATGTGGCAAAAAACAATTTTTCACAAAAAGGACTGCGGGGCCAGTAGCAATTGCTACTATTGTTAATCCAGCACTGCACGCATCGCGTTTCAAAAGCATAGACAATGTGGTGGTCTGTGCCTAACAGTTTTCTTCAGCTGTAATCAGCACATGAGGAATATGCACAATTTGGCTGGAGGAATTGCTTGGACATAACAGTATGAATCTGATTATGCTTTCTCACCTAGAACCAATTATATGTTGTAAATGGTGCTATTTATTTACTGTATTTATTCGAATATAACACGTAAAATTTTGTACGGAATTTTAATCAAAAATTAAGGGTGCGCGTTATACACGAGTTTTTTCATCAGCACGCTTTATTTTTATTTCTTTTTTTGGACAC
>JGI24022J15233_10011639_pt1 | contig 10052 bp, 11 predicted proteins | sample Ectturendosymbi2_FD_15233 | JGI IMG/M metagenome (IMG submission 15233)
GCAATTTATGCCTGTCCCATCCCATGGGATTCCCATTACATTATTATAATATTAATATGGAATACAATTCAATAAAAATTATTAAATTTATGAGAGTCTGGGTTTAGTACCTACTAAATAGGACTACATGTACAAAAAGACATGCAAAACGAAAAAAATTATTGAATTTAAAATTCAGAAGTATAATCTAAGTATGACAATTCAGTAACATTCTGACACTATCATTCTATTTCTGAGTCTGATGGGAAATACAAATGTGTGCTGTCCCATCCCATCCCATTGGACGTTTCATATAGGATTCCCATAGGAATCCCATTCCCATGGACAAGCCTGCCCTATAGCGTTATCCAAAAAACCTACACGTACTCCAATTATGACGTCACCTACAAAAAACGGAAACCTCAAACTTCCCAAACTTTTTAAAATCTAAACTACAAGACTTTCCGCCTCCATAGAGGACTCTAGCGACTGGCGAGTTATGGCCAAACATATGATGTTATGGCCAAACGAGTAAACGCTTATGTGTTCTTGTAAAGCATGAATGCTTGCCAGCATCTGTTCAAGCAAGGCTGTCGGTAACTTGTTTCTCCAAATCAAAAGACAGGACTTGTCATTCTTTCATGTTGATTTGAACCGACGAAGTCTGAAAATTGAAAAGCAATTAACGTTTTTTTTTCAAATAAAAATGTCCATTTACGTTGATTGTCAAGACAGATATTTACAAAAATTGATTTTGGAGTGGATCGCGATTAGATTCTCGAAAACATTTGCTGGACAAACCATTCTTTTTAAACTGCATCAAAATGTCTAACACTGCCAAACACTTTGTGATCCTGTAATAACATTTTAAGTAGCACTGGTGCGGATAAAAAACAATGGCAGAATCAGGGGATAAATGTGGTTCAAATACCCTTCTACACCAGCATGACACTCTATTGAAATGATGCACCATCAATTTTAAAAAATATTGCTGCTGTGCACTTAGATTTCTCGAAAATTTTGCTTCATTCTGTATGATCTCATGAAACAGAAAGTTCAGATGGAATCCTGAAAAACACGCTTTACAGTTTTGTAAAACGTAAAACGTACCGTTATCTGATTCTGCTTTTTTGCTCCTGTCACGGTTGACTTCATGGTTTATACCAAAAGAGTCTTCAATGAATGCCTGAAATAAAAATTTAGAGAAAATCAAAAAACACTCAAAGTCTAATTAAAAACAAAATTAGTTAACGAATGTGCTATCTTATTTGTGGGACAAAACAAAAAATTATGTTAAAATTGGTCATGCCACATTTACTCCAATGACTTAACCATAGAACCCAGTCACAAAATGCACTGCGGAGTCAACAGTGTGGGCTACTCTTCCTGCAATGAAATAATCTTATGTTTATCTTGAAACTGTGACAGTTTATGTTTTGTTGTGACATTTTCGATCTGCTGCAGTTCTGTTTTCGCGAAACGTCGTCTCATATAATTGACTTCTTTACTGATTATCACAACGGATTCGCATAATTATTGTCCTACATGCATCGAACGCTCTACTAAATGGAGGAGAGTTTGTAAATAACCTTAAGCCACTCCGTTGCAATTTAAACTATAATAAGGTTCCTCACTGAAACATCAGAAAATCACGCACGAGACACTAACTACAAGGACATAAGCATCATAAAAATCATATCTGATTTGTGGCGCCGCGTCACACACCGCAGTGCAGTGCAGCACAAGCCTAAGAGTGAACCTGGTCAAGCGGGGAATCTCTTATTGCAGGGATTCCCAACCTGGGGTACATGTACCGTTAGGGATATATTTGGCTATCTGAAGGGGCACATTTAAGGTTAGCAATTGAAAGGAAAATATGATCATATAATATTTGTTTCCAAATTTTTGCACATATATCGTGTTTATTTTCAAAAATCAGTGCATGCATTTTGTTAAATATAGTTATGATTATTCATGATAAATCTTTGGGAAAGGGTCAATCTAAGCCATAGAAAGGACTTTTGGGTACATGATCACCTGCCGAAATGTTGAAAGGGTACATCGACAGAAAAAGGTTGGAAACACCAGTCTTATTGTTTTTGCTGTCGAAACATCACGGACCTGCATCCTGGGTTCGCGTCTTTGAAAGCGACTGTTCCATCAGTAGCTTCAATAATCACTCTCTAGAAGAGTTTTAGTAATTATTCACTAAACTGAATATTGAAACAAGCACGGTCAAGCGTTTTATTTTTCCCAACTCAACTCACAGGTTATATAACCCAACATTATTTTGTTAAAGTTTAGCAGTTATATCAATTCGCTAACTCGTTATGCATTGGGCTAAACCGATCGCTATTAAATTATAAGTTTGCAAAATTTAAGAGATTTTTTGAATTTGCTAATCCACTTTAAACATTGTCTGCCAACTGATCATGACCCAATCCTGTCATTTCTGTTCAACAAATCCAGATCTTAACAGTTGTTTAATCGCTGTATAACAACATTTTCCTCTTTTTCCTCCATTAACCAATCGTTTTTATATGATTCGGTCATCTTTGCAGACTGCCACACTTTATTTTTATGTGCATAAAACCGAGACCTTCAATGTCTCTTTCTTGCTGCTGAGTTTGAGCGTGAGCCTTTATGGGTATATCATTAACCATGCAGGAACAGACCTGGTTGAAAAATGAAGTTTTTGTGTTTGGCTCATGATACAAATGGTTGAAGCTTAATATTTCGAAAAACGTTGGTTCGAGATTCGTATCTAAATTGACCTGATGGTCGCATACTGTACCGACCTCAGCGCTTGTAGACGTGCGATTTAAATTGACAAATAAATCATTTCACAAGGGGCGAGTATGTTATATACAGTATATGGAAACATTTACGGTTTTGTAGTTTCGCGACTAGCTTCCTACACTTTTTTACGTTTATGTTAAAAAGAGCGCAGCACTGGATAATATAATAAATACAAGGCAGGAATAAAGGAGTCAAACTAATAGACCCAAGTATCGTACTGGGATGTCATTTACGCCTTTCCGTTTATATTGCATTGTTGGCGATACGCTGAGGAGCAGGGAAAAATAGAGAGTTTGGTGAAAAGAATAAAGCATTTTAATAGCGCAATTCTTGTTTTAAATAAGTTGCTTGTATTAAATTGTCTCCTTCCAATTCATATTCAGATTTTTCCAAACTAACCTCGTGGGGTCTTTGTTTCGATGTCCGCAACAATGAAATCTGACGCAAAAAGAAAAGCCATAATTTTTTTCTTTCTCCAAAAGAGAAATTGCAGAACTCAGCGTTGATGTCTTCTCTGTTGAGATCGTTTAGGTCATCATCTCTAAGTTGCATCTCTGTTATTGTAAAACATACAATGTCAATGCAAAGAAAGACATTTTCTTCTAAAGTGGCTGTCATTCAAAACAAGGAAATTATTGTTTATTGCAATAAACTGCTCAGCCAATGAGTTTTTCAATGAAACGTATCATGTGCTTTAGGAAAACATTTATTAATTATCGAAAATGTATGTCAAAAGAAGGCCGTAAAAAACAAACGGCAACTTTAGTTGCTTTCATGCATTGAATGTTAACTCGCGTTTTCTACTTGCTCATTAAAACAACAGTAAGAAGTATATAGAAAAATCTTTATTGAAAATCTTGATTGCTTGGTCGTTATTTCTTTTATTTGTTCATAAAAAATGTTCCTGTTTTTGAAAATAAATGGCATTTGTATAAAACAAAGCAAACAATTTTCAATAAAGTAGCGTTTCTGGATCATGCGATGGTTTTAAGAGTCATCAAACAACAAAGAGTTAAGTGATTGTACAGTTAAGTTGATATTTCATATCTTGACAAAGCGAAAAAGCAGAAACAGAGTTTTTGTAACTGGTCTCCACAAAGGTGACGCTGTCGAGCCTATCAGCGACTGTTTTTTACTAGGAAATCTATTTCACGCAACTCTGTCAATCCTCAGTCCTATCACCTGCAAGCAATGCTTACTGTTGAAATGCTGAAGGGTTAAAGAAAAAGCAGAGAAAGCAAACAAAGCCAAGGCTAAAACGCAAAAATTAAATCACAAGTTGCGACAAGTTCCAACGGAAAATTTGATGCGGTTGTTTTGATTTTCTATTTAGCTGGAAATTGTTTGTCAAGCATTTTCTTTTTGTAGGTGAAAACATCTAAAACAAGCACTGGAAAACGATACGGATTTTGAAACAACGGTATATTGACATTCAGCTGCATCAATTCCTGGCACACTTTCACTCCCGGGGTTTCCCCGTGCAATTGACATGTGTGCCAGTGTCAAGCGATATTTCTGACTTCGCGCGCTGTGCACATGTACAGAGTAATATTCTGTATACCAAATACACTGAGAAAACGGATGATTAAGGTTCAGTGTTTACTGTTTAGGTAAGTGTGTCGGGTTAGGGTTAGAAAAAGAAATATAACTGAGGTCTAAAACAAAGTCCAACAATTTTCAGTGGTTGTAGAGTTATACCCGTACTGTAGCTTATCATGGGTATCTGACATCTAGCCAAAAAGTTTTAATTTACACAACACACATCAAAAAAGTAAACGCCAAACTTTATTCATTTACTCTGAGAAGCAAAATAACTGACAAACAATAATAGGTCAGAAATTTCGCTTGACACTAGCCAGCCTTTGAGAGTAGCCACATTTATGCCACTTTCACAAAACACCCATCATTTGAAGAAGAAACAAGTGCTTAATTTCCTCAATTCGCTATTTATATTCGTGATTTTCCTACACAAGTGTACAAACCCCAACAACAAATAACAGCCGGTTTCCTATCCAAACGAAATTCACATTTGCAAGTAAGCTGGTATCATCTACGGAATTTCCCTTGCGCAAAAATATACACAGGGAGCGACAATGTGTTTTTAAAGGCAAAATATTTTTATACAAAAGTTTGCTGAGATTACCTCCTATTTTACTTTTGATGACGTCGCTGAAACCAGCTTCGGATACAGCTTTGTGCAGTAGTGTCACTAAAACATCCTCGGTCATTTCTCAGAAATATTTTAGCTACTCCAAAAATACAAAATGTTACAATCAGAAAACCCACACAGATGTTTTCTGGCAAACGAAAAGCCGTTAGCAAGACTCTGAAAAACGCATGCAAAATTTTTGTTAACAATACGATAATTTTTTAGGTTAGACCAAGAGTTACGTGTTATGATGAAAAACGTAGACTATAACAATGATGAATTAACTCTCTAGTGAATAACGAACTACCTATTTTGTCAAATAAACAATCAGGTTTTAAGAAACAAACAAGGAGCTGCGAATGAATAAAGACGAAATACTGAGATTGCGGCAAAAATCTGTATTACTACATTGCAACGAATCGTCAAAGTAAACGTGCTGAAAAGATTATGGGCTCTTGGGGAAATCAGATGATTTTCCATAAATTATTGAATTCAAATTTCTCTTTATAAAAACATTTTGTTCCATTTCTCAAAGAATTTTTATTGGGTACGATGGTATTATGAAACATTTTTCGATAAACTACAAAGCTGAGGAGCATGCAGTAATACATCATCAGTAAATATAAAACCAAAAGGTTAATGTTAACTGTTCGCAGTATTAAGATAACTTTGAAACACAGATTGTAGGTTTTTGTCCACGTTCGTGAGAGAGATTCTTTTAATGTTGAATATTCGAGCTTCTAGTTTCAGAGGTCAACATTTTATTGATGCAATACAAACAAATAATTCAGGAAAATGTTAGAAAACAAATTGCTAACTTCTGACTTTACAACAGAATGGAACTTTGAATAATTTTCCTGAACTTGACCGCATTTGAAAATTCCTTGTCTAGTTGACTTTCTATGGATTGTCGCCGCCATGAAAGTATTTTTTAATGATGTTCATGGACGGGAATATATATGAAAATGCCCATCACATCACAACAAACATTATTGATATTACTCAACTGCAAATATATGCTTGATCAAAACCAGTATATATCAAAATACAAAAGTGTTGTTCTTTACAGTTCCTTTTGAATACGTTGGGCAGTAACTAATATAAACACACTTGAGCAGATAATTTACGGAAGTTAAACATACTAATTGTTTGCTGGTAAATTTGCGAACATGAAATGTAGAATACATGGCAACCACAGCAAAGGCGGAAGACAAAAATTGTTCAATTATCAAAAGCCTACAAAGCTAGTAAAATTACCAATATATGTACATAAAATTATAATGATTATTAGGCAGGGATTCAACGGAAAACATTTGGATACTTCTAAAAGCGGCTTGTATCTAAGCAACAAAAGTCTAATTAAGCTGATTAGGTAAGCTCTTTGCCACACGAAAGAACAAGTTTTGAAAGAAAAATATTTTTTTCGGTCATAGTTTTCCTAATTTCATGTATTTTCTTCCTGGACGTGATAATACTTCGATTTATCATACAGTGGTTCATGCCGAAACTTCTCGTAAACATGGACAAGTAGCTGAGGTACTTTTGATGTAAAAGCTCCAAGAAATGTCTCCCAGTTGATTATAATTTTTTTTTCATTTGACATTTCATGTCCAAGATCCTTTTTCTCATTTGGAGTTAAGTTTCCGTGCGATTTCTGAAAAACACAAAGCAAGTTCGCAAGCAGAGCCGTTTTCTAATTTTCTGAAAAAGCGAAGTAAAAAATTTGGACAAAGAGAAAAATTGAAGGGGCCGCTTTATAGGTCCTGATGAAACAATATGATTTTCGATTGAAGTTAATTGTCTCACAACTTTTCTAAAAAATTGTTTGTTGACTTCGTCAAAATGACGCTTCGGTAGTAGTTGTTCCGAATTACATACTCTCTGCTTCACACGAGGATGGGGAGCATTCGGGGGCAGTGCCCCTCCAAAATTTTCCAGTGCCCTCCAAAATCTGCAGAGAATGTGAAAAAACGTTTCCCTTTTCATCTTCAGGTATACCTGACGTGAGAAAATACGACCAATACATCAAATGAACACCGAAATATTTGTTTTTGAAATCGCGCTATGCTAAGATGGCTATACCTATCAGACTAGAAATATTCTCTGATTGTGACATGTATGTATGATATATGATGAAATATTCTCTGATTGTGACGTGTATGATGCATGAGAGAATGAAATCGTGTTTGAAACGAGGCTTGTTACATCACAAGTGATGTAGAATAGACAAAGGGTTTGAACATGACACACAAAGGAAAACGCTAGTTGAAATGCGCATGCATATCTGCTGTTGCAGAAGGGCGTATTTGCGAACCACTACCACCTGTTTGTGAATACTTTTAAACTTGGAATTTTATTTACAAGATTTTGTCAAAGTCGAAAATTCTGACGGTATCCACTAAGTCTGGAGTAGGACCATGCCACGACTGTTGGGCAACCGTTGTTGTGTCCAGACGCGGGATCAACATTTTCTTTCACAATTTTTTCGTTGCGGGTCACGTCCCTAACCGGCGTTTAGTGTCGCCGCACATCGGACGGAATGCCTATAGGAAAAGAAACCCAAGTTCCCGTTACAGGAGTGTCGTTTTACAAAAGGATTAGAAAAGAAAAGCCTGCAATGTGAGAATGGTCTTGTAAGGGAGTTGTAGTGGTCACACAAGTGCCACTACAAGAAATTCGACTAAGTCCAAGGGGACAGCACCAGAGGAAAGTATCTGGTGGAAAGTCGAAACTCAAAATGCCTCGATCAGAAGTGACGAGGGAAGCGCTTCTTTGGTCAAATCGATTAAGGCGCAGATAGCGACAATTGGCTTTAATCACTTCCTCGGTCGAACGGCAAGCGGAGCAGAACGGGTGTTCCGCTTCAGAGTGAAGACGTTGGAAGAATGGTAAAGCCACATACTGCAGAAATTTTGTGTCCCACAAATTGAGTGCCCTCCCAAATTTGCTAATCTGGCTACGGGCTCGTTCACACCTGAACACCATACCATCATTCATACAAAGGGAAGTGCAAGTTGCCATGGCGATTGTTCATCGCGTCACAAATATTCACACACTTATTTCCAAAATACTGAAAGTCATGCTTCATAACTGAGCAGGTTGAAAAACGGAACAAATGCAACATAATAAAATGATTATACGAAAAGAGTCACGTTTTCAAAAATTTGACAGAAGCAAAAACCTGACGAAGTAAAATTTGATGAAGAGGGAAGAACCTTAAAGTAGGTATGTTCTGATTTTTATGAAACGAAATATCCTGATATGAACGAAACATGTTGGTGCAAAAAAATTTATATCTATCAAAATTAGTTTTGTAATACAGCCCAGGATAATAACTTGCCGAAAATATTAACGTTTTGACAAATTAACATAATTTTGGTTAGTCATCGTTTGATGTTGCACAAAATTGCAGAAATATTTAATATCACGCATCATGTATCATTGTGGTAAAAATATTCTTGAAGTCATTTCTGTGCTTTGTTACTGAGACATAACACAGTTATCGCTCTTAGTATGAACATATGGAAAGATTGTGATGGAGGCAGATGCAGCAACGTGTATATTGAGTTAGCTTGAAATGCAGCACAGTGTTGCGTGCTTCACATCTCACGGGCGTTCGCAGGGGGTGGTAAGACGGGCATTTGCCCCACCCTGGAAATTGAGACTAATCACGAAAATTTTCTAGAAAAGTTGGAATCAACAGCTCAATTCCAATCAATTGATTAAATTCTTGCAATGGCAGTTTATGTACCGGTATGACACTCACATTGCACGCAAGCCAGGTTCACTGTTTTCTTGTTAAGCACTGTCGAGCTTGCATATCACTCCTGTCCGCTCCTATGCTTGCAAAGGCGGGTAGTCAAATTTGCGAGCGGTTTGTTCTGTATGTCTTTATTGTGTAACAATAACATGGCAACAAATCTTCGAAGGTTCACTTTAAGTAACGGCAGAAAGCATTTTACCGCATGTGACTATGGAAAAGCACACATCTTGTCAGGTATACTGCAGCAAGAGAGTGACTGTTGATAGCGGTAAGCCACGCATTTTTATACTGTGTATTAATCTGTAGCAATGCTTCCACAAGCTTGCAAAAATCCATTGCCAGTGTGAGACTGAGTGTAGTTAAAGCGCCTGAGCGAATATCTTTATCAAAATGCGCTTATGCAGGCTTCTTTTCACCCAGTATATAGATAGAGCTTGTTATCTTTGCAGGCTCGTGGGAATACAGAGTGAGCAAGTGCAAAGCCTTATTTGATGTGGCGAGTTTTTACAATTCATTTGCTCATGCTTGTTACGCCTGCGTGGTGTTCTAACTTTCGTTAGTTGTCCCGTAGTCGTTGTCAACGTACAGGTCTACTTCTCATTGTTTGAAACAGTTTTGCGAGAGTGTGTAACTTTCTTGTCGTTTCATCGCTCATGTTGTTCTGGCCGTTGATTATTCTTAAGTTATGTCTTATGTTATTTGTGAAAAGTGATCGAAAACAGGACAGTGGGCAATTTATGAAAGAAAAGCATTTCTGATAGCCGAAGTGTGGAAAACATTTCAGACAAGAGATTGAGAAGTGAGGTTCAACCTGCACAGACTGATAAGAGCACCACAAACGTAGTGTTGGACAGATCAATCTAAATCAGACTCAGTTGTCTGCAAATATGGGCGTCCAGAGGGGAGGTAAAACGTGCATTAGCCACTGCCTGGAAATTGGGACGAAGCAAAAATTTCTAGAAAACCTGAAGCCAGCAGTTTAATTCCGATGAATTGATTTAATTCTTGCAGTGGCAGTTTATTTACCGGTATGACACTCACAGTGCACAAAAGTCAGGTTCACTGTTCTGGTGTCATGCAATGATGAGCTTGCAGTTCACTAAATCCGCTCCTTTGCCTGCAAAGGCAGACTGCGAAACTTGTGAGCGAATTGTTCTACTATTGGCCTTTGTTGCGTACCAATAACATGGCAACAAATCTTCAAAGGTTAACTTCAAGTTGCGGCAGAAGCGTTTTGCCGCGTGTGACTGTTGAACGCAGACATCTTGGCAGGTACCGGTATATGCAGCGAGTAACTGCTGCTGATACCATAAGCCACGTACTTTTATACTATGTGAAAAGAAACATTGCTGCCAACAAAGC
>JGI24022J15233_10011640_pt1 | contig 10051 bp, 10 predicted proteins | sample Ectturendosymbi2_FD_15233 | JGI IMG/M metagenome (IMG submission 15233)
TATGTTTCGGCTTTTTCCCTCTACCAGGCACTTTCATCTGGGAGCTCTTAGCCGATGCTAGCCGAATTCCATGTAGTGGCAGCGGGCAGCCACCACAGTGTGAAGCACTTCCATTATCTTCTTGAAGGGAACCATTGCACAGTATATGTAGATCATAAACCACTGGTCAATATATTGGGCTCTAAAAACTGCAAGTTACGATTTCGTAAATTACGACTACTTTATCTCTCAGAATTTGATCTAGACATTCAACACATAGATGGGGTTGACAATGAAATTGCAGATTATCTCAGTAGAATAAAACTAAGACCAATTGAAAGGATCCAAGCAAATGTGGCAGAGCATAGATGAGGACAAAGAAAAAGGGTTTCTGCAGCCATTAACTAAGTTTTCTAAGTATTTAACATCAAATTGGATAAGCAATATTCGCAAGGCACAGGCCCAGTTGATACAGCATAAGCCAGAGCAAGCCTATTGGGACAACAGAAATGAAATATGGGTAATAAAGCACGAGTTCACAAAGCCTCGCCTGTGGATACCAGATGAAAGTATAGTTGAAACACTCATAAAAATGGACCATGATTGGGGTCATTTCAGTTGGAAACAAACATATCAAAGACTAAAACGACTAATTGTGTGGCCGAAGCTGCGCACCAAGGTAAACAAGATGCTTGATAACTGTGACGTGTGTCAACGCGTAAAAGCTTTTCGAAGAGCCAAGTTGGCACCAGCACCGTTCGAAGCACCAAATGAGCCATTTGCTGTGGTACATGTGGATCACTTACACATAGGAAGGAATATAATATTACCAAACGTAACTGAATTGCTAACCATCATTGATAGATTCACTGGGTTATTGTTGGCAGTTCCAATTACCCATGCAAATTCTGAGCAATCAGTTCTAGGTTTCTTCAATCACTTCGTAAGTCATTTCGGAATTCCGAAGGTCTTGGTCAGTGATAATGGGACCCCGTTCAAATCGCGTCTTTGGGAAAGATGCATGGAAATCCTAGGTATAGAACACCGGACAATTTTGCCATATAACCCACAATGTAATGGAAAAGTTGAAAGGGTGCACTGCACTCTATTAACCATATTGCGCGCACAGGAACATATTGCAAAATGGCCTGTTTATTTACCCTTCGCAGTCCTCGCAATCAACACTTATTTCAACCTGGAAACTAATACATCCCCTAGCATGAGAGCATTCGGAATTCAGGTTAAGACACCAGGGATGCCAATCTTTGATGAAGCTCAGCCATTAAAGCCACCACAGATAATGCCAGAAGGGCCAATAAGTATGGGTGGAAGCAACTGGGAAAATGCAACATGGGCCTACATAAAGACAATGCAACGTAAGCACAAACTTGCGCCATTGCTTCATGGACCTTATCCTATCATTGCAAAAGGACCCAGGGAAATGACACTGCAAATTGGGTCAGAACTTTGCAAGGTTTCCTACCAATTGCTATTACCAGCCAAGCCCAAGGTTAAGCCTTTGTTGCAAAAACTAAATGTGATAAAAGCCCGAAATTATGCTAATAAGGCTTTTTAGCAGAAAAGGGGAGAGCAAGACTAAAAGGGGGGAGTATAGCTTGATATAAATAATCAAGCTAAGACTAAAATTTTTTTTCGCTTTAGCCAAAATTATGTTTATTGTCCGAATATGTACTGTATTTTTGTCACTAATTGCGTTGTACTAACCTAGGTTAGTTAGTGTGTTACAGGGAAAATAAGTTTTTGCATTATTAAAAGCTATTGATAAGATGGCGATATCATCAAAAAGTGTACAAGGAAAAATGAGCGCGGGCCTTGCTGAACCAGCAAGTGGAAGCAGGATACCTGATTCAGCAATTTGGCAAACAACAGAGTCAAAAATAGAGCTATTGGCCCTAGAACGTCTGACACCTCATCTGGGAAGTTTGAGAGAAATGCGATGGGGACAATTAACCAAGCAAATTTTTGATGAACACCCTGGCGTGAAAGAAAGTGATAAGCTTAGAATAATATTTAACCGATCAATGGAAATAGGGAAGAAGGATATGACAATTAAGTCTGCCATTCTCTTAGCAAAAATTGCCAGGTATGGGGAACATGCCAATACTTTAAGTGATTTTTGGGACTGGGTACATAATAAATATAGAAAGTCGCGGGAAAGGCAGCAGGAACGGTTAAGTACTTTCACCAAGGAAAGTGTCATTGGGGGAAACATAAATCCAGTAGATGCACTGGAAGAGGCGCTATGGGAATATGACTTCCAATGGGAAGACATTGAGGTTGACTCAAAAATCCAGAATATAATGGTAAATGTAATCAGACGAGATGTCAACTACGTTAAAGTAGAGGAATTAATGGAACGAAACCCAGCCAATTGGAGAAGTTACCTAGAGCAAGAATGGACCAAACATGCGTCATCAGCATATCAGCGAGGTACCGGTTATGCCCGGAACTGGGAGAAAAAGGCTGGAGGCCGCGGAAGCCGGAGACTAAATCTTGACTTTTAGGTAAAATTAGAAAATAGCAACGGATGTAATAAAAGTATAAATAAAACGAAAAAAGTGGTGTGTAAGAAGTAAAAGTTGAACAGAAAAAGGGAATGTTAATGTGCCAGGATGAAGTGATGCCCTGGGGGAAAAGAAAACGCTAGGGTGAATGTAAGTCCCTAGGAGGGGAATGGGCAAAGGAACAAGGAAAAGAAAATAAAGTGATTAAATAAAGGAAGCCCATGAAGTCTAGCTAGGAGGAAAGAAGAAAGAGTGATATACGAATATACTAAAAACATAAGGATAAAAAGCCATGGTGGGAAATAAGAAGGATAAAGAAAAGAGGTAAAAGTAAATAATAAAGGTAAGGGTTAAAGGAAAAGCATAAGAAGGAATAGGGGAACGCGAATTAGCTACTCGTGTAACCATAAGACAAAACGCTGCAGGTCGGGGTTAAGTCTAACTATTCTTGATTATGAACAAACAATAAAATGGCCATGATAGGAAATAGGTACGAAGAATATAGCGCTATAAGAAAAATAAATACGGTACAATATGTTTATAACCATGTGATATTTAGGTGTCAAGAAGAAGCGAAGAACCAAGAGCTTTCGAGCCTCGGGATAAGCCCAAGCAAGAAAACAAAGACACAAGAACTTTAAAAGAACTATGGACTGACTCTCGCTGGGAGAGGACAGCTCCAGAGCAAACTGATGTATATATACCAAAAAACGAACTGAACGTGCAAACTCGTTCTGGGCGAGTTGTGCGAACAAATCAGCATGACGATATGCTGTATTACAAATAATGTATCCAAGTATGAAGAATTATAAGTGATTTTAAGTGTTCAAGCTGAAGCGTGAATCTTTATTGTCATGGTGTTGTGTCAATATCTCATCATGATATTATGTTGATGATGTTGTTGTTGATTGTAAAACTAGGAAAAGAGGTAAAAATGATAGTTAGTTTGGTATTGCTGTTTGTGATCTTGGCGGGACCTGTTGTTTTCGGAGCAACTACTCAAGGATCACCTACAGAAAATTTCTATGCTGGGTTGATAAATGCCTTCTATGGAACTAACCATACTGGCAGACCATTGGAATGCGGCCGTGATTGGACATATTATCATTATTTGGCTACGCAGATGCTTGTCCAACTTATTCTTACTATGAGCCATATAATAATAACTATAATATTATTCGTAAAATTATGGCGACGTGGGGAGAAGTCGTTACGAGTATAAATGAAATAATGCGTTGCTATAATATTGAAAAATCGTGTTGTGCTATGATTGAAATTGAATGATCATGTCAAAAGTGTAATTGTATGATTTGTAAATAAGCACCAATTTGTGTTGCAGAAAAACTAGAAATTAAGGGTAGAATAATGGCATTAAATGTGGTAACTGTGCCTGAAGCATTGCAAGAGAAGAGTGACAAGGTAGTGAGCAATTATGAAGACGAAGAATGTAAGAAGATGGTGTTGCGTCTGATAAACAATCTGCAATATGAAAGGACAGGAAGGGCCATAATGGACAGTATAATAATGAGTGACTTCTCTCCAAGAAGATTCTTTGATTTAATGTTAACAGAATGGGACGAAGAAGATAAATTGCTCTCGATACATAAAACAAAACAGATCACGGATATATCACAACCAGCTTACCAATTACAACACAATGGATTTGTGGGAATTCAGGATAAGTTAATATGTATGGGTTGCGGAGGAGTAGCCTTGGAAATCCCGGAGTGGTGCACCATGACTACTGTGCACGCTTGGTTAAACCCCGTTTGTCCTGCATTCTTGGGAGAAGAACCAGATGCAACACAAGGAATGGAACTGGTAGAGTGGCCCGAACTGGATTTCCCATTAGTAAAAGAAAAGTTACAGAAATTGGAAGAAAGTAGTTTCCATATGTACAGCAAGGAGTATGGGGACCTGGAGAAGCGAAAAGAAACATGGCAAAGTAATGAAGACATAATGCCTCTCATAACTACTGACCAGGAAAGAAATGAGCTGGCGGAAGCAGGATGGTATGTGGAGTTACATGAAACGATGCGAACGGTCCGGTGTTTTTGTTGTGGAATAGAGGTTCACCATATGCGAAGGGATGAATGTCCAACGATGATTCATCTTCTAGCATCACCAGTGTGCCCCTACATGCATGCTATAATGGATGAAGAAGATATTAAGGCAGTATTTGCGGGACATATAAAAGAGATAAACCCGGATCATTCAAGAAGCCCCGCAGTACAAGAGTACTTTTAGAAAATATGGTTTCAACCCCACATTGTAAGTCATGAGAGAGTCAATTGGGATAAACGCTCCACTGGAAACCAGAAAGAAACGGACAAGGAAAAGATGCGATTAATTGCAGAATGGTTAATAGGACAAAGGTTGAGAGGGTACAGTGAATCTCCACCTCCGAAAAAGCAAAAGAAGACGGTAACCCGGAAGCATCTCATGCGACAATATTTGTGGCAGACACGGTCAACAGACATAACAACTAGAGCAAATGTGCCTCGGATTGGCAATATTGAACCATATATTTATACTCCGCAGTGGAAAAGACAGCATATATATACACCAAACTGGAAGCGTAACCAAAGGCATCAGCAAAGATGGGGAGAAGGCACTGTGTTTAATAGAAGTGCACCTTTAGTTGAAGGAGATTGGTTAATAATGCAACAATAGATGATATTTGTGTTGCAGCAGTAGGAAGAAATTGTAAATAAATAATAATGGATGCTGAACAAACACAGTTAGAAGAAGAACTAAGCAAAGCAATTGATGAGGGACGGCTTGAACAAGAAGGAGAAGAAGAAGAGGAAGATGAAAAATTATTACAAGAAGAACTAAATGAAAAACCAATGATGGACTCTCTGATTGAGCCGTCATGCGTTGATCCCAAAGAAAAATCATCACCAAAAACCATGAACATAAAACCAAGATATGTGTCTCAGTTCGAGCTCATGGTGAATGGGCAAGGATTATTATTGTGTGAAGTTTATTACGCGCAAAAATGTATCTGGATGACAAATAAGGGATGTTTCAAATTGTATATACCTATACGCCAAGTACATTTAAGAAGTAGTGAATGGTATGTATACCCAGCAGCACGCATGTTTGTGGGGAAATGAGCCTTATGTATGAATCTGGACTTGAATCCGAAACTAAAGGGAGTCTTTTCGCCCAAAGATATAAAATGGGAGGAAAATTATTTACATATAAAATATCGACATCAAAGAAGAAAAGGGATTGTACTACCCGCAGGCATGCTGCTGGGCCATCTGTATATACATGAACCATGGTTTGAACGAGCTACCAATTATATAACCACTAAGCCAACATATGAAATAAAGTATGTCCGATAAAGCAATGAAATATAAAAGTGTTGTAATAAAGTGACATTTAAATCAGCGAACTTTTATGTTAGCAGGAGAATAAGGGAAAAATGAAACTAATAATAATTGTGCTGATTTTGATATCATGGACGAAGGGTTCACCTTTCCCTCCGAATATGTATCACACTCGTAATCCAAGAAGCATGCCAAGAATCCTGGAACAAAGAGGATATCAGGTACGCGCCATTACGAGTCCGCAAACAATTCGAAAATCACTAGCAGAATTAGACCCATGGGGGTGTGATGATGAAGCTTTAAAAAATATACATGAATTAGAAGACTTTGGAAAAGTGGCAGTAAGAGGAAGAACATATACGGAAACATATCATCCTGGTGGACGATATTATAATACGGCAGAAGCATATGATAAGGCATGTTGGTGCCCAATATTATATTTTGCTTTATGGCATACGCACGGGGGAAGGCAACGAATAGAAAGTAATGAGCTAAGAAACAAAAAACATGTGGCAGTAGAAACTACTGAAATAAGTATAAGGGATCGTGATTATTATGTATTTTTTGATAAAACAGTAACAAAATGGTTGCATGGAACAACTTGGGATGACATAAATGTGAAATTTTTAAATTTAACAGAAGAGGGACCCAATAACCCGGTGATATTATATAAACAAAGACCCTTCCATGATAATTTCGCCAAACCCGTGTCGCAATTATCAGTGGCTTATTTAGCACTAACAACACGAATAAGGGGTCAGAAACAAACTCAAAGAATAAGAGGGCCAGTAGCCCGACATGTAATGGGAGAAGATTTAAGCAAAGCATTCGCACGTAATGGGGCATTGTTAGTACGAAAAGAGGATGCTATAACAGCTCTAAAAATGATTGATTACGTGGTAAACTCAATGTATGAAAAATATCAATGGGTTGAATGGGAAGTACTAGCACAGGATGGCGAAGGCATACCTGAATCATGGAAGAGATCAAATAGAACTGACCCCTGCCAGATAAGTGAAGAACAAAACTGGGGAGTAGAATATGAACCAGGAACGCCCCGAACTAAAAGGGTATGTGACTTACAAGAATACTCATTAACAGTAAATGTAAGCCGGGAAGGGTTCACATGGATTTTACCTTTAGGAGGTTTTGAACCCTACAATTTAAGTCAGGATCATAGGTATTTCATGAGAAAAATGAATCAAACAATTGACTGGACCTATCGTAGTCCAGGACTAGAAAATTGGTTTGTCAAAGCTATATTTCGTCATGGACCAAGCCGGGAACTACCTACAAAAATATGGGCTATCATGCATAGTGAAGAAACGTATACAAAATTCCATAAGACAATGCTAACACACAGACATTGGGAACACAGGTATACGGTAATAGTTAAACGAGAAAGGGAGTTAATGTGTGAAAGAGATTTATACTACGGTCAACAAAGGAAAGTCCAACTCAGTGAAAGGGCGTGGTTACCCGCCGAAAGATACAGGGCATTTCGAATATTACAACATAGGTATCCAGAAAAATGTGAACAAATCTACACAACAGAAAGCCAGTGTCACAAACAAAAGCAGTTGGCATGGTGTAAAGAAGCCACTGGACCTCTGGAAGTAGTATTAAAAAGAAGAATGATAATTCCAGATATAAATAATAATCAGTCTGTGTTAGCATATGGACAGCCATGCTTTATGCATACTAACTATACACTAAACGCCACAGGAAGACACAGAACGAAAAGATTTTTTCTATCACTATTGTTCTCTGCCATGTTTTTTGGAATAGAGGAAGCAGCATTTAGTGCTAAGTTAGATAAATATCAGGCGCTAATGAATCAAAAGTTAGGAGCCTTAACACAAAAGATGAATGATGGATTTAACAGAATAGAAGGACAATTGGACGGCATACACAGAGGACAGTTACAAATGCAACATGAAATAACTGTGCTAGCCCAATTCACGACGTCATTGGCCCATCGGGAGAATGAGTTCGAACGAGAACAATTAGAAATAGATAGGCAGTTAATAGAAGGACAAATAAATTTGGCTAGAACCACCATCGAAAATAGACAATTAGCATTGGCCGCAGGGAAAGCCAGCGCACAAGCAGCGATAATCAATTATCATTTGCACAAAAGAATAATGCAATTGATGATGCATTTAGAAACTATAAAAGAGTTAAGAAACAATACTATTTATAGGAATACCTTACATAAAGGATTAATAGAATGTAAGGAATTATATTGGTACGGAAAAAACTTAAGTCATTTTGATGCACGATACAAAGATACAGAAGCATTAGAAGAGATAGAGCGAATGGTAAGCAATGCACCTATATTACGCCAAGAATTACAAGAGGCTGAAATAAGAGCACAACAAACTCTACCCTTCGGACTAGAAGTAGAGGAAATAGAAAATACAACACTGCCCAGTTTTGAATTACTAAATTTCACATTTCATTGGGATCCTGTAACCCTGGACTTCAACAATTTAAGTTGGGGAAACGGAGCCAGAGAGGTGTTGGGACAAGTGTTGGGATTCGGAGGAAAAGTTGTGGATGATGTAGCCGGAGTCTTTAACAATGTAGTTGATAAAGGAGCCGACGTCATAGAACATACGGAGGATACGGTTTCGGGGTTTTTTAGTGGACCCATTAAAATGATAATAATAATAGTAGGAACAATAATAGGAATAATACTTGTTTTGGTTTTCGGAAGTTGTGCTTTGAGATATTACAAAACAGGAAAAACACCAGACACGAAGAAAGCGTTACGGCTTGCTGCTACTATAGGTAATCTAAATCCTGTATCTGTTGCAGGAGCATTGGCAAGCGACCACCTCACCAGCACTGTTTGAAGAAGCACAACGAAATTGGAAAAACAAACCTCAGAGTTGGAGAAAGACCAGCTACGACAAAAACCGAGCAAAAAGAAGTGCAATCGTCAAAAATGATACACCTTATCCTGAAATTAATGTTATGCTAACAACAGTGGCTATAGCTTTCATTTGTATAGCCATAGTGGTACTTGGAGGATATATTGAAAGAAAAATGCGTGAGGCGAGGAATGCAAGGCATTCTTATCACACTTCACTCGCCAATACCGTAATAAGTAAATACGATTATACAAAAGCAGCAATGATCGATTTTCATGCGGCAAGTATGGAAGAAATGAAGAGAATGCATACCAGAATGCAAGGAAAAATGGACACATTAGTAGCCATTTACCAAGACATTTTAAAGCAACATGCAACTAACTCGCCGTATCCTATCAGACTGGCGGGAGGACACTTTAATGAAGATTTTGCCATAATAGCAAGAATAATGCACTGGAATGTACAGTGGCGAGACGATGGCAACGCGAATTTAATGCCATCTAGTTTCATAAAATGTCCACATGACTTACCAGTAACATCCCTGGAATGGGACAGATTGGTAAGAAAATTTTATGAAGAATCAGGACTGACTCTGGAAAAACCGGCTGAAGAAGATGATGATGGGTATGCAGAAATCCTAGACATAACCCATTTGAGCAGAAATCAAATATGCACAACTCCGGTCTGCATAAAACCTGATTTAAAGTATGAAGGAAAAGACAGCAAGTGCCATTATTGCAATAATATATGTTGCAACTGTGAAAATTGCAAGAAGTTCAGGGCATTTTTTCGGATCAGAACAGCCTTGATAAACACTGGGAAGGTGAATCATTGGGATTATTTGGATGAAAGGATGGAAAGGCAAATACAAGTAACCTCGAAAATGGTTCAAAATGACAGCCAAATGCGAAAGATTATGGAAACACTCTATGAAAGAGCAAAGATTGATAATCCACAATTGCCAATGTCCATGGACCAGCTGAAAGGGCAAGCGTTAAGATCAAAGTTAAGAAAAATTGCTGTAAGAATGATGGAAGGGCCAATGATTAAGCTGATAACCAGTGATGAAAAACTGAATGAAATGGCCGACGAACTGACTAATGAGGTGGTGGAACATTTTCTGAAACAGCAAGGAATAATAAAGCAAAGAACCACTGAATTAATGAGATGGGTGACCAGAAATTATCATAAGCAAAAGCAAGAAGAAGAGCAAGAAAAGACTGAAGGGGGGAGTGGTGTTACAGTCAGATTTGACTGCAACACATGTTTAACGGAAATGAATATGAATCAAGACATGGGCACAAGCAGTGAATCCAGTGAAGAAGAAAGCATG
>JGI24022J15233_10011642_pt1 | contig 10051 bp, 7 predicted proteins | sample Ectturendosymbi2_FD_15233 | JGI IMG/M metagenome (IMG submission 15233)
CAGGGAAGTTCCCACGCCTGGGTCGCTCGACCCCTGACGTGGCTGGATCGGGGGGGAGGGCGTCGCCCCACCGCTTTTCGTTGTTGACTTCGCCATCAATAGTTTGTTGCAAACTCTGACGACGTTGTTCGATTGAAGCAGCGAAGATAGAGAATGTTGCTGATACTCAGCGATCCGTGAAAGATTCTGTTTCAACCGAAATGTATGAAAAAAATGTTCGCGGAAGTTTCAAGTGTTAATGTAAAAACTAGGACCGGTATGTTTTTATTTGTTGTCGCCTCAACTCTGGCCGGGGTTGGTCCAAGATGTGGTTCCTGAGCTGGAGCCTCCACGATAAGCCGCGATGGAAACGAGATCAGGCTTGGAATGGTCGCTTGGGCTATTTTTTACGATGCTTTTTATATATTTTTTTCTTTATTTGTTGCACAATTTCAAAACCTCTGCCAGGCGTTTGTGACGTATATGTTGTCGTAATGATACTATCCCCGGTTATGTTTGAAATGGGGGGATGGGAGATGTTGCAGTTGCCACGTGAGGAAAACGGGGGGTTTTTCGAGCATTCTCATACGGACGCAAGTTGTATTTAACTGTTAGAAAAGATTTTCCACGGAACGAAGCCAAAGTGTGGAAGAAGAACTCTCAGTGATGTGGGGGTTGTGGATGAATGATACACTGGAATCGATTCGAGTCCGTTAGTCCTCTCAATTGCCCGTAGTTCAGCCTAACGCAGTGGTTCTAAACCTTTTTTCTACCACGCCTCCCTCAAGTAATTGTCATTTATTTCAACCCCCCCCCGATGTTTAATACGTTTTAAAAGCAAATCTATTTATTGGTAACTTCAATGATCAAACTTACCACGTTGTAGAGCGCGTGAGGGCTCGCGCCCCCCTGGAGATTTATTGATTCCTCCGGTTACAACCACTGGTCCATCGCAAGTCGACCTGCTGAGAATATTGTTAAAGTAGGTCTACGTCCACAAACCTCGCATCCAATGACACGACCCTCGACATAATGGTTTTGTTCATGTGTCGGAGGAGAATGGGCGGAGTTGACACGCTGCACTTCTCTCCGATTCACTAATTAGTGCAAAGCTTGCAAGGTGTGAAGAACAATGCCAGCTATCAAGAAGAAACGATATTTTCAAAATCGTAGTTGTCGTTAAGTATAGCCGATCGGGTTTTTGGGTACTCGTGCATTTTTAATAAAATGCTCGGTAATTTTTTTCATCCGTCAGAGCGATGTATAAAATGTTCAGACACGAGAAACTCTACCCAAATGCACTGGTTATCCTTTCAAGTATCNTTTGACTGATGCTACTGCACTGAAATTTCGTTATATAATTCCAAAACTGCCTTCCAGTTTTGTCACTTCGAACAATACTGTGGAATGTTTTTTGTTGTCGTGTTATGCACTCCTCTCATTTTTGGATTCATGAAAACGTCAACCTGTGTTTTGTGAAACTTCTCAGAGCATACAGCGAAGTTTATGGAATTATCGTTTATTTTTTCGTTTTCTTCTTTTTTGCTTTTTTCTTCTGATCCTCTTCACTTTCCCCTCCGATCGGTTCCCGGTACACGTTACCCGGTACATTAGAGAAGTAGGAAAAGATGTAAGGTCTGTAGAAACAAAGGTAGGGCGCGCTCGTAGACACTGTATTGCAGGGGGAGACACGAAGCGCAAAATACCGTTTTTATTATTCGCCATTTTAAAAGTGGTTATTTTTGTCAAATATGGATTCTGTGAAATCACAGCGCTTCTTCCTGCAACCAAATTGTTGAACGAACACCAGCAATTTTTGCGCCACTGATGGACCAGCAGGCAACCAACCAGCTGGTATTTTCGGGGGGGAGATGGTTGCAACTTGATGTTGTACCTGACAGCTAAATATGTTNCTGAAAATTTCCAGGGGGATCAAAAATCCCCGGTTGTGGCCTTGGCCTTTGGTGACACACGGTCTTGTCCAGGGTTGGGCAAACTACGGCCTGCTGAACATTTGTTCGGCCATCGTATGCACAATGCACGCATGTAGTAGTTTTTGTGCTGATTAAATGTTATTGACTTGCCACAAGTCACTTCTCGAAAAACCTGCAGTGTGATAGTCGAGTGCAAAGTGATCTTAACACGCAAAATGTTATTATATAAAGAGTACAGTAGTAAAACTTGTAGGGAGGTGGCCGTTCGCTGGGTGCTGACAGAACAATGTGGCCTCACTGATAAACTTTGCCCACCCCTGGACTAGACGGTTGCAGTAAATCTCAAGATCAGCATTCTAATGCCTTCCATGCATCTCTGGTGACTCTTATACGTAAACGAAAGCGTTTCCAATGACGGGCCAAAGCCCGGTGCAAAAGGGGTAATTTCTCAGCAGCATACCCTTATCAGTCAAGGGGTTTAATATCGCATGGCGCTTTTGCGATGGATCGTACTGTCAGTGACGGTCTTCTATTGGAGGTTGTTTAGATCAGTGCTCTTCAACAGGGGTTCCGTGAGGCTTCCTTGTATTTCAGGAGAAATGTTTTTTTGCTGCAGTATGTTGATGAAATTTTTTAGGTCACCGTGCCGCATTTAGACAGGAGGCTGAGTGCAGATTGCGGAACAAGAAATTTTGAGAGTGGCTGAGTCATTTGTGCAAGAAAGATATTGTTGCATCGTAGTTTACGATGTACGGTTCAGAGTAGACTGAGTCACTGACTAGAGCTGCTGTTCAACCTAATGTGGGAATAAAGCAAAAACCGTGTGAACCCTAACTTTTTACTATTTAGTTAAGCCAGATGAAGCAAAATAGCATATTTTCTATGTGAAGCGAAATAATAACAACAGCGAAGGTGTGGACGGCAATGAGCAATGTAGCTCAAATGTAAAAGAGGCACATAATCCGAAGCAGACCAAATGTAACAAAATTACCAAAGTTTGAAAATGGGACGATACATATATTAAATACGGGTTCTTTGTGCCAGATGACCAAATTCCGAATGTAGCAGATAAATTCCATAAATCAAGAACAACCGCGTCATTAGTTCTTGCTTTTTAACTTCTGTAATAACTTTTTATTTGTTGAAGTGTCTCGTAACGAAATATTTGATTTTCTTACAAGTAATTCGTGTTTTTAAATTTTTGTTAATGGGATTTCCATGGCATACGCGAAAGTATATCAGGGGTTCCACGATAACAAAACGGTTGAAGAGCACTGGCTTAGATAGAGTGGCGTGAAGAGGTCTGGTGATGCTCGGGCCAGTTACTTCATTTTATCCCCCCTACCAAATTCTACTTTAGTACAAGGAATGTGAGAAATACAGGCGTTTGAAGTAGGTAAAAACCAGTGTTGACAAAGAACTGTCGAAACATTAAATCATGCAGCAAGTGTTAGTAGCCTTACAATAAGAAAAGCATCTCGTCACAGCATCTCAATTTTTTGTAATTTCACCTTTGGATGCCCGGTGTCAAGCGAAATTTCTGACCTATTAAATTTTTTAGTTATTTTGCTTCTCTGAGCAAAGGAATGAAGTTTGACGGTTGTGTTGTGTACATTAAAACTGTGGTTAGATGTCAGATACCCACAACAAGCTACAGTACGGGAATGACTATGACCACTGAAAAATATTGGAGTTCATCTTAGACCTCAATTATTATTCTTTTTCTAATCCTAACATAAACCGTAACCCGATACACTTACCTAAACACTAAACCCTACGTCCTAATCATCAATTTTCTTAGCGTCTGTCTATGGAAAGAGATCCTTTCTCAGCAAAGAATCAGACACTTTAAGATCTCACAGAGTATATATTTTGCCTACGATGTAGGCATCATCAGCTCTTATTCAAATAGTTTTCTCAGCATATTTGATATGCATGATATTACTCTGTGCATGTTAACATGGCGTGAAGTCAGAAATTTCGCGTGATACTGGGACGTTCGCCCCCCCCCCTCTGCACACCCCAGTTCAGATACCAAACGTACGACGTCAACATACTCTTGAGTCTGCCGAGCTAGATTTGAAATCTTGCTGAGAGATTGAATCTTAACCTGTCAGTGGCTTGTGCTTCGAAACCTGACTTATGTGAAACGGTCGCTGGAGTTAAAACATCTTGTGTTGAATAATATGTTGATGTCTGCAGCAAATTCGATGAAGAAGACGCTTATTCTGACACTTCGAATAATTCATTAACATTTTTTGAAGAGCGCTTGTGGTCATTGTAGCACAAGGGTAGGGTGGTGTCATTCTCAAAAGTGCTGCAATGAAAGTTTTTGACGTGAAGAGAAAAAAGTTAAGTGGAATAGAGTTAGGGTTGGTAAACAAAGCGGCATTTACGCCTCAACATGTAGATCAAGGCTATACAGAAAATCGCTACGAGGTAGTGGTGTGCAAAAGAATAGCAATATGCAATGAATTGATAAATTTGCTGTTTCTAACCTTGATCGCCAACAACTAATATTTATCAAATAATTTTTCGGAAATGTGCTTTCTAAAGTACGCTCGTGATGGCAATCGCATCTGACGCGCTGAACATTGTTCTACAACCACCAGCAGAACTAGGCCACAATCTAAAGATTACCATAAGAAAAAATCTCCACCTGTTCAGTATTTGATTGAGTCGCAAACACAAGGCTTGATTTTGCAGTTCCTGCCAATATGCCGCTTTCGCCACCGAAGCAGCCACAAGGTCAAAGTCGTCAGCGTCCTTTTTAGATTTGTTCTCTTCTGCACAAAGCGCGTTTATGTGTAAGCAAAGTAGTAAAACTTTCTCCCTAAGATTAATCGGTCAAATACGAGGAACCTCTTGGAAGAGTCCTGAATATTGGCCGATATGGTGACAAAATGGATCAAGAGGCCACAGAAGTTAAAGATCCAAATTTTAAGCAGATAGCCTTCTGTGTAACGCAATAAGGACATTGCTGCTTATAGTGCTTGGAATTTAGCGACAAGATTTTGCAATTCGATTTGATTTTTGAGATCAGATTAACATGTTTCATGTGCTCGCAGGCATGAGCGCCGGGTGGATTTTTTTTCCAGGGGGGCAATAGTGGATTTTTTCAAGAGTAACCAAAAATATTTTTCCAGGAAGGGCTAACCCGGGCCGCAACCAGCTGATAGTTTCAAGGAGGCCAAAATGATAGTAACTCAGGTGGGGAAACGTTCATCAAAACAAGGTTACGATTTGCTATTCTCAATATAGTCGAGAGTTCCTTCTGTTGATAAATTCACAAAAAATGACCGCCAGGAACGTTTATTTTAGGGCTACAGGAAGAAAAACAGTGGGTCTTTCTTCAAGCGAGTTGGTGGGACAACATACCCCTCCACTCGTAATGTGCTTGTCGGAAGTTTAACACTTGCAGAAGACATAACACAACACAAGAAAGCCTTCATCAAAAGAGCTTCGAGTTTAGTGTGAATTCTATTCCCCAGTGTCTGTTTTTTTCTAAATTGCCTTCAGTAAGTTAGCAACTGTCTTATTGGTTGCTTCATGTACAGCCTATTCGCTTGNCATTGCCATACAGCAATCTGCAATTTGATTCATCCTGATATTGTGCCTTACCCTCGTGCTTGAGCGAGCAACGTTTTTTGCAAGATCTTTCCCCTTCTTGGAACTTTATCCTGAATTCTCGTTTTATACGTATTGGAAACTCCGAAGTAAACGTTTGTCGATAATTTAAACGTTTTGCTCTTTTCTACGAATAGCCAACAAAGCAGAACCGTCGCCAAAAAATTTTCAATAGGGGGTTTTTGCATTTCTGCGAGGGTCTTTGGGTTTGTTCGGGGGGGCTTGAAACCCATAAAGTAACAAAAACTCAACTGATTTATAGAGTTTCATATTTCAATTTGGGGGGCTCGGAGCTTCGTTTGGGGGTCTAAGCCTCCAAAAGGCCCCCGTGGCGACGGGACTGCTGCAAAGAACAGCCACTTCAGGCGTGAAACTTTCTTTAACAGTACCTTGCACAATCGGCGCCGTTTCTGGAAAAGTACCAATCAGTCTAACAGGAAAGCAACGACAAGTCGTTAAACCTATTGCTCTTTCAACGTTCTGATGACGTTTTTCATACAATCTTTCGTCCCGTTCTCATTTCTTACTTCTTGATAATTGCCGCAAGGTGGTATCATGCCGCTATCTGGCAATATTAATTTTGGTGTGCATCAGGCTACTGCCGAGCTGAGGCAAGCTTGTGCCAGTCATACAAGCATATAATATCAACCTAAAGCGTGTNTTACTGAAAGCACATATTAATTAGCAAATAGGTTTCAAGTAAGTCAGTAGTTTCCATGAAAGTGATTTTGAAAAAATTGTTGATCGATTCGACTCAATCACCTTTGTGGAGATTGATTGCTCAAACACAGATATGTTCAAGTCCGGACCATCGCAACGTCACGACAGCAGAGCCCAGTCGGCTGATTCCTCGAAAGCTTGCAGCAAACCTAGAGCGTGTAGCTACAAAGCAAAGATTTCTGCGGCACAGTGAAGTTTTATAAAACATCCGGAAATTGAATGGTAGTACAGTATTTTATCAAACTCTTCTGGTTCTCAGGCAATGAAAAAGGTTAATTTTGAAAATTTATTTGCTTGTTTGCTTTAGATAAAAGGTCCATATTATATTAAATAAAATAACATACGGGTACAAAAATGCTTATACAACAACGGATTACTGGTTACAAGCGTTGTTTGGGATACGTAATCGAAGTAAACTACAGTCTGTTCAGTCACTCACAATAGTTATGAAAAGATTTTCAGTTGTAATATAATGTGATGTATTTTTTGCCCGCAGACTCGAAGTCCACAGAACAAACACATAATTTCTGCACAACGCAGGTTGATAAAAACATATCAAACAGAACGTTTTACAACGGCAATTGGTTGATTGATTTATTGTTTCGTTCATATGACTCATCTAATAAACAGAACAATACAAAGAGCCATCATGCAAAAGAGTAGCCGGCTGTCGGTACAAATTAGATTAAATGAAAACAGTGGCAAAATAACTTGTCGATCTCACAAAGACTCACTGTGTCAAGAGCGGCGGTGTCTGACCCATTATATCAATTACTGTCTTTCACTTCGGTCTAGCTTTACCATCTTGTGGTGAAGTCATGCCTTATTGCCAATGGCTCTTAGTAGCTTTTGGTCACTCAACATATTATTATTATAACCTAGTGAAGTAAAACAGTAGCCATTTTCACCTCACTCACTATTGTCTGCAGAGGTGGTGACATCACCATTTGATGCATTTTTTGTCTGTTTTGCTTTGTCCTTCTTATCCTTCTTGCCTTTCTTCGGTTTTGCCATTTGAATCCATCGAAAACTTTGGTTTTAACAAGGTGCATGATACGTAAAACATATCGCCAACTTGAACCTTGAATCAGCCTTTGGGCATTATGACGAAATAATGCTTGTACTAAATTGCAAACAGTTACTAGCAAACCCTAGCGCTCCGAAAATCTGGTGTGAAGCTTGAGCAATAAAATGCTGCTGTTTTACAGCCTCGTATACAATTTCTAACAAACATGCAGTCACAAAAGAAGTGAGATTGGTAATGACTGTGAAGCAGTCGTCAACTCAAACATTCTTACCTTTTTTCTCCAGGTGAAGGCCACATCCGAACATTCAAAACGGGTAAGAAAAAAAAAAGCTTCACATACGAAGACAAAAACTTTTCGCCTGGCACACGTTTGTTGTGGAAATGGTCAAACTCAGTCAGTTTGGCGGCAGGGAGAGCGACGTTGACTCCTTCGTTCTAATTTTTTCCTCTTCAATGCAAGAATACCTTCGGCCAAACAAGCAATTAACAAGAACGTTGTTCATTCTGCCACTCATGTTTTTCGCAGCAGCTGCCTTCAGGTTTGATTTCAAACAAGTCAAGTCTCTGTTCTGGTGATTACTTTTATTTCGCTCAGTTGCCGACGTTTCGTCCACCCAGTCAGGTGGGTTTCCTCAGGGCAGACCGATTTCAAGTTCATTCCACAAACCTGTATTGTCTTCACGGGAAGTCCCCAGGTATGACGTAACGCCGTCTAACGTCTGGCATTGGGCCAAACACGGCCACACAGCACTTTCATGGAATGAGATATGAACCTTTCTGGCAGCGTGTCAAACAAAAACTCCGGTCACGTGCTATCGCTGAGCAGAAAGCGAATTGACATTGAAGAATGCCACCGGATCAGGTAAACGTATCCGTAGCCAGCAGAGCGTGACGGCAAAAGAAAAAAGGGCACGACTCTGTTAAGAGAGCTGCGGCGTGAAGGGCTATCAAATTCGCTCTCGCGTATTCCGTGCCTCTCAGGAAATATAAACAGTACGATCTGGCCTGGTTTGCTAAGTCGCTCGCGGTTGTTCGTAAAAAAACGATTACGGAGATCCAGAGGGAACTGAACAGCAACGAGAACAAAATCGAAAAGTGCTTTTCTTATTGAAAGTGATTGAGAGAGAAGCGGGAACGCTTGCGGCGCTGTGGCAAAACAACATATTTGCTCAGGAGTAACTTCCCGCTTCGGTAGCCACGCGTTAACAGAATAGGTATCTTCATTTCAAAGTTTAGTTATTGCGGAAAACGCAAGGTTGTCGTTTCGCGCCCGGGAGCGAAGTTTAAAGCCAGGTTTTAGAACAAGTTTGACCTGCAGCAGTTTACAGGACGAAATGTCGAATTTCGCTTTTCAGCTCTTGAAAAGGAGGTGCTTCTGAAAAAATAAATTTCAATCTTAACCCAATATAGTAGTACCCAGACGATGATGATAGTTGGCGATGACGATTTCATTCGATTTACGCTCATTATTTGCAATTTTACAAGCTCAAACGGAGGAAGGGGGGATGTTGAAAACAGCTACGAGGAATTTCGAGTCGACCTTTGTAAAGTTTATCACCCACATCAGTTTAGAAAAAGAGAAAATAAAAAGAAAATAAACAATCTCAAGCAGAAATCTGCAGTGAAAGATACAAGAATTCGCTACCAACGAGCTTAGCTTAATATCATCCAAATAAAAATCAAAGACTGTGACAGAAGTATTTCAAAATTTTACATCCACAATCTTCAGGTTAGGTGGCAAGCACGTGTAATTTACAGCAACTAAGTTGACGAATGCCTCCAAGTCAGCAAGTTGAACCTAAACTAGAATGCTTCTCGTCATAAAATGCTATTTAAAGAGACTGCATGAAATTCTGGTTAAAGAGGCTTCATGTTAATAATTGATGATGAAAGAATGAAAGCCAAAAGCAATACAAGCAGACGGAGAAGTTCTTCAAAGAAGGAAATCAACTTGCTGCTGGTCTGAACACCGTGGTCTGGTCGGGAAACAAGGGTCTGCCTTGAAAACTTCTCTCGTTGTTCAAATTACTGTCTTGGGCTTTCCCCAGACCAGCGGCTGCCGGTAAAATCAACTTAATTAAGCATGTTGCTGAACTTCTTCAAAAAAAGATGATTTAATATTTTCTATTTAAAAATTCGGAAATGTAGGGTCAGGAGCTGTTTCTAAATCAAATTCGTTCTCTTTATCATGAAACACCCGCCACCAGAGTGAGACCAAAGCAGGTTGTGTTGCTTCCAGTAACCCGGACGATAAAAAACCCCAGGATGCCGCGACTATCATGCGCAAGTGAGATCACCGGGATGTGGATGAGGTTAGCAAGGTCTTAGCGCTCGCTGCGTGACAGCTTTCGCTTTTGTCTCTCCGCAAACAAGAAAATTAAAAAACACAGGAAATTTGAATAGTGCAAACATTAACGAACATAAAGACAGGCGCTAGAATTTGCCGAAGGTTATTGCAGCGGAATAGTTATTGTCTGAGCTTTGCTATCGTTTAAAAATTCATGACGTGAAGATGGAAACTTTTACGGAAGAATGGACAAACGCAAGTTTACACTTAAAGCGGGGAAGCACGTTTCGTAAGCAACAGACATCAGTGAAAGTTCATTGGCCCCTATCCTCTTTAATTCATGGAAAAGCTTCTCCTGTCGAGCGTGTTGTGGCTGCTGTGGATTTTTTTTTTGTGAAGAAGAAAGACAATTTATTTGTAGTAAAAAAACTCAGCTAGCATTAAGGGCTACTGGAATGCTGAAGGAGGCGGTGAAAC
>JGI24022J15233_10011643_pt1 | contig 10049 bp, 13 predicted proteins | sample Ectturendosymbi2_FD_15233 | JGI IMG/M metagenome (IMG submission 15233)
TCCAGCCTTGTTCAGAAGTCGCTGTTCGGTTGACATCGCTCATGTTGTTTCATTCACTGTATGTCGCTTGATCGTTCGCTGCGGACTCGACGAATAATTTCAATAAAGCCTTCGTTAGGTCACAACATGTGTTTTTATAAATCACCATTAGGGGGCCCCCTGTAAGCATTTTGGGGGGGGCAGAATTTGACTGATACGGCACTGGGCCCTGGCTTGCAGTTCACTAAATACGCTCCTTTGCCTGCAAAGGCAGAGTGCGAGACTTAGTGAGCGCATTGTTCTACTATTGGCCTTTGTTGCGTGGCAATAACATGGCAACACATTTCCAAAGGTTCACTTCAAGTTGCGGCAGTAGCGTTTTGCCGCATGTGTCTGTTGAACCTTCAACGCAGACATCTTGGCAGGTATACGCAGCGAGTGATAGCTGATAGCATAAGCCACGTACTTTATACTACGTGAAAAGAAACATTGCTGCCAACAAAGCGCATCTTTGCAACGAATGTTCCCTCTAAGGTGCGCAACTGCGCAGTACCACCACCAGACCATTGTCGCAGTGAAATCTCATTCTTGCGCACTTGCAACACTGGGAAAACACGAAAACAAAGAACCTATTTGAATTAGATGTGTACTTCGTTCGTATTTTGATAAGATTTTACAATTATTTTAATAATTCACAAACTTTGTAATTCATTTAGAACTGCCTGCCAACTCAATCTGAAATATTCATGCTTACTAAAACAAACATTTGCTCAGTATAGAATTTTCATAGTAGAGGGAACACTGTTTGCAACCGTTGCCATAACATTGGCCATTTTCTTTGTGGTGCAGAAAGGGTAAAGCGTTTTGTGTACGTCCATTTGCATTGCATCGTCAGAAACCTGAAAAGGATAAGCAAAATGTCGACTTTGCCCCCGCCTGGAAAAATTTCTGCGGACGCCCATGACCATGAACATATCTCACTTGAACTGAATTTTCCTTTGCGTTTTTCATTTTCAAACAAATCTTTAATAAAAATCTCTCCAATTAACCAAGAGTTTCAAACTAAGAGATACTTCAAGTGAAATTTGAATGGAAACATGCCAGTCCGCAATGAAATCCAATCTAACAGCAGTAGCCCTCAAATGTTGCGCATATGTGTATGATAACTAAAAAGTTTAGAATTAACAAATAACTGCAGTGCAGGACGCAAGTCCTTGTAGTGCACCGCGGCAGTGTGCTGTGCATTTTGCTGATTGTTAAACTTGCGCCGCAAGCAGATACGAGCTCTAATCGAATGCGAGTATAGGATTAGTGGACATACCCAGAAATCTGAAGATTTCGAAATCACACAGGAGAAACTAACCAGTTACAGCATTTCGACAGAATGCTTTAAAGAAGTGGTCGCTGGCCTGTGGCCCGTGTGGCTGTTTATTGTGGCTCGCGGTCAAAAATACAAGTAATAGTCGCTTGACAAAATATTTCGTTCTGTCCTTCATTCTTGGTATAATAAGTAAGCTCATTCCAAGGATGCAGTTACTCAATGAGGTCGCAGTCTCATTTCACTGGCAGCGTTTCATTCAACCTCGATCGACGACATTCATTCTGAGATTGCGGCATTTTTTCTTATTTCTTTTTGATAAGATTTTAGTATGAACATTTGAAAGCCGTGATTAAAAAATAGTAATATTGTCACATTACTTGATTAGCGGTATGTTTCCACATAAGGTTTCATATGATCAATAAACAAACACGTCTTGTTGAAATTTTATGCGCAGTAATTAGCCTCAATTTTTATTTCAAATTAATTTTGCAACTCTTGGTGCCCCAAATGGACTTTGTTCCGCCTAAAAAGATTTCTCTTGGAGGCCCTGTCACTATAATAGCGTTGAGAAGGTCTGGCAACTTGTCAAAGTAGTTTATTGTCAAAGCAAATGTTTGAAATAGAACCACAGAAAGTAATTAATATGAATACAATTTTAATTCATCTGGGTATTATGTGACGAAAATAACTATTACTGAAAACATGCGCAGTGTTTCAGGTTTACAACACTGCTTTCGAACGTCAATGAGGACCAGACCTAATTTACAAAATTTTACGTTTCAGTAACTTTCCCAGCAGGCAACTACTGTAGTTAATATGAAACAGGTCATCAAATATTGACATTTTGTTACATAACTCACTGGCCTGGGATCAAATTCTAGATCATTTTTGATGGCATGCGTTACAACTGGTTCGTGCAAAACATTTCCAGCGCGTTTGCCAAGAAATGTGTACACTGCACAGTTTGCAGAGCAAGCAATCTCACAGCAGGGTGGAGCCATAACAGCAATTTTTCTATTTTTTTAATGATACAGGCCAGTGAAGCCGAACTTACGATCAAACAGTGGCCTACAATGTATTTGCTTCTTATCAAGTATGTTCTAACAGCCCTTGTGCGTACGGTATATATACCGAAGGTGTTCGTTCTCAACGAGCGAGAGATATGCGTCTTAGAAATGAGATGTGCGTTATTGTACAGAATGACCAAACAATGCAGATCCCACGCTACACACAATGTCTAGTATGGGTTCTGCTTTATGAGTGGAGTCACCTGTAAGTTCTGCATGCAAACAAACTACAGCAAATAGCACTTTCCCATAACTCTTAACCTTCTCCAGTGCTAGAGTTGTCAATTTCCAGCTCATTGACATTGCTGTCAACGTAACGCATGGAAAGCACGAATGTGAAGTGATTGCATTGTTTGAAATAGCTTGGTGGTGAAGTGTTGAAGAATTAACTGCGTCCCAGTCCAGAAAGAAGTAAGTGAAACCCGTTTATGGGTCAAAACCAAGATGGGAATGTATAAGAGCGAACATTATAAAAACAACGTAATTTTGCAAATGACATGACCTCGAATTCCGCGCGTATAGTCATTGAATTTTGTTTGCCTGATCTAACAGTCAAGAGGAAAATTTGTCGATAAAAGTTCCGTTTTCTTTTCAGTATTGTTTTATTGGACATTGAATTTTTATGCATGCAGGTCGTGCACGTCGCATAAGCTTAAGGTGATCAGCTGCAAACATTTTTATCAACGCTATGCCTAACGTTGAAGGACAAAAGTTGAGCTTTCATGACATTCGCTACGAAATTAAAGAAAAACGAAGAAGTCCTTGCTGCGGAGAATCTGACAAAAGGGAAATTTTACATGGAGTCAGGTGACGAATTATGATGCAGAAACCTACAGATGAACAGATGTTCATTGGAAGGCAGACTTTGCAAAGAATGTTTTTCTATGTGATTGTTCATGTTAAAGGTTGTCGATGCATCAAAAAGATTGTTTTAGCACAACACGGCCTTACCGAAACATTCACTTTGACAGTACATCCAAACCGCACAGCTTTATATAACCTACACAAAATGCGCATGCACTATTTTTGCAGTGGCCTCTTCACTCCAGGACTCAACGCAGTTCTTGGTCCAACCGGAAGCGGCAAAACATCGTAAGTATCACTGCTTTTTTGCGTGAAACAATTGCGGTGCTTGCTTCAACCTCCTGAACTCCGTTGCTTCAGATCTGCTACATTCAGGGACCACTAATATGCCGAAACATTGTTTTGTAAGGTTTCACTGCGGCGCGAGAAGGTTTGTGACTGTATACTATGAGAGCTGATAGCGCAGGAAGCAAACGAGATGTACACCAAGTCATTGTCTTACTTCTCTACAAGCACGCTGCCACAGTATTACTGCATGATATTTTTAGTGGGAAAACATGGCGTAAGTTAAGCCCTAGCTTTCGAGATTAGAAACTGTGCTTCTAGACTTACTTGAAAGTTCGATATATAAAAAGTTTATTCTCGTGTCATAATGAAAATAAGGTTTATCTCACAGTGCAGTACATGTTGTCAAACGAAAAATTGGTAACACATCAGCCTTTATTGCAGCCAAGCCATTCCCTCTGCGTTTATAATCTGCGGTAGAAAATTAAGAAGATCTTCTGCTATTTTGTCATAGACTGCTTGACGTCTTGGCTCAAAGGAAAAATCCTGCAGGTTTAACAAATGGAACTGTGCTGCTTAACGGCGAAAAACCACCCAACGATTTCCGACTCTTGAGCGGCTATGTGGTTCAGGTAAAACAACGCCAGATTTGAGCCAACCGATGNAGTCAAACATTTATGCACATATCCAGGTCATTTCATGGACTTTAAAAATCCGGAAATCGTGGCATCTGCTTCTAACTACCGNGCGCGAATTATTAATTAANGAGACACTTCTGATACAAGAACAGCAACCCGAGATTAATGTAGACAATTTTTCNACCCGCTTATACCTCTTCCGTACGTAGATTTTTTGTCAAATAATTGGTTGATGCTCAGTTCTTATGTTGATAAATGTTTCGTGCATTGCTGTTGGTGCTGACGTAGACATATCGTGCTGATTGTAGTACTGGTAATTGTANAAAAATTTTTGCATCCTTCGCTAGCAGTCCTCTGTGAAGGGTCTCTTGCTGCTGGTCTTGGCTTGTTTACGTAGATTGCGATCNTATGTAGGTTTTGTTTTAGCACTTTCTGCATAGCTGTTGATCCTGCTTTTACTTTTAGCGAATTTGTCAGGGTTGGCGGTCTTGGTTTTGCTTTTGACGTCTTTTGCGTCACACTGTTATTTCTTGCGTCACGGAGTCTTTTGGTTTTGAATTGCTAGCATTGCCAAATGTTGCTTTATTTTCTGACTGAAGATGGATGAAGAATAATCCGAAACGTCTCAAAATAAAACATGTATCGTTTTTTGAAGGCTTTTTAGAGTTGATGAAACTGTTAAGTCTATCCCAATTTTATGCTCTAATCGGCAGATTCTTAAATCATTTCGAAAAGAATTTCAGAAATAATGAGCAGTGTGACAAAAGTATCACTGTGTCGCAATTGCAATTCTTAAGCCGATCAAACCCAAGAAGATGTGCACATGCATACTGCAGAACATTGTGTTTCTTTTTCTGTTAGGACGACGTTGTCATGGGAACTTTGACAGTGCGCGAAAACCTTGCCTTTTCGGCAAACCTGCGACTACCAACAAAAACGTTTGACGCCGCTGCTAGAAAACAAAAAGTTAATGATGTCATCGAACAACTGGGTCTTCAATCATGTGCCGATACGAAAGTGAGAATTGAGTATGACACTTGTGGATATTTCAATACGCAGACCTTTCCCCAGGTTTAAAAATAGAAACTGTTTGCAACGGATTATTGTTTAGATTTTTGCTATGTTTTGGAGGTTGGAAACGCTTTTGTTCGAGGCATCTCAGGTGGAGAAAGAAAGCGCGTTAATGTTGGCATGGAGATGATTCTCAATCCTCCCATTCTTTTCCTTGATGAACCAACCACTGGTCTTGATGCAAACACCGCCAATTCAATTGTCCTGCTTCTTTACAAGTATGCTGACGCTGCTACAGCATTACTGCATAATATTTTTAGTGAGAAAACATGGTTGTTGCAGAGTTTCACTAAGTTAAGCCCTAGCTTTTTCGTCGTAATTACTTCAAAATCCAAGATCTGCTATCTGGTACGTAGTCGCAAGAGTCATTCGGGCATCACCCCAAAATTGTGTGTTCTCGAAACTTCTTCGAACATTTTGCTGAGATAGATATTCAAACGTTCTCAATATACTATTTATGTAATAAGAGGAAAGCCACATTTCACAAGTTTAAAATCTAAAAATTTAACAAACTCAAGCTTTCCTGCAAACAATCAACAATCATCGTCTTAAGAAGCTTGTGTGCGAAGGTTCTGCCGTTCACAAACGTTTTCGTAAAAAAGCGAAGTGACTGCTACTAAGTTAAGAGTTCCTCGGTCGATCTGCTGCAAGAAAACAAACTTCAACGAGATTGACCCATGGCTGCTCTAAAATACTTTTTGATTAGTTTAAGCTCGCCAAATGATCTCTCTGCAGACGCCACGGTGGCTGCAATTGTGAGCAAATTTTTTTGGCAAATACACACTTTTGGAAAAAGTTATTGAAATTTAAACTCATAAACTTGGTTTAGCACAGGGGTCCCCAACCTTTCTCTGACTATGTACCCCTTCAGCATTCCGACAGATGACCACGTACCCCTTCAGCATTTTGACAGATGTAGATGTACCCCTAAAATTTCTTATGACAAAATATTTTATCATGATTAATCATAGATACATTTAACAGTAAGCATATAATGGGTTTTGAAAATAATATTCACTGATACATGTATATATATTTGGAAATAAAAGATATGCAAAAATATATTTCTCTTCTAATGATAACCTTAAATGTACCCCTTCGGATAGGCAAATGTACCCCTGGGGGTACATGTACCCCAGGCTGGGAACCTCTGGTTTAGCAGGTCTAATGGAAGCAATTTCTCTTCCAAAATTAGCTGAATTTACGAAGGGAAAATGCTCCATGAAGCGGCAACTCAGCGCGTGTACTTACGCGTGTACCTGGGATCCAGTACCTACCGGATCCGGGTACGATGTAGCTCTTGTACCCCCTTCTCGTAGAACTGTCTGAGCCAAACATGCAAATGAAAAAGCCATTTCTTTCAGAGTTTTATTCTGTAATTTACGTCACAAAGCCATGAAATGTCAGGTGAAAACTGCTCCAAACTAAAGTGCTGAGTGGCAGAGTGTGGCAAGTGCTGCGGTACCCTTTGAGTTTTTAATTCTATGTAGTAATGTATGGCACAACTTTAACTGTTTGTGCATGTGCCATTTTTGTTCATTCGTCTCCCGACAACGAAGATTTGTAATTTTCCCTCTTCTGGGCAGCAAAGAAAATTCTGTTTCAGACCTTCCTGCCCATGCCCACAAAAATCGAACGAACATGACGTCGCAAAAGCTGATAACGATCGAATAACAGAAGCAGAGTTTGCAGACTCTTCACACGCGCGATTACATAACCGACCAAACGCAGGGGCAGGCGTGATAGACGCCTGAGTGGCGTCACGTGCAAAATTTTGCCACGTAGTGCACATTGGTGAGATAAGTAAACCAGCGGTGACGTGGCGCCGCATGTTGTACGAACGGATAGAAATGCAAGCAAGCTCAAATCTGAAGGTAATAGCAGTCGTATCTGCGGTAGGCTAATCGGCGCAACGAAATTTGTAGACAAGAATGATGAATGCGGTACACCTTTAACCAACGTCCACAAAAGTTTATAACACAAACATTCAATTGTTCTCGCAGGGCTCGACAAACGTTTGTGTGATTGTCATGTTTGTTTTCATCCGCAAAAGTTACTTGTGCTTCGACTGTTAAGTATGACATAAGTTGGACAACATGTAAAATCTAAAATAATAACGTTTTGCAGTCAAGGAAACAATATAAACTGTCACAACACATAAAACACGGTTTAAGTTACATGAAAAGACAAGCATGATAGCATGATCTTATCTGACATGGTGTATTTAAAACGAACTGCTGTTACCCAAGTGTCACCAGGGTTGCCAGATGAAAGTTTCAATAAAAAGCCAAACAGTGCTAAAAAGAGGTCAGAAAAAATCCAAACCGATTTTTTATTTCAAGGCCAGAAATAAGGCCAAACTTAGTTTGGTATTGCTATTCCTTTGTCACATAGAAACATCTAAATTACAAGAATATCATTAGAATTTTCTTCGAAATTCGGATTAAGTTTTGCTTGGCCTTGTATTGGAGCTCATTACTTATGCTTCTCCGACTTTTCATGGCTTGTGAGTTTGCCAACGTTGGGTACAGTGGTGCCACAGTTTGCCTAATGATCCACTGGCAGTTTTCCACACCCATACAAAAGTAATCTCGTATTCACTCCTGTACTTACAACCAGAGTCATATGAGCTCTTCCACTTTCTCGACGTCATTGTCGCATTTCTATCGCGGAGACGCGGTCCTGTCTGCAAACGTTGAGACTGCGTAGTGCTTGCAACACACGAAATTATTTTTTTTGCGTAATCACTGATAATGTATGCCCTGTGTAAACATTTCCAGTGATTTCGCAAAAAATTCGTCCCGAATCTTGCATACTTCAAATCTTACTAATATCACAACGCTGGCGTCGGTCTAATATAGCATTTCTTACAAATACTTCGCAGAGATGCTGCCGAAAAAATGAAATAGTAATATTTCACTTCAGAGGAAACTTTTTCAGCGCAAAAAAGCCAAAAAAGAGCCGAAAGACCAAAGGAAATTTTTAATGTCAACCAACTTGAGTTGGGGCCAAAAGGCCAAATAAAATTTTTTAGGCCAACCAACTTCAAACAAGGCCAGATTTCTCAAGTTTGACCTAAAAAAGGCCAACCTGGCAACCCTGAGTGTCACTGCATTTGATCACTCCTTTGACTGAAAAGCGAGAAATATACGTGGTTGTGGCTTTGTGTGACGTGAAGTGGTCTCTTTGAAATATGATCTTCAGGAAAAACTAAGGCATTTTTAAGAAAAGGATGCAAGATTTTCTAGGTGAATAGATACTATAACTAGAAAATATAAAGCATTGCAGTCGGAACCAACTGAAATTGACAATCCATTTGCAAATTCTGTGAAAGCTAAATGCTGCTGTTACGAATGCAAGTTATATCATTAATATATTTTTTCTTTGAAAGCCGTCTTTTGTCAGATTGTCAAGGGATGGAAGAAATATAATAATGTCAATCCATCAGCCTCGCTATTCTATTTTTTGTCTCTTCGACCGGCTTCTTCTGCTTCATGGTGGTGAAATTGTATACCGCGGACCTGCGAAGCAAGCTGTTGAATATTTTAGTGGTATAGGTAAGAGTGAAAGCCAATGCAAGCATAACAATTGCATTTTGCATATTGGCTGATTTAGATTGTACACTATATCCAGGGTTTTTTAAGGCATTTTAGGGACCAGATTCGGGTCCCTAGAATTGAAAATCGGGTCCCTAGAATCAGAGAAAATCGGGTCCCTAGAATTGAAAATCGGGTCCCTAGAATCAGAGAAAATCGGGTCCCTAGAATCGGAGAAAACGGGTCCCTACAGGTCCATACCGGGTACCTAACATTTTCCTTAAAAAAAACCTGCTGTGTCCTTAAATAATAATCATGAAAATAAAAGCTTGTCTCATATCTAAGCCTATGCAGTTGACAACATATAGCTGTTGGAGAAAAAATGATCTTCATCCAGTGCATCACTGATCAGCAGACCTTCTACAGAGCCAAATATCACATTTCTTGAAATTTTTCTTAAAATGTCCATAAACATCAAAAATTGTTCACAAAAGCAAATTATAATCTTCCTAGTTCCTACGCCGAAAAAAGGCTGGAAAACTTGTACTAACAATGCAGCAAGACAATAAGCGAATGGGAAATTTGTGATATGGATGATTTCGCTGAGGAATCGTACAGAGGCCTTTTTCTTTTTTTTATGAACCGTTGCTTCCAAAACACAAAAATATCGAGGAAAGTGGTGAATTTTTTCTGCCCAATTGCAGTAAAATTGAAATGGTCGGCTGAGGATACCGTTGACCACAGAAGCGACCATTAGTACAAGCTGCCCGTCACTGCGCTGCAGTACATGTTTATAAAGTGTTCCGTGTTAAATCTGATTCTTAAAATCCTTGGTATCAAAATCTGATTCAACCAAGAATAAAAATCATTTTCAGGTTATAATTGCCCAGATTATCACAATCCAGCTGATTTCTTTCTTGACATTATTGGCGGAGATACGGACACTGCAAGCCTACTCAACGGCTTGAAACACACTTCACAGAACACTGATGCAGGTAAGCACTTATTAGTGTAATTTTCGTCCTTTTTTCTCTTTAAAGAGCAACGACTTTTATTTGGACCACGAGAAGGTGAAATACCGCCAAATAGGTACACAGGAAAAGAAACCAATCCAAAATTGTGGGAAGACAGGAGTGAAGGTTGTGGTGTTGATATTCTTGAAAAAGAATGGCAACCACGGAAGTGAAGTCGGATTCATCTAGTAAAAGAATTGGGGTTTGATCTGCTTGAATCAAGATGTGTTCAGGTTGAAAGAAATTCTTTCTCAGCACAGAATCAGACACTAAGATCTTACAGAGTATATATTTCGCGTACAAAGTAGGCATCATCAGCTCTTATTCAAATAGAA